>Ga0209488_10000010_pt1 | contig 148938 bp, 137 predicted proteins | sample Rivendell_Oct201_8_FD_188349 | JGI IMG/M metagenome (GOLD analysis project Ga0209488, IMG submission 188349) | Vadose zone soil microbial communities from the Eel River Critical Zone Observatory, Northern California, USA -... | ecosystem: Environmental > Terrestrial > Soil > Vadose zone >...
GTGGGCCTGCAATACCCATGCGCTCACCGGCGCTACGGTGGTGGTTGCGCTCGCCGCGGGCACCGTCCCGGCGAAGTACCTGCCGGCCGTTTGCCGTTAATTGACCCGGGTTATAAGCCGCGAGCAGGCCCCTCTCCGGAGGGGCCTGTTCTTTCTGGGAGCCCAGTCACGTAGCGCGCGCCTCAGATATGCAAACATCCCCGGGGATTTGACATTGATCACGCTATCCTGTGGGTTAGACTAGGCTCCAATCACGCGCCGGGGTCGCTCCTAAGTCCATGAACGAAAACGCTTCTTTGGCTATGAGCCCCTCTCGCAGCGGCCTGGGCGGCCTGCCGCAGCGGCTCGTGCAGGACGGCGTGGTGGCGGAGACCGGCATGCACCTGGCCCTCCAGGCCGCGGCCGAGAAGCGCACCAGCTTCGTCACGCAGCTGGTGGCCGCCGGCGCAGCCACCGCCCGAGATATCGCCCTCGCCGCCGCCAGCGAGTACGGCGTGCCGCTGCTGGACCTCAACTGCCTGGCGATCGATCTGGACACCGTCAAGGTGGTGTCCGACAAGCTGCTCGTCAAGCACCGCGTGCTGCCCCTGTTCCGGCGCGGCAAGCGCCTGTTTCTCGGTGTCGCCGACCCCACGAACCTGCACGCCATCGATGAAATCAAGTTCCAGACGGGACTTGCTGTCGAGGCCATCGTCGTCGAAGACGACAAGCTGCAGAAATTCCTGGACAAGGCCATCGAGCAGGCCGACACCTCAATGCCCAGTCTTGGCGAAGAAGACGGCGTCGACCTCGAGGCGCTCGAAGTCAGTGGCGGAGATGAAGAGCTCGGCGATGCCGTCTCGCGCGATGATGTCGAGGACGCGCCGATCGTGCGCTTCGTCAACAAGGTCATGCTCGATGCGATCCGCAAGGGCGCCTCGGACATCCACTTCGAGCCCTATGAAAAGACCTTCCGCGTGCGCCTGCGCATGGACGGCGTGCTGAAGGAAGTCGCCCAGCCGCCGGTGCAGCTGGCGGGCAAGATTTCCGCGCGCCTGAAGGTCATGTCGCGCCTCGACATCGCTGAGCGGCGCGTGCCGCAGGACGGCCGCATCAAGATGCGCCTGTCGAAGACCCGCGCGATCGACTTCCGCATGAGCACCTGCCCGACGCTGTTCGGCGAGAAGATCGTGCTGCGTATTCTCGATCCCTCGCAGGCGATGCTCGGCATCGACGCGCTGGGCTACGAGGCGCACCAGAAGGCGCTCTACGTCAAGCACCTCGCCAAACCCCAGGGCATGATCCTCGTGACCGGCCCCACCGGCAGCGGCAAGACCGTGTCGCTGTACACGGGCCTGCACATCCTCAACAAGGAAGACACCAACATCTCGACCGCGGAGGACCCGGCGGAAATCAACCTCCCCGGGGTCAACCAGGTCAACGTCAATAACAAGGTGGGTCTGACCTTCGCCGCCGCCCTGCGCTCCTTCCTGCGCCAGGACCCCGACGTGGTGATGGTCGGAGAGATCCGCGATCTGGAGACCGCGGAAATCGCCATCAAGGCGGCGCAGACGGGACACCTGGTGCTCTCGACTCTCCATACCAACGATGCGCCACAGACCCTGACGCGGCTGATCGACATGGGCGTCAAGCCCTACGCCATCGCGACTTCGGTGAGCCTGATCATCGCGCAGCGCCTGGCGCGGCGCCTGTGCGTGAACTGCAAGCAGCTCATCGACATCCCCGTCGAGGCGCTCCGCAAGGAGGGTTTCCAGGAAGTGGACATCGCGGCGGGGCTGAAGATCTATGGACCGAAGGGCTGCCAGAGTTGCACCGATGGCTACAAGGGCCGCGTGGGACTTTACCAGGTCATGGAAAATTCCGACGCCATCGGCCGCATCATCATGGCCGGCGGTCATGCCACGGACATCGCCGACCAGGCCGTCAAGGAAGGCGTCTGGGATCTGCGGCGCTCCGGGCTGGAGAAGGTCAAGGCGGGCATGACCAGTATCGAAGAAATCAACAGCGTAACGATCGAGTAAGCACTATGGCTCAAGCGAGTACGGCAATCCGCAGCGTGGTCCGGGACGTGCCCTTCAATTGGGAGGGGCGCGATCGCAAGGGCCAGAAGGTCAAGGGCCGCACCGTTGGGCAAAGCGAGCAGGCCGTGCGCGGGGAGCTGCGCCGCCAGGGCATTGCCGCGACACGCATCAAGAAACAGGCCGCGCGCACCGGCGGCGGCAAGGTCGAAGCGGGCGACATCGCGATCTTCAGCCGCCAGCTGGCCACCATGCTGGGTGCCGGCATTCCGCTGGTACAGGCTTTCGAGATCATCGGCGCCGGACACGAAAAGCCCTCGATGCAACGGCTCCTCATGGACATCAAGAGCGACATCGAAGGCGGCACTTCGCTCCACGAGGCGCTCGGCAAACACCCGCTGTACTTCGATGACCTGTACGTGAACCTCACCGAGGCCGGTGAGCAGGCCGGCGCGCTGGAATCGCTGCTCGACAAGATTGCGACCTACAAGGAAAAGACCGAGGCGATCAAGAAAAAGGTCAAGAAGGCGTTGTTCTATCCCGCGGCGGTCCTGGCCGTGGCGTTGATCGTTACAACTATTCTGCTGATCTTCGTCATCCCGCAATTCGAAAGCCTGTTCAAGGGCTTTGGCGCGGACCTGCCGGCCTTCACCCAGGCCGTGATTGACCTGTCGCGCTTCGTGCAGAAATTCGGCGTGCTGATCGCCCTGATCGTTGGTGCCGGAGTTTATGTCTTCATCTACTTTAAGAAGCGCTCGCGCAAAATGCGCGAGTTTCTTGATCGCGCGATGCTCCATTTTCCGATCATCGGCCCGATACTCAATAAGGCGGCGATTGCCCGCTTCGCCCGTACACTCTCCACGATGTTCTCGGCCGGTGTGCCGCTGGTCGAGGCGCTCGAATCCGTGGCGGGCGCCACCGGCAACATTGTCTACGAGGACGCGGTGATGAAGATGCGCGACGAAGTCGCCACCGGACAGCGGCTGCAGCGCTCGATGGAAAACACCGGCCTGTTCCCCAATATGGTGGTGCAGATGATCGCGGTCGGTGAGGAATCCGGTTCGCTCGATACCATGTCGGGCAAGGTCGCAAGTTTCTACGAAGAAGACGTGGACAACGCGGTGGACAGCATGTCGAGCCTGCTCGAACCCCTGATCATGGCGATCCTCGGCGTGCTCGTCGGCAGCCTCGTGATCGCAATGTACCTGCCGATCTTCAAGCTCGGCTCGGTCGTCTAGAGCTCAAGGCGTGCTGGCCCTGCCGGAGGTCTCGGGCGCGGCTTGGGCCGCACTCGCCGGCGTGTTCGGGCTGCTGGTCGGAAGCTTCCTCAACGTCGTCATCCATCGCCTGCCGAAGATGCTCGAGCGCCAGTGGCGCGAGCAGTGCGCCGAACTCGCGCCGGGCACGAGCGCGCCAGGTGCGAGCGCACCGGTGGCGAAGACCGGCCCGGCTGCGGCGCCGTATAACCTCGTCACGCCGCGCTCGGCCTGCCCGGCCTGCCAGGCGCCGATCCGCGCCTGGCAGAACATTCCGATCATCAGCTACCTGGCGCTCCGCGGGCGCTGCGCGAGTTGCGGGGCGCGCATCAGCCTGCGCTATCCGCTCGTCGAGCTGCTGTGCGGCCTGCTCACCGCGGCCGTGGCCTGGAAATTTGGGGTCAGCTGGCCGGCCTTCGCGGCCGCCGTCGTGACCTGGTTTCTGATCGCACTGGCCGGGATCGATCTGGACCACCAGCTGCTGCCCGATGACCTGACGCTGCCGCTGCTGTGGGCCGGACTGGTGGCTTCCCTTCTGTGGACGCCAGCGAGTGCAGCGAGTCTGCCGGTGAGCCCGGTGGAGGCGATTGTGGGGGCCGCCGGCGGATACGTCAGCCTCTGGCTGGTGTACCACCTGTTTCGCCTCTGCACCGGCAAGGAAGGCATGGGGTACGGTGATTTCAAGCTGCTCGCAGCGCTCGGCGCCTGGCTCGGCGGCCGCATGCTGCTGCCGATTGTGCTCGGCTCAGCCAGCGTCGGGGCCGTCGTCGGCATCGTCCTGATCGTGAGCGGCCGGCGTGGCCGCGGCACACCGCTTCCCTTTGGGCCCTTCCTGGCCGCCGCCGGCTGGCTGGCGATGATGTGGGGTCCGGAGTGGGTGGCCCGGTACCTGGGGTTGTTCGCGCCGCCGTAGGCCCCGGTTGGGGCCTGTAGACTCACGCCATGAGCAGGACCGCTCCCTGGCGCGTGGCCCTCACCGGTGGCATTGCCAGCGGCAAGAGCACGGTTGCCACGCTGTTCGCCCAACTGGGCGTGCCCATCATTGATCTGGACCTGATCGCCCGCGAGGTCGTCGCGCCCGGCACGGCGCTGCTCGAGCGCGTATTCGCACAGTTCGGCAGCGCTGTGCGCCGCGCTGACGGTGACCTGGACCGCCGCGCCCTGCGTGAGCTCGTGTTCCGCGACGCCAGCGCGCGAGGGGCCCTCGAGGCACTGCTTCACCCCGCCATCAGCGAGCGCGCCGCGCACCAGTCCGCGCAGGCCGGCGGCCCTTACCAGATCATCGTCATCCCGTTGCTCGCGGAGACCGGCGCCGCGGGCGACTATGAGCGGGTGCTGCTGGTCGACTGCGACGAGGCGACGCAGCGCGCGCGCCTCGCGCAGCGTGACGGCATGAGCCCGGAGCTCATCGAAGCCGCGCTGGCTTCCCAGGTCACGCGCGCGGCACGCCGGGCGGTCGCGGCGGACGTGATTGACAACTCCGGCGCCGCCGATGCGCTGCGCCCGCAGGTGGAGCGGCTGCATCAACGCTACCTCGGGATGCGTCAGGGGCGCGCGGGCGAGCCGGGTGCTTTCACCGCAACTTGAGGCACGAACGTATGCGCGCACAGCCCGCGGGAATCACGCTCTATTCCGGCCCTCTCAGCATGTTTGGCGCCAAGGTGCAGATCGCCGCGCTCGAGAAGGGCCTGGATTTCGATCTGGTGATGGTGGCCTACGACTCGCGGCTGGGCTATAGCCCGAAGCACGCTGAAGTGTTGCGCGTGAACCCCAAGGGGCAGGTACCGGTACTGGTGCACGGCGATCTCGAGCTTTTTGATTCAACACAGATTTTCGAATATCTGGAGGATTTGCAGCCGGCTCCGGCGCTGTGGCCGCGCGATCTGAGGAACCGGGCGCGTGCGCGCCGGTTGGAACACCAGTCTGATGAAGTCTATTTTCCACACGTCATTCGACTCATGAGTCTGCAGAAGGATCTGGGCGACGCCGTCGCGATAGCGAGCATCGCGGCGGCCACGGCCTACTACGCCGGGATGGAGGAGCTTCTGGGGACCGAAACGTGGCTGGCAGGCCAGTATTCATTCGCGGATATCGCTTTTTACATGGCGGCGCTATTTGGTGAGCGTCAAGGTGCGCCCATCACGCCAGACACACCGAAGCTGCTGGAGTGGCGCGATCGCATGACGCGGCGAGCTGCGGTGCGCCCTGTCGTCAGTGCCATGGCCAGGTGGCTGCAAGCCGCCGACCGGCCGGTGCCGGCGTTCATGCAGACGGCTTGAGAGAGCAGGCCCGCGCGGTTTACGCGCCCTGCCGCGCTCAAGCACAATAGGCGGATGAACGCAGAGCAGCATGAGGGCACCGCCGCCAATGGCGCGGAAGCGATCGTGTACGAGCAGCCCCTGAACGAGCGGCTGCGGACCTTTCTGCGGCTGGACTTCCTCTACAGCCAGGCGCTGTACCAGAACGACAAGGCGAGCAGCTGGGGGAGCCGCGCGGCAATGAACAGCCTGCTCGACATGCTCGCCATCGCCACGCGTGGCGACGTGCGGAGCGAGGTGCTCAAGGAGCTGGAGCGCCATGCCTCCAAGCTCACCGAATACCAGAACCACCCCGGCATCGATGCGGCACGGTTGCGCGCCCTGATGACCAACCTCATCCGGCTGCGCACCGACCTGGCTGCGGCGGGCGCCGCCTGGCTGGCGCCGCTGCGCGATTCGGAGTTCCTCGCCGCAATCAAGCACCGCAGCGCGATACCGGGCGGGACCTGCGAGTTCGACCTGCCTGACTACTACTTCTGGCTCAGCCAGCCCGACGCCACGCGTATGTCCGCGTTCGTGCGCTGGCAGGGGCTGTTGCGGCCATTGTGCGACGCGATCGCCGAACTGTTGTGGCTCACGCGCCAGAACGGCCGCTCACGTGAGGAAGTGGCCAAAGGCGGCCTGTTCAACGTCGCCTTCGATCGCGACAGCCCCTACCAGCTGCTGCGCATCACGGTACCGGCGGGCGTCTCGCTGTATCCGGAGATCAGCGGCAGCCACTACCGCTGCTCGATGCGCTTCCTGGAGTGGATGGATGTCGACTGCCGTCCGCGCCAGACCGGCACCGACGTGCCCTTCACCCTCACCTGCTGCACGTGAACCGCGCCAAGCTCATCCCCTGCCCGACCTGCAAGCGCGATATCGAGTGGAACGAACAGTTTCCATGGCGCCCGTTCTGCAGCGAGCGCTGCAAGCTGGTGGACCTGGGCGCCTGGATGAGCGAGGCGCGCGCCATTCCCGGCGAGCCGCTCGATGAGAGCGCGGCGGATCCTAGTCCAGCGGCAGACCCGCCTGCTTGACGACCGGCCGCAGCACGAAGCTCGAATCGACGCGTGCCACGCCCGGCAGCTTGGTGAGCACCTTGCTGTGCAGGCGCTCGAAGTCGGCGGCGCTGCGCGCCACCACGCGCAGCATGTAGTCGGACTCGCCGGTCGTGAGATAGCATTCGGCCACCTCCGGCACGCGGCACACCGCCTGCTCGAAGGCGCCCAGGTCCCGGTCGGTCTGCCCCTTGAGCGTGATGCGCACCAGGAAGCTCACGCTGATGCCGACCAGCAGCGGATTGAGGATCGCGGTGTAGCGTTCGATGACGCCGGACTGCTCCAGCAGCTTGACGCGCCGCAGGCAGGCGGATTCGGACAGGCCAACGCGCAGGGCGAGCGCCGCGTTGGCGATGCCGCCGTCGCTTTGCAGCTCACCGAGGATCCGCCGGTCGGTCCGATCTATCTGCATATTCTGCGGAGTAATGACCTTATATTCGCATTTTCCACCAGATATCTACCGTTTCCGGGCTCGTTTTGCAACCCCCTGCGAAGGCAACGGCAGCACAATGGCGCCCATACGACCCCTCAAGGGGGCTCCTGCCACGAGGATCAACGACCATGCGCATCGGCGTTCCTTCGGAAATCAAAATCCATGAATACCGCGTCGGACTGATGCCGGCCGCGGTGCGCGAGCTCGTCAGCGATGGCCACCAGCTCGCCGTGCAAAGCGGCGCGGGCAACGGGGTGGGCTGCAGCGATGAGGACTACCGCGCCGCCGGCGCACAGATCCTGCCCGACGCCCGCGCGGTGTTCGGCGCGAGCGAGATGATCGTCAAGGTCAAGGAACCGCAGGCCGCCGAGTGCGCCATGTTGCGGCCGGGACAGGTGCTGTTCACGTACCTACACCTCGCCGCGGACCGCGCGCAGGCCGAGGCGCTGATGAAATCCGGCGCGGTCGCGATCGCCTATGAAACCGTCACGGCCCCGGACGGCTCACTGCCGCTGCTGGTGCCGATGAGCGAGGTCGCCGGCCGCATGTCGGTGCAGGTCGGCGCCTACTACCTGCAGAAGGCGCAGGGCGGGCGCGGCGTGCTGCTCGGTGGGGTGGCCGGCATTCCACCCGCCCGGGTGCTGGTCATCGGCGGCGGCGTCGCCGGAACCCACGCCGTCGAGATGGCGCACGGCCTGCGCGCCGATGTGACGGTGATCGACCGCTCACTCCCCCGGCTGCGCGCGCTCGATGTGCAGTTCCATGGCGTCGTGCAGACCCTGTTTTCCACGCTCGAAACGATCGAGCGCTGCGTCGCCGATGCCGACCTGGTGATCGGTGCCGTGCTGGTGCCCGGCGCCGCGGCGCCGAAGCTCGTGAGCGAGGCGATGATCAAGCAGATGCGTCCCGGTTCCGTGGTCGTCGATATTGCCATCGACCAGGGCGGATGCTTTGCGACCAGCCGGCCCACGACGCACGCCGATCCGGTCTACGTGGTGCACGGCGTAACGCACTACTGCGTCACGAACATGCCCGGTGCCGTGGCGCGCAGCTCGGCGCAGGCGCTCAACAACGCGACACTGCCGTACGTGAAGGCCCTGGCGCGCAAGGGCTGGCAGCGGGCGCTGGACGAGGATAGCGGCCTGAAAGCCGGACTGAACGTCCTCGAGGGCCGCGTGGTGCACGCCGCCGTGGCGCGCGATCTGGACATGAAGGTCTAAGGCGCTGGCGATCGGGCTGGCGATCGCCCGACGTTAACGAGCACCCGGCGCGAGCAGCGTCGCGACCTCGGCGTCGATCGATGCGGGCTCATCACCGGGCGCGTAGCGCTTCACCACCGCGCCGCTCCGGTCCACCAGGAACTTGGTGAAATTCCACTTGATCGCCTCGGTGCCCAGCAGGCCCGGCTTCTCGTGCTTGAGATACTGATACAGCGGGTGCGCCGCAGGTCCGTTGACATCGATCTTCTCGAACAGCGGAAAACTCACCGCGTAGTTCGTGGAGCAGAAGTCGCGGATCTGCGCCGCGGTGCCTGGTTCCTGCTGCCCAAACTGGTTGCAGGGAAAGCCGAGGACTTCCAGGCCCTGGCCACGGTACTTCTCGTACAGCGCCTGCAGGCCCTGATACTGGGGCGTGTAGCCGCACTCGCTCGCCACATTCACGATCAGCAGCACTTTGCCCTGGTAGGCAGACATCGCCTGCCCCTTCCCTTCCAGCGTGCGCACCGGGATGTCGTAGAGGCTCATATCAGAGCTTGATCTTGCCGCCGCCCGGCAGCGCGCCGCCCGCGACGTCCGGGACGACGATCCGCGAGGAGGCTTCGCGGCGGTACTCCCGCGCCTCTTCGATGGCCTGCTCGAGTGCGACATGCACGGCGGCGGGAAAGCGCTCGGCGGCCTCGGCGAGCGTGCCCGCCTCGATCTCGAAGGACAGCGGCAGCACGCCGCCAGGGGTGAGCAGCTGGGTCTGGCCTGAATACAGCACCGGCCGGGCGTGGTCGACATCGCCGGCGGCGGTGACGGGCAGCAGGCGGCGGATGGTGCCGGCCTTGCGGTCGGTGAACACCTCTTCGCGGTACAGCGTCTTGCTGTCCACCTCGATGTCGGGCAATCCTGGTGCTGCAGCCATCGTCGGTTCCTTCAGTTGACGGAATTCGTAGCTTCGAGCCGTTCGACAATCGGCCAGTCCGCCGGGAGCATGGCAAGGGTACGCAGCCCCGGGGCCGCTGACCAGTGCAGCGGCTGGCCCTCCAGCGCCGCCGGCGCGCCGGCATATTCACTCACCACCCAGACCGACAGCACGACGCGGCGCTCCGGATACTCGTGCGTCAGCTCCTCGAGCGGGCGCGCGCTGATGATCTCGATGCCCAGTTCTTCGCGCAGCTCGCGCCGCAGCGCGTCCGCATCGCTCTCGCCGGGCTCGACCTTGCCGCCCGGGAACTCCCAGTGGCCGGCCATCGATTTTCCGGCGGGCCGCTGCGTCACCAGGACCTGGCGCCGCTCATCATAAAGTACCGCGGCCACGACCCGCACCGTGGGTTTCAAGGCTCGAGCGCACCGTGGCACTGCTTGAACTTGCGGCCCGATCCGCAGGGGCAGGGCTCGTTTCGCCCCACCTTGCGATCACCACGCACGAACGGCGTCGCGGCCTCGGCGCTCATGGCGCGCGCCGCGGCCGGACCACCTATTGCCGCCGGCGCACCCGAGGCCGCCGGCGCCACGACCGGCGGCGGCAGCGCGCCCGGCAGTTCGGCGTGCTGGGCCTGGAGCGCGCGCATCAGGCGCTCGCGCCGCTCCTGCTCCTCGCGATCGATCTGTTCCTGGGTGCGCACCTCGATCTTGGCCAGCATCGAGGCCACCTCGTACTTCACGCGTCCAAGCAGCGCGGTGAAGAGCTCAAAGGCCTCGCGCTTGTACTCGTAGCGATAGTCCTTCTGCGCATAGCCGCGCAGATGGATGCCCTGGCGGAGGTAATCCATCGCCGCCAGGTGATCGCGCCAGTGCTGGTCGAGCATGCGCAGCACCACGTCACGCTCGATGTGGCGCATGATCGGCTCGCCGATGCGCGTCACTTTTTTCGCATAACCCTCGAGCACGGCCTGGACGGCACGCTCGCGCAGCGCGGACTCCTCCATCTGCGGATCGAGCACCAGCCAGCCGGCGATATCCACGCGCGCGTTGAAATCGCGCTCCAGCGCCGCATCGAGCGCGGTCAGGTCCCAGTCGTGGGGTGCGCTGCCGGTCGGCAGGTGCGCATCCATGAGGCCCAGAACTGCCTCCCGGTACATCCCCTTGACCGCCTCGCTCAAGTCCTCCGTACCCAGGATCTCGGTGCGCTGCTGGTAGACCACCTTGCGCTGATCGTTCGCCACGTCATCGAACAGCAGCAGCTGCTTGCGGATATCGAAGTTGTGCGACTCCACCTTGCGCTGCGCCTTTTCGATCTGGCGGGTGAGCATGCCGCTCTCGATGACCTCGCCGGCCCTCATGCCGGCCATCTGCAGCCAGCGCTTGGTGCGGGTCGGATCGCCGAAGATGCGCATCAGGTTGTCTTCCATCGACAGATAGAAGCGGCTCGAGCCCGGATCGCCCTGGCGGCCGGAGCGGCCGCGCAGCTGATTGTCGATGCGCCGCGATTCGTGACGCTCGGTGCCGATGATGTGCAGGCCGCCGGCGCCGATCACCGCGTCGTGCCGCTTCTGCCAGGCGCTCCGTACTTCCTCACGCGCCTGCTCGCTGGTGTCTTCCGGCAGCGCGTGCAGCTCGGCCTCGACGTTGCCGCCCAGGACGATGTCGGTGCCGCGGCCGGCCATGTTGGTGGCGATGGTGACCGTGCCCGGGCGTCCGGCCTGCGCAATGATGTGCGCCTCGCGCTCATGCTGCTTGGCGTTGAGCACGTTGTGCTCGATGTCGTCCTTCTGCAGCAGGCCCGCCAGGTATTCGGAGGTCTCGATCGAAGTGGTGCCCACCAGCACCGGCTGCTTGCGCGCCACGCAGTCGCGGATGTCGGCGATGATCGCCTCGAACTTGTCGCCCTGCGTGAGATAGACGTGATCGGCGCTGTCCTTGCGGATCATCGGCCGGTGCGTGGGAATGACGACCACTTCCAGGCCGTAGATCTGCAGGAACTCCGGCGCCTCGGTGTCGGCGGTGCCGGTCATCCCGGCCAGCTTGCGATACAGCCGGAAATAATTCTGGAAGGTGATCGAGGCGACCGTCTGGTTCTCCTCGCGCACCTTCACGCCTTCCTTGGCCTCGACCGCCTGGTGCAGGCCGTCGGACCAGCGCCGGCCGATCATGGTGCGGCCGGTGAATTCATCGACGATGATCACCTCGCCATTGCGCACGATGTATTCCACGTCGCGCTTGTAGAGCGCATGCGCGCGCAGCGCCGCGTTGAGGTGATGCATCAAGCGCACGTTGGCCGCGTCGTAGAGGCTGTCGCCCTCGCGCAGCAGCCCCGACTCAAGCATCAGCCGCTCGACGTGCTCGTGGCCATCTTCGGTGAGATGGACCTGCTTGCCTTTCTCGTCGACTGAAAAATCACCCGGGCCGTCCTCGGCCTTCTGGCGTTGCAGGCGCGGCACCAGGGCATTGATGCGCTGGTAGACCTCGGTGCTTTCCTCGGCCGGCCCGGAGATGATCAGCGGCGTGCGCGCCTCGTCGATCAGGATCGAGTCGACTTCGTCGATGATGGCGTAGGTCAGCGAGCGCTGGACGCGCTCCTCGAGGCGGAAGGCCAGGTTGTCGCGCAGATAGTCGAAGCCGAATTCGTTGTTGGTGCCGAAGGTGATGTCGCAGGCGTAGGCCGCGCGCTTCTCCGCCGATTCCTGCTGGCTGCGGATCACCCCGACGGTGAGGCCCAGAAAGCGGTACACCGGACCCATCCAGTCGGCGTCGCGCTGCGCGAGGTACTCGTTGACCGTCACGATGTGCACGCCGTTGCCCGGCAGCGCATTCAGATAGGCGGGGAGCGTCGCGACCAGCGTCTTGCCCTCGCCGGTGCGCATCTCGGCGATCTTGCCCTGGTGGAGCGCCAGTCCACCGACCAGCTGCACATCGAAGTGCCGCATCTTGAGGACGCGCCGCGCCGCCTCGCGCACCACGGCGAAGGCCTCGGGCTGCAGCTCCTCGAGGGTGGCGCCCGCGGCGAGTCGCTGGCGGAACTCATCGGTCTTGGCCTTGAGCTGCCCCTCGCTCAGGGCCGTATACGGCTCCTCGTAGCCTGAGGACTGTCGAACGGCACGGCCGAAGCCCTTCACGAGCCGCTCATTGCGGCTCCCAAACACTCGCGTCAGGGCCTTAAGCACTTGCACTTATCCTTTGGAATCAAGCCCGCAGCCCCTACGGTACGGTGCCTTGGGGACAGGCGGGCGGAACCGCGTATTGTACGGATAGATGGGGCGGGGAGGAATTTGTTCAAGCGGCAGGCGGTGCGGGCGAGCGGCGCCCGGGCCTGTCCGGAAGGAGATTTAAAAGCCGCGCGGCCGAGGCGCCGCGGCTAATGCCCGATGAACGCCATCGGGTCGATCTGCCGCCCGTCCTTCAGAACTTCAAAGTGCACGTGCGGCCCGGTCGAGCGGCCGGTGGATCCGACGACGGCGATGGCCTGGCCACGCTGCACCGTATCACCGACGGCGACCGCCACGGCGGAGTTGTGCGCGTAGCGGGTGACGTAGCCGTTGCCATGGTTGATCTCGACCAGCACGCCATAGCCGGCGCGCGGGCCGGCCCAGCTGACCACGCCCTGTCCCACGGCCAGCACGTCGGAACCGCGATCGCTGGCGAAGTCGAGGCCCTTGTGAAAGGCCTCTTCGCCGTCGAAGGGATCCATGCGCTCGCCAAAATAAGAGGAGATGTAGCCGCTCAGCACCGGCCGGCCGGTGGGGCGGATCTCGGCCGAGAGCTGGCGCCCCAGCAGCACGTATTCCAGCGCATTGAACTGCGTGGCGCGAAAAGCGAGGCGGCGATCGAACTGGTCCAGCATCGCGGACAGATCCGGGACTTCCGCGCCGCGGCTGCCGGTCCCGGACTCCGGTCCGCCGAGGGCCGGGTCGTGGTCGAAATCAAATTCGCTGCTGCTGAGGTTCGCCATCTGGGTGAGGCGCTTGCCGAGCGCGTTGAGGCGGATCAGGTGGGCATTGAGCAGGCCCATGCGCAGGGACAGTCCGTCGATGCGCTCCTGCAGGCGCGCCCGGATCTGGGTCAGCTCCGCGCGTTCCTGGGCCAGCGCCACCGGTCCGCCCGTGGCACCCAGGTCCAGGCCCCTGACCCCGACCTTGACGCCGGCGACGAATATGCCCACCAGCAGCAAGACGGCCATGAGGCTGACCAGCGTGAGGGTCACCGGATGAGAGAGATTGAGATGCCGCGCCTTCCCCTGTCCGCGGGAAAAGAAAATCAGATTCATCCTGGCCGCCACGCACGCCCGTGGCGTATCAAGGCTTGGACCTCGCGAACTGGCAACCCCGGTATCATGGCGCTCCAGCAGTAAATGGGTGGCTGTGCTTCCCCGCCCCCCGGCGGTTCCGCCCCTGGATCAGTGCGAAGGACTATGCCCAAGAAGCCCCCCCAAGACAAGAAGTCGCTTCCCGAAAAGCGCAATAGATCGGCGATTGGCCGGCCGGGCGCCCGGTTGCGTGGGCCCGCGCAACGCCTTGACGGCATTATGAAAAAACAGGGCTGGCTGCTGGGTCTGCAACGCGAAATGGGGGCCCAGCGGCAGTGGCTCGAGTGGCTCTCCGAGGCCCTGCCGGCCGAACTGCGGGGCCAGCTGGTCCAGGCCCGGCAGAGGGGCCCGGAGCTCACCGTGCTGGCCGCCTCGGCCGCCTGGAGCGCCCGGATGCGCTTCGCCCTGGCCGAACTGGAGCCGCAGATTCGAGCGCGGCAGCCAGATATTGTCAAAGTCACGGTGGGCGTCGCGCCTGCGAAGCGCTGAGCGGAAGAAAAGCCGGTTTTGTCAGGAAGCGAGCGCGGTCGCCGGAATCGAGAGGGCCTGCACGTAGGAAATCGGCGCCTGGTCGGGGCGCTCGAACACGACCTCTTCCCAGGCCTGGGTGTCGGCCTGCAAGGCTCGCAGCAGCCGGTTGTTGAGCGCGTGGCCCGATTTGTGCCCACTGAATTCTCCGATCAGGCTGTGCCCGAGCAGGTACAGGTCGCCGATCGCATCGAGGATCTTGTGCTTGACGAATTCGTCCTCGTAACGGAGCCCGCCCTCGTTGAGCACGCCGGAATCATCCAGCACGATCGCGTTGTCGAGCGTGCCGCCCAGGGCCAGGTTGCGCGAGCGCAGCATCTCCAGGTCACGCATGAAACCAAAGGTGCGCGCGCGGCTGATTTCCTTGAGGAACGCCGTGGTGGAAAAATCCATCGTGGCGCGCTGCATGCGCCGCTTGAAGATCGGGTGGTCGAATTCGATTTCGAAATTGACCTTGAAGCCCTCGTAAGGATCAAACTGCGCCCATTTGTCGCCGTCCGTCACGCGCACCGTGCGCTTCACGCGCGTGAAGCGCTTCGGGACCGGCTGCTCCTCGATGCCCGCCGCCTGCAGCAGGAACACGAAGGGACCGGCGCTGCCGTCCATGATCGGAACCTCGGGCGCATTGAGCTCGACGCGGGCGTTGTCGATGCCGAGTCCGGCGAAGGCCGACAGCAGATGCTCGACGGTCGAGACGCGCGCCTCTCCCGCGCCCAGCGTGGTGCCCAGCGTGGTCTCTCCCACGTTGGCCGCGCGCGCCGGAATGTCGGCCGCCCCCGGCAGATCGGTGCGCTGGAACACGATGCCGGTGTCCGGCTCCGCGGGCCGCACGGTCATCAGCACCTTGCGCCCGGTGTGCATCCCGACGCCGGTGGCGCGGATGCTGTTGCGGATCGTGCGCTGGCCAACCATGGCGTTACCGTACCACAGGGACGCGGTGGCGGGGTGCCGCGTTCCTGTGGCGGGGCGCTGCCATTCAGTCGGCCTGGCGGCGCAGGAACGTCGGGATGTCCAGCAGTTCCTCGGCCGCCCCACCATCCACGCGCAGCCCGTCACCCACCGCGCGCTGGCGCTGAAACGTAGGCTTTTCCAGCTTGATGTAGTCGGGCGCGGCCATCATCTCGCGCCTGACCGGGTAGATCCGCGGCGCCTCGCGCGTGTGGTGGGCGGCCTCCCGCATCGGCGGCACGGCGTTGCGCACTGCGGCGGGCTGGCGTCCCAGGCCCGTGGCGACCACCGTGACGCGGATTTCGCTGGTCATCTCTGGATCGATGACCGTGCCCACCACGACCGTGGCGTTCTCGGAGGCAAATTCCTTGACGATGCGGCCGACCTCCTCGAACTCACCGATCGCCAGGTCGAGCCCGGCGGTGACATTGACGAGGATGCCATTGGCGCCGGACAGATTGACGTCTTCGAGCAGCGGCGACGATACGGCGGCCTCGGCCGCGGCGCGCGCCCGGGTCTCGCCCGTGGCCACACCGCTCCCCATCATGGCCATGCCGGTCTCGGACATCACGGTGCGCACGTCGGCGAAGTCGACGTTGATCAGCCCCGGGCGCGTGATCAGCTCGGCGATGCCCTGCACCGCGCCCTGCAGCACCTGGTTGGCGGCCTTGAAGGCGTCAAGCAGCGTGGTCGTCGGCCCGAGCACCGTCAGCAGTTTCTGGTTGGGAATGGTGATCAGCGAATCGACGTTCTTGGTCAGTTCCGCGATGCCGTGATCGGCCACCATCGAGCGCTTGTTGCCCTCCATCTGGAACGGCCGCGTCACCACGGCCACCGTCAGGATGCCCAGCTCGCGCGCGATCTGGGCGACGACCGGCGCGGCGCCCGTGCCCGTGCCACCGCCCATGCCGGCCGTGATGAACAGCATGTCGCAGCCGCTGATCAGCTCGATGATGCGGTCGCGATCCTCCACCGCCGCCTGGCGGCCAATCTCGGGGTCGGCGCCGGCCCCGAGTCCCTTGGTGATGCTGCTGCCGATCTGCAGCGCGGTCTTGACCTTGGAGGCCTTGAGCGCCTGCGCATCGGTGTTGATGCAGATGAAGTCCACCCCTTCAATGCCCGTGGCCACCATGTGCGTGACGGCGTTGCCGCCGCCACCGCCCACGCCGATGACCTTGATCACAGCGCTTTGGCTGTATGCGTCCATGAGTTCAAACATGAGTGTCAGCTCCCGTATTGGTCGGTTGAACGATCGGAAATCAGAAATGACCCTGAAACCAGCTCTTCATGCGGCCGAGGGCGCCGCCCATGCCGTTGCCCAGCAGCGCGCCGCGCGCCGCCGGTGCCGTGTTCTCGCGCGCGTACAGCAGCAGCCCGACGGCGGTCGAGTAGATCGGGTTCTGCACGGCCGCGGAGAGTCCACGCAGCTGGCCGGGCACCCCGAGGCGCACCGGCACGTGGAAGATCTCCTCGGCCAGCTCGATCGCCCCTTCCATCCGCGCGCTCCCGCCCGTGAGCACGATGCCGGCCGCGATGACTTCCTCGAAGCCGCTGCGCCGCAGCTCCTCGCGAATCAGGTTGAACAGTTCCTCGTAGCGCGGCTCGACCACTTCGGCGAGCGTCTGGCGCGCCAGGCGCCGTGCCGGCCGGTCCCCGACGCTCGGCACCTCGATGCTCTCGTCCGGATTGGCGAGCTGCGAGAGCGCGCAGGCAAAGCGCACCTTGATGTCCTCGGCGTACTGCGTGGGCGTGCGCATCGAGACCGCGATGTCGTTGGTGACCTGGTCGCCGGCGATGGGGATCACCGCCGTGTGGCGGATCGCACCGCTCGAGAACACCGCGATGTCGGTGGTGCCGCCGCCCACATCGACGATGCACACGCCGAGCTCCTTTTCATCGTCGGTGAGCACGGCGAAGCTGGAGGCCAGCTGCTCGAGCACGATGTCCTCGACCACCAGGCCGCAGCGCTGTACGCATTTGATGATGTTCTGCGCGGCACTGTCGGCGCCGGTGACGATGTGCACCTTGGCCTCGAGCCGCACGCCGCTCATGCCGATCGGATCGCGGATCCCTTCCTGGCCGTCGATGATGAATTCCTGCGGCAGCACGTGCAGGATGCGCTGGTCGGCGGGGATGGCCACCGCCTTGGCCGCCTCGATCACGTGCACGACGTCGGCGTGCGTGACCTCGCGGTCGCGGATCGCGACCACGCCGTGGGAGTTGAGGCTGCGGATGTGGCTGCCGGCGATGCCGGCGTAGACCGCGTTGATCTCGCAGCCGGCCATCAGCTCGGCCTCCTCGACCGCGCGCTGGATGGACTGCACGGTCGACTCGATGTTGACGACCACGCCCTTCTTCAGGCCGCGCGAGGGCTGCGAGCCCAGGCCGATGATCTCGATCGCTCCGTCGGAGGTGAGCTCGCCGACCAGCGCGACCACCTTGGAGGTGCCGACATCCAGCCCCACGACCACGGTGCGTTCGGCGCGCTTAGCCATCGACCCTTCCCTTGATTGCATTCCCGCCCGTGGCCAGCCGGCTGGCGCTGCGCCAGCCGATCGCGAAACCATTGGTGTAGCGCATGTCCACGTAGGCGATATCGGCGGCGCGCTGGCTGATCATGCGCAGCGCCACCGCCAGGAAACGCGCACAGCGCTCATCGACCTGCTTGCGGCCGATGCGCACCACCACGCCGTTGTCCAGCTGCAGCTCCCAGGCGCCGCGGGCGTCGAGGCGCAGCGCGGCGAGGCGGAGCCCCGCCTCCACCACGCCGACCTGCAGGGCCTGGAAGCGCCGCACGACTTCCGCGGCGCTGCCGTTGGGCCCGCTCAGCTGCGGCAGCTCGGGCGGCACGAAACGCGCATTGCTGGCGAAGCGATCGCCGCGCACGTTGACGAGGTCCGATTCGTTCCAGCGCGCGACCGCCTGCTGCTCGGTAACGCGCACCAGCAGGCCCCGCGGCCAGCTGCGCTGCACCGTCGCCGCATCGACCCAGGGCAGCATGCGGAGCGAGCGGCGCACCTCATCGAGATGCACGCCCAGGAGCCCAGCGCCGTGCAGCTGCTCGCGCACCGCCTTTTCGACATCGAGCGCCGTGAGGTGCTGGAACTGCCCCTCGACCTGGATGTGCTCGATCGGCTGGTTGCCAAGCAGCGCCAGAGCGGCGCCGCCGGCCAGCATTGCCAGCAGGCCGGCGCCGATCAGTCCGAGGCTCCGCCACGGGAGCTCCGGCAGCTGCCAGCGCTCGCGCGTGCCCTCGCGGCGTCGATGGTTGCGGCGGCGAATCAGCATGGCGTGCGCACCAGGCTGGTCTCCAGCACGCGCCAGGCGAGCTCCTCGAAATCGATCCCGGCGGCGCGGGCGGCCATCGGCACCAGGCTGTGATCGGTCATGCCCGGCACGGTGTTGATCTCGAGCAGCAGGGGCTGGCCGCGCGGGTCCATCATGAAATCGGCGCGGCCCCAGCCCTCGGCTGCGCAGGCCTCGAAGGCGGCGAGCGACAGGGCGGACAGCTTCTGTTCCGCCTCCGTGGGCAGGCCGGAGGGACAGAAGTAGCGCGTGTCGTCGCGAAAGTACTTGGCCTCGTAGTCGTAGAAGGCCCGCGGCGTCTCGATGCGGATCGATGGCAGGGCGGCGCCCTGCAGGATCGCCACGGTGTATTCCCCGCCGGTGATCCAGGGCTCGGCGAAGGCCACCGGCTCGAGCTGCGTGGCCGCCCGCCATGCAGGGTCCAGATCGGCGGCCCGCTCCACGCGCGTCATGCCCACGCTCGAGCCCTGCGAGGCAGGCTTGACGATCATGGGCAGGCCCAGCCGGGAGAGCGCCACCTTAAGATCCGCGCTCTCGCGCAACACCACGAAGTCCGGCGTCGGCACGCCGCTCGCGCCCGCCAGGCGCTTGGTGCGGAGCTTGTCCATGCCGATCGCCGAGCCGGTCACGCCGCTCCCGGTGTAGGGAATGCCAAGGAATTCCAGCGCACCCTGCACCGTGCCGTCCTCGCCACCCGGACCATGCAGTGCGATCCAGGCGCGCGCAAAGCCGTCGCTGCGCAGGGCGCTGAGCTCGCGCTGCGCCGGATCAAAGCCGTGGGCATCGACGCCGCGGCGCTTGAGCGCGGCGAGCACCGCCGCCCCGGTGAGCAGTGAAATCTCGCGCTCGGCCGAGCTGCCGCCGTAGAGCACCGCGACGCGCCCGAAATCCGCCGCGGCGCTCACGCGCCTGAAGCTCCGGCTGTCATGCCGCAGGCGCATCAGGGCGCCTCCCCGACCATGCGCACTTCCGGCACCAGCAACACGCCGTGCACGCGCTGCACGGTCTCACGCACCTGGTTGATGAGCGCCTCGATGTCCGTGGCCGTCGCGTGGCCCTGGTTGAGGATGAAATTGGCGTGCTTTTCCGCGACCACCGCGCCCCCGATGCGCGCACCCTTGAGGCCGGCCGCTTCGATGAGCCGCGCGGCGTGATCCCCCGGCGGATTGGTGAATACCGAGCCGCAACTCCACTCCCCCAGCGGCTGGGTCTGCTTGCGCCGCTGAGCCAGCTCGCGCACCACCCCGGCCTCGGCCGCGTCGCGCGGCGTGAATTCCATTTCGGCGGCCAGAAACCATTCATCGTTCGCCGGCGCGGCCACGTGGCGATAGCTCACCTGGTATTCCGCGGCGGCACGCGTGCGGCGGGTCCCGTCGCGCCCCATCACCTCGACGCTCACCACCTGGCGCCAGGTCTCCCCGCCAAAGGCGCCGGCGTTCATCGCCAGCGCGCCGCCCAGCGTGCCGGGTATGCCGGCGAAGAACTCGGCCCGCCCCAGTCCCCAGTTGCCGCACTGGCGCGTCAGGCGCGCGCAGGGCACGCCCGACTCGCAGTACACGCGCAGCGCCTCACGCCGCTCCAGGCGCGTGAAGGCGCCGTGGGTGCAGACGACCGCACCGCGGATGCCGCCATCGCGCACCAGCAGATTGCTCCCCAGGCCCACCCACAGGAGCGGCATCGACTGCGGCAGGGTGCGCAGGAAGGCGGCAAGCTCATCGCGGTCGCGCGGCGTGAAGAAGATGTCCGCCGGGCCACCGACCCGCCAGGAAGTGTGCCTGGACATCGGCTCGTCGCGCCGCACGCGCGACTGGAATTCCGGGGCGAGTTCGGCGTTCATGTGCGGCGCTCCGCCACCCGCGGCACCGCCAGCTTCGCGGGCAGCTGGTGCGCGACGCTGCCGATGTGGCCCGCGCCCATGGTGACCACCACATCCCCGTCGCGCAGCAGGTCGCGCAGCGCGTTGGCGATGTTCTCGGCGCGGGCGACGAACACCGGCTCGAGCTTGCCGCGGCTGCGGATCGCGCGGCAGATCGCCCGGCCATCGGCGCCCTTGATGGGCGCCTCACCGGCGGCGTACACCTCCGTGACCAGCAGCACGTCCACTCCGGACAGCACGTTGGCGAAATCGTCCAGCAGGTCGCGCGTGCGGGTGTAGCGGTGCGGCTGGAAGGCGAGCACCAGGCGCCGTCCCGGCCAGGCCTGGCGCAGCGCATCGAGCGTGGCCGCGATCTCGGTCGGGTGATGCCCGTAGTCATCGACGATGGTGATGCTGCCGGCGCGCGTCTGCACCTCGCCGATCAGCTGCATGCGCCGCTCGATCCCCTGGAAGCCGCTGAGCGCGCGCGCGATCGCCTCGTCGCTGATCTCCAGCTCGGTCGTGACGGCGATCGCCGCCAGCGCGTTGCGCACGTTGTGGAGGCCGGCCATGTTGAGCACGATCGGCAGGACACCGCTCCTGCCTCGCCGCTCGACATCGAAGGCCGTGCGCGCGAGCTCGCGCCGGATGTTGACGGCGCGCACATCCGCGTCGGCGTGCAGGCCATAGGTGACGATCGGCCGTCCCACGCGCGGCATGATGCCCTGCACCTGTTCATCGTCCTGGCAGAGCACCGCGAGGCCATGGAAGGGCAGGTTGTGCAGGAAGCTCACGAAGCTCTCGCACAGCCGCGCGAAATCCCCGCCGTGCGTGCCCAGGTGATCGTTGTCGATGTTGGTGACGATCGCGATCATGGGCTGCAGGTGCAGGAAGGAGGCGTCGCTCTCGTCGGCTTCGGCCACCAGGTACCGCCCGGCGCCGAGCCGGGCATTGCTCGCGGCGCTCTTGAGCCGCCCGCCGATCACGAAGGTCGGGTCCTCGCCCCCCTCGGCGAGGATGCTGGCGACCAGGCTGGTGGTCGTGGTCTTGCCGTGCGTGCCGGCCACCGCGATCGACTGGCGGAAGCGCATCAGCTCGCCCAGCATCTCGGCGCGCGGCACGACCGGCACGCGGCGCGCGAGCGCCGCCTGCACTTCCGGATTGTCGCGGGCGACGGCGCTGGAGGTCACGACTACATCGGCGCCGTCCGCATTGGCAGCGCGATGTCCGAGCCAGATGCGCGCGCCGAGCCGCTCCAGGTGCTCGGTCACCGCGTTGGCCTTGAGGTCCGAGCCCTGCACCCGGTAGCCCAGGTTCAGCAGCACTTCGGCGATGCCGCCCATGCCGCTGCCGCCGATGCCGACGAAATGAATCGTGTTGATGCGGCGCATGCGCTGGCTCATGCGGCGACTCCCGCGAGCTGCGCGCAGGCGTCGGCCAGCTCGGTGGTGGCGCTGGTGCGCGCCAGGAGCCGGGCGCGCTCGGCCATGGCGATGAGCCGGCCGCGGCCCGTGCACAGCGCCAGCAGCTCCGCGGACAGGCGCTCGGCCGTCAGGTCGCGATCGCTGATCAGGAGCGCCGCGCCTTCACTGACCAGGAAGCGTGCGTTGTGCGTCTGGTGATCATCGACCGCGATCGGCAGGGGCACCAGGATCGCACCGACCCCCGCCGCGGCCAGCTCGGACACCGTGAGCGCGCCGGCGCGGCAGATCACGAGATCGGCCCAGCCGTAGCTTTCCGCCATGTCCTCGATGTAGGGCGTGACGCGCGCCGCCACCCCCACCTCGCGATAGGCGCGGCGGGCGCTGTCGACCCAGCGCTCCCCCGACTGATGGCGCACGTCGATGTCGATGCGGCCGGCGAGCCGCGCCAGCGCGAGGGGCAGGACGGCATTGAGGCGCGCCGCGCCCAGGCTCCCGCCAAACACCAGGATGCGGATCGGGCCGCCGCGCTGCGCGAAGCGCTGCGCCGGCGGCGGGAGCGAGGCGATCTCGCTGCGCACCGGATTGCCGATCACACGCGTAACCACCCCGTCGCCGAAGGCGTCGGGAAAAGCGGCAAACACTTCGACCGCCAGCCGGGCCAGGCACCGGTTGGTGTAACCGGCGATCGCGTTCTGTTCGTGGATCAGCAGCGGGCGGCGCGTCAGCCAGGCCGCGAGGCCCCCCGGGCCGGAGACAAAGCCGCCCATGCCGACGACCACCGCGGGCCGGTGGCGGCGCATGACGCTTAAGGCCGCGATGAGAGCGCGCGCCAGTTTCAGGGGCGCGGCGAGCCAGGTCAGCCACCCCTTGCCGCGCAGACCACCGATGCCGAGCCACTCGATCGGGATGTTTTCCGCCGGCACCACACGCGCTTCCAGTCCGCGTTGCGTGCCCAGCCAGATCACCTGCCAGGAGCGCGTACGCAGCTCCCGCGCCAGGGCGAGGGCCGGATAGACGTGACCGCCGGTGCCGCCGGCCATGATCAGCACGACGGGGGCGATCATGCCAGCCTCCCGCGGGCCACGCCGCGCGCGCCGCCGGCCACTTCGTGATGGACACGCAGCACCAGGCCCAGCCAGGCCAGCGCGACGATCATGCTGCTGCGTCCGTAGCTCATGAACGGCAGCGTCAGACCCTTGGTCGGCAGCACGCCCATGTTGACGCCGATGTTGACGAAGGCCTGCACCAGCAGCCACAGCCCGAAGCCGGAGGCCAGATAGGCGTGGAATTTCATGCCGGCGTCATTGGCCCGGCGCGCCAGCGCGAACACCCGCCAGGCGAGCGCCAGGAACAGGGCCAGTGTCAGCACCACACCGACCAGTCCCAGCTCCTCGGCCAGTACCGCGAACAGAAAATCGTTGTGGGCCTCGGGCAGGTAGAACAGCTTCTGCACGCTGGCGCCCAGGCCCACGCCGAACCACTCGCCGCGACCGATCGCGATCAGCGATTGCGTGAGCTGGAATCCCGTGTTGTAGGGATCCGCCCAGGGATCAAGAAAGCCGGTGACGCGCCGCATCCGGTAGTCGGAAAACATGACCAGCAATGAGAGCAAGGCAGTGGAACCGAGCATTGCGGCGATGACCCAGCGCAGCTGCGCACCGGCAAGAAACAGCAGGCCGAAGCCCGTGATGAACAACACCGCGGCGGCCCCCAGGTCGGGCTCGGCGAGCAGCAGTGCCCCGAAGAATCCCAGCAGCAGGAGCGGGCGCAGCAATCCGCCGCAGCTGCTGCGCAGGGCGGACTCGAAGCGCACGCAGTAGTGCGCGATGTACACCAGCGCCAGCACCCGGGCGGCCTCGGAGACCTGGAAGTTGATGCCGGGCAGGCGCAGCCAGCGCCGCCCGCCCTTCACGACGTGGCCGAGGCCGGGGACCAGCACCAGCAGCAGCAGCACTCCGCCCACGATCAGCAGCGGCAGCGCGCAGCGCTCGATGAGCGCGATCGGAACGGCAAAGATCAGCGCCGCGAGCACCACGCCTGAGGCGACCAGCAGCAGCTGGCGCTCCAGGTAGGCCAGCGGGTCGCCGCTCTCGCGGGCGGCCGCGGTGATCGAGGCGGAGGTCACCATGACCAGTCCCAGCAGCAGGATGGCGGAGACCAGCAGCAGCATGGGCACGTCCAGGCGCAGCAGGCGGTGGCGCTCCTGGGGGCGATTGACGGCGGCGGCGATGGCGTTCACGCGGCCAGCTCTCGCACGGCGGCGGCGAAGACTTCACCGCGGTGCGTGTAGTCGCGGAACATGTCGAGGCTGGCGCAGGCCGGCGAGAGCAGCACGGTGTCACCGGGGCGCGCACGGTCGGCCGCGGCGCGCACCGCCGCTTCCAGCGTCGCGGCGTATTCGATTTCGCAGGCGCCGGCAAGCGCCGCGCCCAGTGCGCGCGCGTCGCGGCCGATCAGCACCGCCCGGCGCACCTTGCCGCGCAGCGCGGCGCCGAGCGGAGCGAAGTCCTGTCCCTTGCCGTCCCCGCCGGCGATCAGCACCAGTGGGCCGCCGAGGCCGGACACGGCCGCCAGCGTCGCGCCGACGTTGGTGCCCTTGGAATCATCGATGTAGCGCACGCCGGCGATGTCCGCGACCCAGGCGGTGCGATGTGGCAGCCCGGGAAACTCGCGCAACTCCTCAAGCAGCGCGGCGCGCGGCAGCTCGAGGGCTTCGCCCAGTGCGAGCGCCGCCAGCGCGTTGGCCGCGTTGTGGCGGCCGGTGAGCTTGAGCTCGCTCGCAGGCAGCAGCCGCTCCTCCCCGCGGGCCAGCCAGGGCGCACCGGCCTGCAATTGCAGCGTGTAGTCCGCGCCGCTCGCCGGATCGAGCGAAAAGCGCAGGCGCCGGCGGGCCAGGCTCGCCATCGTCGCCACCAGCGGATCATCGGCGTTGAGCACGGCGGTGCCGCAGCGCCTGAAGATCCGCGCCTTCGAGCTGGCGTAGTCGGCGAGGGTGTCGTAGCGATCGAGGTGATCGGGCGTCACGTTGAGCACGGTCGCGGCCTGCAGCGTCAGGGATTCGGTGGTGTCGAGCTGGTAGCTCGAGAGCTCCAGCACGTAGAGTTCCGCGCTCGGGTCGAGCAGCTCGAGGGCCGGCTCGCCCAGGTTCCCGCCGACGCGGGCGCGCCGGCCGGCGCGCTGGGCCATGCGGCCGAGCAGGCTCGTGACCGTGCTCTTGCCGTTGGTGCCGGTCACGCCCACCACCGGGGCGCCGGCCGCGCGCGCGAACAGCTCGATGTCACCGATGAGCGGCAGGCCGCGGGCGCGCGCCGCATCGAAGAACGGCCCTTGCGGCGCCAGGCCCGGGGACAGGACGATGTCCCCGACGCCGGCCAGCCATTGCGGGTCCAGCTCCCCGGTGCGAACCTCGACTTCCGGTGCCATGAGGCGCAGCGCCCGGAGCGCGGGTGGCGCCTCGCGGGTGTCGAGCACGGTGACGGGCCGGCCGCGGGCGCGTAGATGCCGCACGACCGACAGGCCGGTCTTGCCGAGGCCGACGACGAGCGTGTGGGGCGCGAGTGTGGCGGTGTGGCTCATCGCAGTTTCAGGGTCGCCAGGCCAGCGAGCACCAGCAGCACGCTGATGATCCAGAAGCGCACGATGACCTTCGGCTCGGCCCAGCCCTTGAGCTCGAAGTGATGGTGGATCGGCGCCATGCGGAACAGGCGCTTGCCGGTCAGCTTGTAGGACATGACCTGCAGGATCACCGAGGCGGTCTCGAGCACGAAGATGCCGCCCATCACCAGCGTGACAATCTCCTGGCGCACGATGAAACCCATGCAGCCGAGCGCCGCGCCGAGTGCGAGGGCGCCGATGTCGCCCATGAACACCTGCGCGGGATAGGAGTTGAACCACAGGAAGCCGAGCCCCGCGCCGACGATCGAGCCGCACAGCACGGCCAGCTCGCCCGCACCGGGCACCGCCGGTATCTGCAGGTAATTGGCGAACACCATGTTGCCGCTCAGGTAGGCAATCACCGCCAGCGCCCCGGCCACCATCGCCGCCGGCCCGATCGCCAGCCCGTCCAGTCCGTCGGTGAGGTTCACGGCATTGCTCATGCCGACAATCATCAGGTAGCCGAGGATCACGAAACCCGCCGCGCCCAGCGGCAGCGCCACGGTCTTGAAGAAGGGCACGTGAAAGGCCGTCACGGCGCCGGCGTGGCCCAGCGAGCGGGTCACGTGGTAGATCAGGATCGCCGCCGCCAGGCCCACCACCGTCTGCCAGAAATATTTCCAGCGCGCGATCAGGCCGCGTGAATTGCCGACCACGAGCTTGAGGTAATCGTCGTAGAAACCGATGAGCCCGAAGCTTAAGGTCACGCCCAGCACGATCCGCACGAAGCGGTTGGTCAGATCCGCCCACAGGACCGTGGTCACGGCGACCGCGACGATGATCAGGAGCCCGCCCATCGTCGGGGTACCGGCCTTGGGCAGGTGCGACTGCGGGCCGTCGCTGCGCACCACCTGGCCGATCTGGTAGCGCGAGAGGCGCTCGATCATGTGCGGGCCGACCAGCAGCGCGATCGCCAGCGAGGACATGGTCGCCAGGATCGAGCGCAGCGTCAGGTAGGAAAAGACGTTGAACAGCGAGACATGCGCGGCCAGGTGTTTTGCGGCCCAGTACAGCATTCAGACCGCCCCGCGCGCGCCTGTGAGCGCCGCGACCGCGCGCTCGAGCCGGTTGACGCGTGAACCCTTGACCAGGAGGCGCACGTCGGCCTGCAGCGCCCCGCCCACCGAGCGCACCAGCGTGTCGATGTCATCGTGACGCTCGGCGCCGGCGCCGAAACTGTCGGCGGCGAGCGCCGCGAGCTTTCCAAAGCTGTAGAGCCGCTCGACCCCGCAGGCGCGCGCCAGCGTGCCGAGCTCGCGGTGGCTGGCTTCCGCAAAGGCACCCAGCTCCGCCATGTCGCCCAGCACCAGCCAGCGCCGGCCCGGCAGTTCGGCCAGCACTTCGAGTGCGGCGCGCGCCGAGCTGGGATTGGCGTTGTAGGAATCGTCGATCAGCCAGGCGCCCTGGGCCGCCGGCTTGAACTGCAACCGGCCCTCCACCGCCCGCATGGTGGCCAGGCCCGCGGCCACCTGCGCCAGCGTCGCGCCGGCGGCCTGCGCCGCGGCCGCGGCGGCCAGGGCGTTGTAGACGTTGTGGCGGCCGGCGAGCGCGAGTGCCACGGGCACCGCGCCACCCAAGCCGTGCAGGGTAAAGCGGGTGAGAAAGCCTGCGGCGCCGGCCTCGAGCCGCAGCTCGCTGGCGCGCACGTCGGCTCCCGGCTCCAGTCCAAACGTCAGGACCCGCGCCCGGGTCATGCTGCGCCACAGTGGCGCATAAGGATCATCGGCGTTGATGATCGCCACGCCTTCGGCCCCGAGCCCCGCGATGACCTCGCCCTCGGCGCGCGCCACGCCGTCGAGATCCCCGAAGCCTTCGAGGTGCTCGGCCCCGGCGTTGGTGATGAGCCCGATGTCCGGCCGGGCGAGCGTCATGAGTTCCGCCACATCGCCGGCGCGATTGGCGCCCATCTCGATGACGGCGCTGGCGTGGCCCTCGCGCAGGCGCAGGAGAGTGAGCGGCACGCCGAGCTGGTTGTTCAGATTCCCGCGGGTCGCCAGGCACTCGCCGCGCGCCCCCAGGATGGCGGCTAGCATTTCCTTGGTCGTGGTCTTGCCATTGCTCCCGGCGACCGCGACCAGCGGGCCGTGAAAATCAGCGCGCCAGGCCCGCCCCGCCTCGCCCAGGGCGGCGGCCACGTCCGTCACCACGACTTTGGGCAGCGCGACGCCCACGGGACGACTCACCAGCGCACCGGCAGCGCCCGCCGCAGCGGCGGCGCCGACAAATTCGTGGCCGTCGGTGCGTGTTCCGGGGAGTGCCGCGAACAGATCGCCCGCGCTCAAGTTGCGCGAGTCGATCAGCACCGCGGCGAAGGCGGCGTCCGCGCCCTCGAGCCGGCCGCCGCAGCAATCGGCAAACACGGACAGCGTGCGCTTCATGCCGCGCTCCGCACGCCGAGTGCCGCGCGCACCTGGGCCAGGTCGCTGAAGGATCGCCGCTCCGTGCCCACGAGCTGGTAGTCCTCGTGCCCCTTGCCCGCCACCAGCACCACATCGCCCGGTTGCGCAGCCGCCAGGGCGGCCGCAATCGCGGCGGCGCGATCGTGCTGCACGGTGGCGCGCTCAGGCGCGCGCAGGCCCGTCAGGATGTCATCGACGATGCGTTGCGGGTCTTCGCCGCGCGGATTGTCGTCTGTGACGTACAGCGTGTCGGCCAGCGACTCGACCACCCGGCCCATCTCGGCGCGCTTGCCGCGATCACGCTCCCCGCCGCAGCCAAACACGCAGATTAGCCGCCCGGCGCAGTGCAGGCGCGCGGCACGCAGCGCCTTGTCGAGCGCGTCGGGCGTGTGCGCATAATCGACGATGGCCAGCGGCAGGCCGCTGCCGCCGGAAACCTGCATGCGCCCCGGTGGCGCGCGGCACTCGGCCAGCGCGCCGCAGGCCTGCTGCAGCGTGCTGCCGGTGGCGAGCAGCACGCCCAGCACGGTGAGCAGGTTGTCGACGTTGAAATCGCCGAGCAGCTCGCTGCGCAGCATGGCATCGCCCCAGCTGGTGGTGAGTTCGATGCACAGGCCGCGCGCCTCGGGCGCGCTGCGCCCCGAGCGCACAAAGCGCGCGCCGGGCAGCAGCTGGGCCGGATCGGAGCGCCGGCAGGTCAGGACCAGGCCCTCGCCCGGTGGTGAGCGTGCCGCGAGCGTGGCGCCCAGCGGATCATCGATGTTGATCACTCGCGCCGTGAGCGTGGGCCAGTCGAACAGCGCGCTCTTGGCGGCACCATAGGACTGCATGTCACCGTGATAGTCGAGGTGCTCGCGGCTCAGGTTGGTGAAGGCCGCGACCTGGAAGCGCACGCCGGCGCAGCGCTGCTGGTCGAGGGCGTGCGAGGACACCTCCATCGCCGCGGCCTGCGCACCCGCGTCACGCAGCTGCGCCAGCTGGCGCTGCAGCGTTACCGCATCGGGCGTGGTGTGCGAGCCTGGGCGCACCTCCCCGGGCAGCCCGCTGCCGAGCGTGCCCAGATAGGCGCAGCTGCGGCCCAGCGCGCTCCAGGCGTTCGCGAGCAGCCAGGCGCAGGTGGTCTTGCCATTCGTGCCGGTGATGCCCGTGACGAGCAGCCGCGCGGAAGGCGCACCGAAGAAGCGATCGGCGATGAATCCGGCCTGCGCGCTAAGGTCCGGTACCGCGACAACCAGAACCGGCGGATCGAAGTGCGGGGCCCCGGTGCCGGGCGCGGGCTCCCACAGGATGGCGCGCGCCCCGGCGGCCACGGCGTCCGCCGCAAATTCCACGCCGTGGTGCGTGCGCCCGCGGCAGGCAAGGAAGGCGGCGCCGGCGCGCACTTCGCGGCTGTCGAGCGTCAGGTCGGACACCTCGATGTCCGCGGGCACCTCGATGCCGCCACCGAGCAGCGCCTTGAGCGGGCGCCATTCTGCAGCCGCCGCGGCGCTCATCGCAGTGCCACCCGCGCCGGAGGGGGTGCGGGACGGCCCTCGCCAGAACCGCCGCCCTCACCGGTAGAGAGATCATCGGGCGGGATTCCCATCACCCGCAGTGCGCCGCCCAGGATGGCGGCAAACACCGGCGCCGCGACATCGCCGCCGTGATACTTGCCGGCACTCGGCTCATCGATGACGACCACGGCTGCGAGCCGCGGGTTGCTCAGCGGCGCCACGCCACCGAAGACGGCGACGTAGCGGTTCTGCGAGTAGCCGCCGCCTTCGGCTTTCCAGGCCGTGCCCGTCTTGCCGGCGACGCGGTAGCCCGGGATCATCGCGAGCTTGCCGGTGGCGCCGGGCATCGTGATCACGCCTTCGAGCAGACGGAGCAGTTCCATGCTGACTTTGCCATCGAGCACACGCTCGCCGGGCACCGGATCGTTCACGCGCAGGAGCGATACCGGACGGCGCAGGCCCATCGCGCCGAGTGTCGCGTAGGCCTGCGCCAGCTGGAGCGGCGTGACCGACAGGCCATAGCCGTGCGACATAGTGGCGACGAGGACGCTGCGCCAGTGCGAATAGTTGGTGAGCTGACCGGCCGATTCGCCGGGAAAGCCGCTGGCCGTGACCTGGCCGAACCCCAGGCCGTTCAGCGTGGCCCAGATCTGCCGCGGCTCCAGCGACAGGGCCAGGTGGGCCATGCCGACGTTGGAGGACTTCGCCAGGATGGTCGCCAGCGATGCGGGGCCAAAATTCTGTTCGTCGTGGATGAAGGCCGTGCCAACCTGGATGTAGCCCGGGTTGGTGTCGATGACGCTGTCGACGCTAAAGCGTCCGGAGGCCAGGCCCGCGGCGACGAAGAAAGGCTTGATGCTCGAGCCGGGCTCGAACAGGTCGGTGGCGGCGCGATTGCGGTACGCGATGGCATTGAGCTGGTCGCGATCATTCGGGTTGTAGGCCGGCTGATTGACCATGGCCAGCACTTCGCCGGTCCGGATGTCGATGATCACGGCCGAACCGGAGCTGGCGCGATTGTCGCGAATCGCGGCCTTGAGCTCGCGATAGGCCAGGTATTGCAGCCGCAGGTCGATGCTCAGCTGCAGTTCGCGGCCGGGCCGCACCGCGCGGATGCTCTCGATGTCCTCGACCTTGTTGCCGTCGCTGTCCTGGATGACGCGCTTGGCCCCGTCCTCACCGCCCAGCCAGTGATCGAAGCACAGCTCCGCGCCTTCCTGCCCGCTGTCGTCGACGTCGGTGAATCCCAGCAAGTGCCCGGTCACCTCGCCCGCCGGGTAATAACGGCGGTACTCCCGACTCAGATTCACGCCGCTGATGTTCAGTTCCCGCACCTTGCGGGCGTCGGCGGGCTGGAGCCCGCGCCTCAGGTAGAGGAACTCGCGGTCCAGCCCGGTGCTGACGCGGCGCATCAGCTCGTGGGGATCGGCGTGCATGGCGCGCGCCAGGAGCAGCAGCTGCTCGGTGTTGCCGGCCAGCAGCTTCGGATTGGCCCAGACCGAATCCACCGGCGTGCTCACCGCCAGGGGCTCGCCGTAGCGATCGGTGATGGTGCCCCGGTGCGCGCTGATGGCCGCGACGCGCGTGAAGCGCGCGGCGCCCTCGCTGGCGAGGAAACGGTGCTGCAGGAGCTGCAGCTGCACGGCGCGGCCGGCGAGCGCCACGCCGGCTGTCAGCAGCAGGCCGAAGACGACGACCAGGCGGAGGCGGAAGGAGCTTGGCCGGGGGGGACTGGCCCGGCTCATGGCGTAGGCATCTTGATGTCGCTGGAGGCGGGGATGTGCATGTGCAGGCGCGTGCTGGCGACGTTTTCCACGTAGGCATAAGTCGACCAGGAGCTCTGTTCGATCTGCAGCCGGCCCCACTCGGCCTCGAGCTCGTCGCGCCCGCTGTTGAGATGCTCGAGTTCCACGAACAGCTCGCGCGCGCGATGCTTGCAGTAGATCGCCGCGGTGGCGGAGACGAGCACCGCCAGCCACAGCGCCGGCAGGACGAACCAGGCGGCGGCACGCGGGAGCGGCTTCATGCGCTCCCCGTGCGGACGCGCTCGGCAACGCGCAGCAGCGCGCTGCGCGCACGCGGATTGGCGGCCACTTCCTCCGCCGGGGCGCGCAGCTTGCGGCCGATGAGCCGCAACGGCGGCGTCAGCTGCGGCGGGAGCGAGGGCAGGCGCGCCAGCGCCGGCTCGAGACTGGAGGCGCCGCGCAGGAAATCGCGCACCACGCCGTCCTCAAGCGAATGAAAGCTGATCACCGCCAGACGCCCGCCGGCGGCGAGCAGCTCTATGGACTGCGCGAGCGCACGGCGCAACTGTCCGAGCTCATCGTTGACCCACATGCGCAGCGCCTGGAAAGTGCGGGTGGCCGCATGCTTGCCTGGCTCGCGTACCGGCACCGCGCGCTCGACGAGCTGCGCGAGCTGCAGCGTGCGCGTCAGCGGTGCGCTCTCGCGCGCGCTGCAGATGGCCCGGGCGATGCGCCGCGCGTAGCGCTCTTCGCCAAGGCTGGCGATCACGTTGCGCATTTCCTCGAGCGATGCGCCAGCCAGCCACTCGCTGACGGGTGCTCCGCGTCCCGCATCCATGCGCATGTCGAGCGGCCCGTCCTGCTGGAAACTGAAGCCGCGCGCCGCGTTGTCCAGTTGCGGTGAGGAAACGCCGCAGTCCATGAGGATGCCGTCGTACAGGGCGACTTGCGGCTGCGCCTGGCGCAGCAGCGCCGCCAGCTCGCCAAAGGCTCCATGCACAAGCGCAAGACGCGGCTCCGATGCGAAGCGCGCCTGCCCGGCCGCGATCGCCTCGGCGTCGCGGTCGATGGCGATGAGGCTTCCGTGCGGACCAAGTGTGTCGAGGATGGCGGCGCTGTGGCCGCCGCGGCCGAAGGTGGCGTCGACATAATGGCCGGCGGGGCGCACGGCAAGAGCTGCAAGCACCGCGTCGACAAGCACCGCTTTGTGCTCATCCAAACTCCCCACCCTGGCGCATCTGGTCCGGTCCTAGAGCGATAGCGAATCGAGATCGGCCGGCAGCGTCCCGGCCGCGTCATCGCTCTTGAGCCAGACGTCACGCCGCTCTATCCAGCGGGCTTCATCCCACAACTCGAAGCGGCCGCCCTGGCCGACCAGCATCGCGTGGCGATGGAGCCCCGCGAACTCGCGCAGCTCCGGCGGCAGGAGCAGGCGTCCATGTGCATCGAGTTCGAGGTCCGTGGCGTGCCCGACCATCAAACGCTGCAGGCGCCGGGCCTGCGGCTGCAGGCTCGGCAGAGCCATGAGCCGGCGCTCGATCTGTTCCCATTCGGGCAGGGGATAGATGAGCAGGCACTGGTCGCGATCCACCGTGATCACCAGCTGCCCGCCGCATTGCTCGCGCAGGCGCTCGCGGTGACGCGTGGGCATGACCACCCGTCCCTTGTCATCCACCGTCAGCTTGGTCGCACCCCGAAACATCGCTTCCACGGGCCAGGAACGCCCATATACCCCCACTTTGTCCCACTTGCCGCCACTATAGAAATCGGGACACTCCTATGTCAATGCTTATGAGCTGGGTTTTTCTCCAGTTGCACAAAGACTTACGCGCGAAATCAGCCGCGGAGGGACAGCAGCGGGGGCTGTGCTCTTATTGATCAGGCACTTGGCCCGGGAAGCTCAAATATAGATGAGGAAGAAGGAGAGCCGGCCGATAAGCCGGGTTCTGTCGTGGACAGTCATTCCTCTGCGACGCACGTCGCCGTGCGCCTCTAGCGGCCTACCCGGAAGCACGCGCAGGTCTGGCGCTGCGGTGTTGCCACCGCGACTTCCCTATTTGGCCTTGCTCCAGGTGGGGTTTGCCGAGCCGTCAGGTGTTGCCACCGACGCGGTGCGCTCTTACCGCACCGTTTCACCCTTGCCAGCACCGTTTCCAGTACTTCGGCGGTTTACTTTCTGTTGCACTTTCCGTGGGCTCACGCCCCCCAGGCGTTACCTGGCACCTCGACCCGCCGAGCCCGGACTTTCCTCCACCCGTTAGGGCAGCGACTGCCTGGCCGGCTCTCCAGCGGCCACCATACTCGGATCGACCGGTGCTCTGCAGCGTTTTCGCGCGCCGCGCCGCTAGCGCTCCGCGGCCAGCTGCCGGGCCTGCTCGTAGGCGGCCCGGCGCGGCATGCCGCTCAGCTGCGAGGCGATGGCCGCCGCCCGTGCCGGCGGCAGGTCCTTGAGCAGCAGCGGCAGCGCTCGTGCCAGCAGCGCCGCATCGCCGGCGGTCGCTTCGGCGGCACCGGCGATGACGATCGTGGCTTCGCCGCGCGCCAGGTTTTCCTCTGCTGCGGCGCGCTGCTGCAACTCCCCGAGCGTGCCGCGGTACACGCACTCGTGCACCTTGGTCAGTTCGCGCGCGATGGCGGCGGAGCGCTCGCCCCCGAAAGCCGCAGCGAGCTCCTGCAGGGTTTTTTCGATGCGGTGCGGCGCCTCGAACAGCACCAGGGTGCGCCGCTCGCACGCCAGCCGCGCCAGCGCCGTCTTGCGCTCTCCGGCCCGCGCGGGCAGGAAGCCCTCGAACACGAAGCGGTCGGTCGGGAGCCCCGCCACGGCCAGCGCCGCCGTCACCGCTGAGGGTCCCGGGATCGTGCGCACTTCGATGCCCGCCGCGGCGCAGGCACGCACCAGTATGAATCCCGGGTCGGACACGAGCGGCGTGCCCGCATCGCTCACGAGCGCCAGCACCGCACCATTTTTCAGCCGCCGCAGCAGGGACTCGACCCGGCCGCTCTCGTTATGATCGTGCAGCGAGAGCAGCGGGCGTGAGATGCCGCAGGCGCCGAGCAGCGTCGCGGTGCGGCGCGTGTCCTCGGCCAGCACCAGATCCGCGGCCATCAGGCACGCGCGGGCGCGTGGACTTAAGTCGTCAATGTTGCCAATTGGCGTCGCAATGACCTCCAGCCTTCCCGCAGCAGCTGCCACTATAATCTCCACTGGCCCCAAACCGAGTCTAGCTTGCCGGGCACAATGCCACCGATGCAATCAAGCCTGTCCGCCTACCCCCTCGCCCGCCTGCTCGGCGCGGTGCTGCTCGCATCGGCCCTGGCGGCCTGCGCGCATTTCCCACCGGTGCATTTTCCAGGTGCTGCTCCCGGCGGGACATCGCAGGCGCCGGCCGGTGAGCTGCGGGCGGCGGCCATCGCGCTGGAAAATGCCGCGCACCAGGCGCCTCCGGCCGAGCAGGGGCAACTGCTGCTGCGCGCCGCGCGCGCCTGGCTGCAGGCCGGGCGCGCGGGGGAAGCGCGCCGCGTGCTGGACTCGCTCAGCCCGAACCTGAGCCCGGTGCAGAACATCGAGCGGCGCGTGCTCGATGCGGACATCGAACTGGCGAGCGGGCGGGCGCAGCAGGCCTGGCAGAAAATGGGCGCGATTCCGGAGCCGGCAGGGACCTCATTGGCGCCGCAGTATTTCGACAGCCGCATGCGCATTGCACTCGCGGCCGCGCGCCCGGTCGATGGCGTGCGGGCCGAGATGGACGCGGAGCGGCTCGCCGCCGATAACGCCGGGCGCAGCCAGCTGCGCAGCGAACTGCTCGGGCTGTTGCGCGCGGCGCGCGAGAGCGGCGTCAAACTCGAGCCCGAGGCGAGCCGCGATCCGATCGTACGCGGCTGGCTCGAACTGGGCGCCATGGCTGGCAGCGGCGGTGGCGCGGCCATCAGCGGCGGGTCCGAGGCGCTGGAGTGGCGTGCGCATTACCCGGATCATCCGGCCACCGAGCTGCTGGCCGACGCGCTGCCGGCCGCGCTCCCCATCCCGACGCAATTGCACCGCATCGCCCTGCTGCTGCCCGTGAGCGGCCAGGCGGCCGGCTATGCCGCCACGATCCATGCCGGGTTCGACTACGCCCTGCAGCAGCTGCCGGCCGAGGGGCGTCCGCAGATGCAGCTCTACGACACCGGTGTGCTGCCGGTCAACGATGCGCTGCGCCAGGCGCGCGCCGACGGCAACGACTTCCTCGTCGGCCCGCTGACCCGGCAGGAAGTGGACATCGCGGCCAGCTCATCGCCCGGACTGCCCATGCTGGCCCTGAATTTTCTCACCGCCGGACGTACGGCGCCCTCCGGGATGGACCAGTTCGCGCTCTCGCCGGAGGATGAGGCGCGGGACATCGCGCGCCGGCTGCTGGCCTCCGGCCAGAAGCGCGGCGCCACCCTGAGCCCGACCGGTGAGTGGGGCACCCGGGTGCTGGCAGCCTTCACGCAGGAGCTGCTGGCTGGTGGCGGCACGCTCCTGGCGCAGTCGGTATACGACCCGGTGGGGCATGATTTCGGCCTGCCCATCCGCCAGGTGCTGGCCACCGACCAGAGCATCGCGCGCCACGAGCGTCTCGAGGCGGTGCTGGGACAGAAGCTCGAATTCGAACCCCGCGGCCGCGCCGATCTCGATTTCATTTTTACAGTCGCCAGCCAGCCGGTAACGGCGCGCCTGCTGCGCCAGCAGCTGCGTTTCCAGTACGCGGGCGACGTGCCGGTCTATGCGACCAGCGACGCCTACACGGTTGAAGGCGGGGTGGCGAACCAGGATCTGGACGGACTGATCATCCCGGCCATGCCCTGGGTGGTGCCCGCGAGCGGCTTCGCCTCGACCATTCGCGCCGCGGTGGAATCGGCGTCAGGCGATAACACGCTGTGGCAATCAGGCCTGTACGCCTTCGGCTACGACGCCTGCCAGCTGGCCATGGCCATCGCGGCGGCCGGCGGCAATAGCAGACTCGTGCACGTCGCCGGACTGACCGGCGAATTGACGGTCAACGCCGACGGGCGCGTGCATCGGGAACCGTCCTGGGCGCGCATCTCGCGCAGTGGTGAACCCCAGCTGCTGGGCAGCGCCACCGCCAGTGGCGCGGGCGAGTAGCGCGCCGGCCACGCCGCCCGAGCGGCAGCGCCTGGGTCGCGATGCCGAGGAGCGCGCCGCGCAGTACCTGCAGGCCGCCGGACTGCTGCTCCTCCACCGCAACTACCGCTGTCGCATGGGTGAACTCGACCTCGTCGCGCGCGAGGCCGGCACGCTGGTGATCGCGGAGGTGCGGCTGCGCTCTTCGTCCCGCTTTGGAGGCGCGGCGGCCAGCATCACCCACGCCAAGCGGCGCCGCATCGTGCTCGCCACACGCCACCTGCTGGCCCGCTACCCCTCGCTGCAGAAATGGCCGGTGCGCTTCGATGCGCTGCTGGTGGGAGCGCCAGGCGGTCCCATTGAATGGCTGCGCGGGGCCTTCGACGCCTGTTGAGCCCGGAGCGGTCAGTCGGCAGGGTTGTACTTGGCAAGAAACGCTTCCATCGCACTCAGCAGTGCGACGCGATCTTCCTGCCGGGTGAAGTGGTGATCGGCCAGCGGCAGCGAGACGAACTCGACGCTCTTGCCCGCCTTGCGCATCTTGTCGTACATCTTCGATGAGTGCGCGTAGGAGACCGTGATGTCCTTCTTGCCGTGGATCAGCAGCAGCGGCGTCTTCAAGCGATCGATCGCGTTGATGGGTGACACCGCATCGAAGTTGGGGGCCATGCGCTCCCAGGCGTCGCGACTGATATTTTGCGTGGTTGAGGTAAAGTCATTCACCTCGCGCTTCAGGCTGCTCACTCCGGCGATCGAGATGGCGCAGCGGTACTGGTCCGGGTCCTTGGCGATGCCCCACATCGCCGCGTAACCGCCGTAGGAAGCCCCGACGATGCAGACGCGGTGCTCATCGGCGAGCCCCTGGCTGACCGCCCATTTGACCCCGTCGGTCACATCGTCCTGCATCGCGAGCCCCAGCTGGCCCTCCCCGGCATGCATGAACGAGGTGCCGTACCCGGTCGAGCCGCGAAAATTCGGCTGCAGCACCCCATAGCCACGGTTGGCCAGGAATTGCGCCCAGTAGTCGTAGTCGAGTGAATCCTGCGCCCAGGGCCCGCCGTGCGGCAGGACGATGAAGGGCAGGTTTTTCGGTTCACGTCCCACCGGCAGCGTCAGTACCGCCTCGATCTTCAGCCCGTCGCGGGCCTGGTAGTGCACGAGCTTGACCGGCGCCAGGTGCCGGCTGCCGATCGCCTCGTTGATGAAGGCCAGCCGGTGCAGCACGCCATCCTTGAGGTCCAGAAAGGACAGTTGGCCCGGCATGTCGGGCGCACCGATGCCGACGAGCATCCGCGATCGATCGCTGCTCACGCTTTCGATGAGCACGCCGGCGGTCGACACCGATTTTTGCAGCTCCACCTGCAGTGCGGCCAGGCCCGGATCAATCCAATGCAGGCCGACCGTGTGATCGGAGACGGCCACACCGAGCAGCGTGCTGCCATCATCGGAAACCACGACGTCCTCCACTTCACCGGAGGGCGGCTCGTAGACCGTGCGCACGTCGGCCTGCGTGGCCAGATCGACCTCGTAGATGGAGGCCATGCCCTTGTCATTGTCATGCATGACCAGCGCATGATCGCCCCCGGGCAGGAACAGGAACGGCCGCAGCAGGCTCTCACCCTTGCGTTCGCTGGCACGGTCCACGGTCCGGAAGGAGTCCCTGCTGCCGGCCGGGCGGTAAACCAGGCGCGAGGTGCGCCGTGAATCGTCATAGCCGACGCCCGCCCGAACGGTGCCCTCCCCGTCGGCCATCCATTCACTGATGCCCGGGTGGGGCGCAACCACCACGTGATCATGTCCGTTCGTGATGTCGACCTGGTGCACGGCCGGCCACCAGTCGAGTTCCTGGTAGATGGAATTCTGCGCGGCAACCAGCACCTCGTTGCCCGCCTTGTTCGGCATCCATATGACGTCGCTGGCATTCTGCCCGCCCACGTCCCACAGCAGGTACGAGACCTTCCCGGTGACGCGATTGACGCTGACAAGGCGCCGTACATACCAGTCCTCTGCAGTGACCCTCACCAGCGCGTCGAGACCGACCAGCACATTGTCGGCGTTGGCCCAGCGCATCCAGCGCACATTGGTCTGATCCGGCACCATGATGCGCACGGCCACCGCGGGCTTTTCGAAGAGGTTGAAGATCGCGATCGACTGGATGCCGCCCAGTCCCAGCAGGCCCGCCCAGTGAGTGCCGTCCGGTGCAATTGATGGGTACTCGACGAAGGGCAGGCGCGCAAAGGAATCCACCGGGAGTTTTTCGCCAGGCGCCGGGGCCGTGGGCGGCGCCGGAGTCGCGGCGGGCGATGGAGTCACCGCGGGCGCTGGTGCCGCGGTGCTGTCCGCAGCCCGCAGCGGCAGCGCCATCAGCGGCGTCAGCGCCAGCAGCAAGCCCAGCCGTGCGAACCGCCTTGTCACCCTGATCTCCTTCGCCGCTATCGCCGGATCATTTCACCACGGTGAGCTTGGCGCGCCGCATTTCAGTCTTCGGCGCCGGCGCCCCGGCTTCCGCGGGGGGCGGAGCTTCGGGTCCGGACTCGTTGAACACCATGCCCTCGCCGGTCTCGCGCGCGTAGATGCCGAGCACGGCGGTCATCGGCACGCGCACGTGGTGCACGATGCCGGCGAAACGCGCGTCGAACTCGATCCCCTGGTTCAGCAGCTGCAGCCGCTGCGTGGCATTGAGCGAGACGTTGAGGACGATCTTGCCGTCCTTGACGTAGGCATTGGGCACCTCGACGTCCGTGCGCCCCGCATCCACGATGATGTGCGGCGTGAGGCCCGCATCACCCATCCATTCGTGCATGGCGCGCAACAGGTACGGCCGGCGCGACAGGCTGCTGAGCGGATCGCCCACGGCCTTTATCCGCCCAGGCCCATCTCGAGTTCCGCGTCCGACAGGCTGGCACGGAAAGTCGGACGGGCGAGAACCGATGCCGCGTAGCGCGACATCGCCTGCGCCTGGGGCGGCAGCTCGATTTCGTAGCGGCGCATACGCCAGAGGATCGGCGCGATCGTGGCGTCGACCACCGAAAATTCGTCACTGAGAAAATACGGCTTGATCTTGAAGAGGTCGGCGCTTTCCAGCATCGCGTCGCGCAGCTCCTTCTTGAGCCGGGCCTGGTTCTTGCGGTCCGTCTCGCGCTCGATCTGGTCGGCCAGCCCGTACCAGTCCCGCTCGATGCGGTACATGGCCAAGCGGAACTGCGCGCGCAGTACCGGATCGACCGGCATCAGCGGCGGATGCGGAAAGCGCTCATCGAGATAATCGATGATGACGCGGGCGTCATACAGCACCAGGTCGCGATCGACGAGGGTCGGGAGGCTGCGGTAGGGATTGAGGTCGAGCAGGTCCTCAGGGTAGCGCCCGGGCACCACGCTGATGACGTCCATGTCGTTCGCCTTCTCGGCGAGCACGATCCGCACGCGGTGGCTCTGCGGCTCACCGGGCGCGGAAAACAACGTCATGACCGCCCGCCGACTAGACATCTAGACCACTCCTGCGACACTTGCGCGACGCTGCCACCACGTCAGTGGACGTCTTTCCAATATTCTTTCTTCAGCAGCCAGGCGAGCCAGGTGAATACCAGCAGGAACAGTACCACCCATACGCCGAGGCTGCGTCGATCGACCTGCGCCGGTTCACCGGCGTAGTCGAGAAAATTGACGGTGTCACGCAGGAAAAGATCAAACTCCGGCCCGCTCATCCGGCCGGGCACGACGGTCACGAAATGGTCGAATTGCTTCGTGCTCGTGCTCTTGCCATCGACGGTGACGTCGACATTCCTGAACACCGCTTGCTTCACGCCCTCCAGATCCGAGAGCACGGCCGGCATCGCCGCGGCATCCAGCACCAGGTTGTTGGTGCGCGTGGGGCGTGACGGATCGAGGTAGAAAGTCTTCAGAAACCTGTAGCTCTTGTCGACGCCGAGTGAGCGTGCGATCAGCGACAGGTCCGGCGGCTCCTTGCCGAACCAGGCCACCCCATCCTGCGGCTTGAGGCTGGCGTGGATGTAATCCTCCGGCGCCGCGCCGTCGGGCAGCAGGTCCGCCTTGAGCATGGGAATCGGAATTTTCAGGTCCGTGGCCACACGCGAGTAGCGCACGTACTTCATGGAGTGACAGCCGGCGCAGTAATTCATGAAATTGCGGAAGCCGCGCTGCAGCGAGGCGACGTTGCTGACCTCGTTTCCCGCCTGCCACTTTTCCCAGGCCACGCTTTCCGCGGCGGGCGCGGCCGGCTCCTGCGCAACGGCGGCGAGCGGGCACGCGGCGCCGAGGAGCGCGGCGGCGACCAGGGCTGCCTTATTCATGGAACCTGACTCTCTCGGGCACGGGCTTGACGCGATCCCAGCGCGAATACCAATACATCAATCCAAAAAAAGCGAAATAGCCGACAGAGAAGACACGCGCGGCGATGAGGTAGTTCGGGGTAATCGGCTTCAGCCCAAGCCACATCAACGCACCAAAAGATATGGTGAATTCGGCTAGAAAGGCCTTGAACCACCAGCCGCGGTAGCGGATCGAGCGGACGGGGGAGCGGTCCAGCCACGGCAGGAAGAAGAAGGCCATCACCGCGATCAACAGCAGCAGCGCACCCAGGCGCTGGTTCGGCACCGCGCGCAGGATCGCGTAGAAGGGCGTGAAGTACCACGCGGGCGCGATCGGTTCGGGCGTCGAGAGCGGATTGGCCGGCTCGAAGTTCGCCTCCTCCAGGAACAGGTTGCCAAAGGTCGGCACGAAGAACACCACCACGGCGAATAGCGTCAGGAACAGGCCAATGCCGACGACATCCTTGACGGTGTAATAGGGATGGAAGGGGATGCCATCGAGCGGCCGGCCGTCCGGCCCGCGGCGCTCCTTGATCTCGATGCCGTCCGGATTGTTCGAGCCGACCTCGCGCAGCGCCACCAGATGCAGCGCCACGAGCAGCAGCAGCACCAGCGGAATCGCCACCACGTGCAGCGAGAAGAAGCGATTGAGGGTCGCATCGGCCACGCCGTAATCGCCGCGGATCCACTCGACCAGGCCCGGGCCGACGAGCGGGATGGTGCTAAAGAGGTTAATGATCACCTGCGCCGCCCAGTAGGACATGTTGCCCCAGGGCAGCACGTAGCCCATGAAGGCTTCGGCCATCAGCGCCAGGTAGATGAACATGCCGAACAGCCACAGCAGCTCGCGCGGCGCCTTATACGAGCCGTACATCAGCGCGCGGTACATGTGCAGGTAGATGACCACGAAGAAAGCGGACGCGCCCACCGAGTGCAGGTAGCGCAGCAGCCAGCCGTAGTTGACCTCGCGCATGATGTATTCGACGGAATCGAAGGAGGTGGTCTCGCCCACCTTGTAGAACATGGTGAGGAAGATGCCCGAGAGCAGCTGCATCACCAGCACCACCAGCGCCAGGGAGCCGAAGAAATACCAGATGTTGAAATTCTTCGGCGCGTAGTACTCCAGCAGCTGCTCGCGTACGAATTTCTCCACCGGCAGGCGCTTGTTGAGCCAGCCCCAGAAGCCGGGGGAGTATTCGGCGTCGTTGCTCGCCATCACGCGGCTCCCGAGGCGACTGCCGTGCCATCTTCACCGATGAGCAGCGTGTTCTCGTTGGGAAAACTGTAGGGCGGGACGCGCAGATTGACCGAGGCCGGCGAGCCGTTGAACACGCGCCCGGCCAGATCGAAGCGCGAGCCGTGGCAGGGGCAGAGAAATCCGCCGGGCCAGTCGGTGCCCAGCTGGGCATCGCCGGGCTCGAAGCGCTGCTTGGGCAGGCACCCCAGATGGGTACAGACCCCGATCAGCACGGCAATATCGTCGCGCCGCGAACGCCGCTCGTTCATGGCGTAGGCAGGCTGGTCGGAATCGGTCGACCTGGGATCCTTGAGGCGATCATCATGCGTGGCCAGCTGCGCGACCAGCTCGGGCGGGCGCCGGAACACATAAATCGGCTGCTTGCGCCACACCGGCATGATCATCTGCCCGGCTTCGAGCTTGCTTAAATCGACCGTGACCGGCGCGCCCTCCGCCCGGGCACGCTCCGAGGGCTGCCAGCTGGCGACAAAGGGGCTGGCGGCGAAGACCACGCCCACGGCCGCGGTGGCGCTGGTTGCCGCGGTCAGGAACTTGCGGCGATCGGCATCGACCACTTCCTGGTCGTCACTCGCTCCGGCATCCGTCATCTGTCGCTACTCCGCTGCCCGTGTCTGGCCAGAGTTTCCGCGCTGTGGGCGGTCACCTCGGCAGGTCTCACGATTGTCCCGGGAAGTGTCGCATTATACACAACCCGTTGTGGCGCCCCGGCTGCGGTAGCGGTGGCATTTCGACCCCGAGGCGCCGCGGGCAATGTTCGAGGAGTCGGTATGAATCTGCGCAAACTGGGCCTCGGAGTGGTGTTTCTGACCGGGGCGATCATCGGCGGGCTGGCGCTCGCATTTCTGCTGGTGGTATTCCGGCCGGAGCTGCTGCTGCATCCGCAGAAGGCCGGCACGGCCGCCATCGATGAGTCCAATCCGGCACCCGCCCCGCCCCTCACCACAGTGGCGACGCCGGGCGGCAACCCTCCGGTCGCGAGCGAAGCGGGCACCGACGGCGCCTCCGCCCGCTCCTTCGCCGCCGCCGTCCGCCGGGCCGCTCCGGCGGTGGTCAATATTTATACGGCGCGCGTGGTCACCGAGCGGATACAACCCAGTTCCCTGGAGCAGCTGTTCGGTGAATACGGTCCGCGCTACCAGCAGCACGTGCAGCGCGCGCTGGGCTCAGGCGTGATCGTCGATGACGGCGGCCACATCATCACCAACAACCACGTGATCGCCGATGCGACCAGCATCAAGGTGCAGCTGGCCGATGGGCGCAGCGCCGAGGCGCGGGTGGTCGGCCGCGACCCGGACACCGACCTGGCGCTGCTCTCCATTAAGCTCGGCAAGCTCCCGGTGATGGCGCTGGGCCGCTCGGATCGCCTGCAGGTCGGTGACGAGGTCCTCGCCATCGGCAACCCGCTCGGGCTGCAGCAGACCGTGACGCACGGGATCGTCAGTGCGACGGACCGCAAGGAGCTCGGGGTTGCCACCTTCGAGAATTTCATCCAGACCGACGCGGCGATCAACGAAGGCAATTCCGGCGGCGCGCTGATCGACGCGAACGGTGAACTGGTGGGCATCAACACCGCGGTCGTCGCCAAGAACCTGGACGCGACCGGCGTGGAAGGCATCGGCTTTGCCATCCCCGTGAATCTCGCCCGCGGCGTGATGCGCGAGATTCTTGATCATGGTCACGTGGTGCGGGGCTGGAGCGGCATCGTGGCGCAGGATTTCACCGACGATCAGGCCGCCTATTTCCAGCTGGCGCGCGGCGGCATTGTCGTGACCCAGCTCTACGTCAACAGTCCTGCGGTCAGCGCCGGAGTCCGGGTCGGCGATATCGTACTGGCCATCGACGGGCATGTGGTGCAGCGTGCGCAGGAAGCGCTCGCGCTGCTGGCGACCCACAAGCCCGGCGGCAGCGTCACACTGCACCTGCAGCGGGGCACCGCGCAGCTGGACCTGGACTGCGCGGTGCGCGAGCGCCCCAGCCAGTTGTAAACGCGGCCGCGCCGCTTCAGTTCGGCACGCGCCGGATCTGCGCCCCGAGCTGCGCGAGCTTTTCCTCGATCGCCTCATAGCCGCGATCGATGTGATAGATGCGCTCGATGTCGGTGCGGCCCCGGGCCACGAGCCCGGCCAGCACCAGGCTGGCCGAGGCGCGCAGGTCGGTGGCCATCACCGGCGCCGCGGTCAGCTGTCCGACACCATGGATGATCGCCGTGTTGCCCTCGAGGCGGATCTCGGCGCCCATGCGCCGCATCTCCAGCATATGCATGAAGCGGTTCTCGAAGATGGTCTCCACCACGGTGCCGACGCCGGTGGCGATCGTGTCGAGCGCCGCGAACTGCGCCTGCATGTCGGTCGGAAAGGCCGGGTACGGTGCGGTCCGAACGTCGACGGACTTCGGCCGCCGCCCGCGCATGTCCAGTTCCACCCAGTCCGGGCCGCTGCCGATCGTGGCGCCGGCCTCGGTGAGCTTGCCGAGCACGGCATCGAGGTGCGCGGGCTGCGTGTGCTTCAGGCGGATGTGGCCGCCGGTGATGGCCGCGGCGACCAGGTAGGTGCCCGCCTCGATCCGATCAGGCAGCACCTCATAGGTCGTGCCATGCAGGGCCTTCACGCCGTTGATCACGATCTTGTCGGTGCCCGCACCCTTGATCCGCGCGCCCATGGCGATGAGGAAATTCGCCAGATCGACAACCTCCGGCTCGCGCGCGGCGTTCTCGATGACCGTCTCGCCGTCGGCCAGCGAGGCGGCCATCATCAGGTTCTCGGTACCGGTGACGGTGACGGTGTCGAGCACCAGGCGCGCGCCGTGCAGGCGCTCGGCCTGCGCGCGGATGTAGCCGCCCTCGATGTGGATATCCGCACCCATCGCCTGCAGTCCCGCGACGTGGATGTTCACCGGCCGCGCGCCGATGGCGCAGCCGCCCGGGAGCGACACCTCGGCACGCCCGTGGCGGGCCACCAGCGGCCCGAGCACCAGGATCGAGGCGCGCATGGTCTTCACCAGCTCGTAGGGCGCGAAGCACTCGCGGATGGACGCGGCATCGACCTCGATGCGCATGCGCTCATCGACCGTGACCGTCACCCCCATGCGCGCCAGCAGCTCGATCATCGTGGTGACATCGTGCAGGTGCGGCACGTTGCCAATCGTCACCGGACCGTCGGCCAGGAGTGCGGCCGCCAGGATCGGCAGCGTGGCGTTCTTGGCGCCCGAGATGCGGGTCTCGCCTTCCAGGGCCACGCCGCCTGTGATCTGCAGCTTGTCCATGCTCACGGCCCCGCGTTGGCGCCGCGCGCGGCGAGTTCCTGCGGCGTGAAAGCCTCGATCGACAGGGCGTGGATCTCGCGGCCCACGCGCGTACCGAGGGCGCGATAGACGAGCTGGTGGCGGGCAAGGCTGCGCAGGCCCAGGAAGCTGTCGCTGACCACGCGGGCATTGAAATGCGTCTGGTCATCCGATTCGACCACGACCTCGGCGTCCGGGAGCGCGGCGCGAATCAGCTCGGCGACTTGGCTGGGGTGCATGGCAGGTCCGTGTCCTGGAGGCCGCGGCGGTTCGGCACGGCCTTCGGGGCGCATCTTAAGAGAATCGGCAAGTGCTTCGATACCCTGGGCGGACAGGAAGGCGAATCCGGCCCCGTCCGCGCGCTATGATGCCGGGCCAGATGCGAAGTTCCACCGTCAGCCCCCCGGACGCCGCCGCCCTGCTGGCCGCCGGCCGGCGCACGCTCGCCAGCGAGCAGGCCGGCATTGAAGCGCTCCAGGCCCGGCTCGACGACCGCTTTGCGGCGGCCTGCCGCATTCTGCTGGCCTGCGCGGGCCGGGTCATCGTCTCGGGCATGGGCAAGTCCGGCCACATCGCGCGCAAGATCGCCGCCACCCTGGCCAGCACCGGCACGCCGGCGTTCTTCCTGCATCCGGCCGAAGCCGGCCACGGCGATCTGGGCATGATCACGCGGCAGGACGCGCTGCTGGCGCTGTCGAATTCCGGTGAGACGGTCGAGATCCTGCTGCTGCTGCCGCACCTCAAGCGCCTCGGGGTGCCGCTGATCGCCCTGACCGGCCGCACCGACTCCGCGCTCGCCCAGGCCGCGGATGTCGCGCTGGACGTCGGCGTCGACCAGGAGGCCTGCCCGCATAACCTGGCACCGACCACCAGCACCACCGCAGCGCTCGCCATGGGCGACGCCCTGGCCGTGGCGGTGCTGGAGGCGCGGGGATTTTCGGCCGAGGATTTTGCCCGGCGGCATCCGGGCGGCGCGCTCGGGCGCCGCTTGCTGCTGCGCGTGGAGGAAATCATGCGCACCGGAGCGGCGCTGCCGCGCGTGGCCCCGGACACGCTGCTGGCCGCCGGCCTGGTCGAGATGAGCGCCAAGGGCCTCGGCCTCACCGCGGTGGTCGATTCTGAGGACCAGGTGCTGGGCGTTTTCACGGATGGGGATCTGCGCCGCTCCCTCGACCTGCGCGTCGATGTGCATGCGACCAGCATGCGCCAGGCGATGACCCATGGCGCACGCACCATTGGCCCGCGCGAGCTGGCCGCCGCCGCCGCGCACCTGATGGAAACCCACCGCGTCACGGCCCTGCTGGTGGTCGATGAGCAGCAGCGCCTCATCGGTGCGCTCAACGTGCATGATCTGATGCGCGCGGGCGTGGTGTAGGGCTTGGGGACCAAAAGCATGGCACGCCGCCCCACGCCGCTCGCCGCCATCCGCCTGTTGATGCTGGACGTCGATGGCGTGCTCACCGACGGCCGGCTGCACTATGGGTCCGAGGGCGAGACCGTAAAGAGCTTCCACGCCCGTGACGGCCGGGGCATCAAGGCATTGCTGGCGGCCGGGGTCGCGGTCGCCGTGATTTCGGGGCGCAATTCCGCGGCGGTCCTGCGGCGCTGCGAGGAACTGGGCATCCGCGATATCCAGCAGGGGATCGCGGACAAGGCCACGGCGGGCCGATTCCTGGCGGCGCGCCTGGGGGTCGAACTGCGCCACTGCGCCTGTGTGGGCGATGACTCGCCGGACGTGCCGCTGATGAAACAGGTGGGACTGGCCGTCGCGGTCGCCGACGCTCACCCCGACGCGCGCCGCGCGGCACATCGCCGCACGCAGCTCGGCGGCGGCGCGGGCGCGGTCCGCGAGGTGTGTGACTGGCTGCTGGCGGCGCGTGCCCGGGCCGCCCGCTAGGCTGCCTGGATGCGCCGCACCTGGTTGTTGCTGATCCTGGCCGCCACGCTGGCCCTGTGGCTGTGGCGCGCGCCGAGCCGCGGCGTGGTCGAAAACGAGAACGGCGAAGCGAACCATTCCGCCGCGTCCGGCTACGTGGCCAGCGACGCCGAACTGATCGACACCAACGCGGATGGACAACCCGAGTTCCGCCTGATCGCCGAGCGGGTCGAGCAGCCCTGGCCGGCCGCCGACGTCGAGCTGACCGCACCGCAGATCAGTTATGCCGGCGAAACGGCGTGGACCGTCACGGCGCAGCACGGCGTGCTGCAGCAGGCCATCGAGCAGGTCTCCCTGTCCGGCGATGTGCGGGTGACCGCGATGCGGCCGGGGCAGCCGCCATGGCAGATCCGCACCGACACCCTCGATGCGGACATGGTGCAGAAGCGGCTCGACACCCATTCCACCGTGGCCATGATCTGGGGCCGCAACCGGCTGTGGATGTCCGGCCTGCATGCCGATATCAAGGCGGACCGCCTGCTACTGACATCGCCCATCAATGGCGAGTTTGCACACCGCTGATGCCCGCCCGATCTGCAAGAATCCGGCCATGAACCTGCGCCTGGCATTTGCGCTGCTCACGGCCTGCGCCCTGCTTGGGCCGGTGGCCGCGGGAACCGGCGCCGATACGGCGGCAACGGCCCCGGCCACGACGGAAAAACGCAACTGCGACCCGGCCAATCCGGCCACCTGGCCGGCCTGCAATACGGGCGATCTGTGCCTGTGCGTCGGCGGCGGCGGCGAATACCGGCGCGACAAGGTGCTGCTGAACCAGTTCGTCATCTACCAGGGCGGCACGCCGATGCGCATCCAGGCCGACCACGCCGAAGCCTCGGCGCTCGACTTCGACAATAGCACCTGGACGCTCACCGGCGCGGTGAGCGTACGCCTGGCGCAGGGCGAACTCGCCGCCGCCAGCGCGACCGTGCATTTCGTCGACGGCAAGCTCAGCACCGCCACGGTCAGCGGCGCTCCGGCCACTTTCGAGCAGCTGGCGGGCACGGTCGAGCACCCGGGCACGGCGAAGAACCCGACCTTCGGCAACGCGCACGGCCACGCCCAGTCGATCGCCTACGACCTGGCCGGCGGCGAAGTGCGCTTCACCGGCGATGCCTGGCTCAGCAATGGCTGCACCGAGCTGAGCTACGACACGATCGTCTATAACCTGGTCCAGAACAGTGTCGCCGCACCCGGCGGTGCCGGCGGCCGGGTGCAGGGCATCATTCGCCCGCAGTGCAAACCTGGAATGCATGCGCCGGGCAGCGCACCATGAGCACCCTGAGCGCGGCGGGCCTGAGCAAGAGCTACCGCTCGCGCCAGGTGGTGCGCGACCTCTCGCTCGAGATCAGCACCGGCGAGGTGGTGGGGCTGCTGGGCCCGAATGGCGCCGGCAAGACGACGGCCTTCTACATGATCGTCGGCCTGCTGCCCGCCGACCGCGGCACCATCCGGCTCGATGATCGCGACCTCACGCCGCTCGGCATCGACCAGCGCGCGCGCCTGGGGCTCGGTTACCTGCCGCAGGAATCCTCGGTGTTCCGCCGGCTCAGCACCGCCGACAACATCATGGCCATCCTGGAACTGGTGCCGGGGCTGGAGGCCGCCGATCGCAAGCGGCGCCTGGAGGAGCTGCTCAGCCAGCTGCACATCGGCGAGGTGCGCAACACGCTGGGCATGTCGCTCTCGGGCGGCGAGCGGCGCCGGGTCGAGATTGCCCGCGCCCTGGCGGCGGAACCGAGCTTCATACTGCTCGACGAGCCCTTCGCGGGGGTCGATCCGCTCTCGGTGGCGGACATCCAGCGCATCATCCGCGAGCTGGCGGTGCGCGGCATCGGCGTGCTGATCACCGACCATAATGTGCGCGAAACACTCGGGGTCTGCGCACGCGCCTACATAGTCGATCGTGGCACTGTAATCGCTTCCGGTTCTGCGGAACAAGTGCTTGCCAACCCGCAGGTTCGTGAGGTGTACTTGGGCGACAGTTTCCGTCTTTAGGACTTGCCAGGCCCCCCATCATTGCTTAAAGCCTCCCTGCAGCTTCGACTGGGCCAATCGCTGACGATGACACCGCAGCTGCAGCAGGCCATACGCCTGTTACAGCTGCCCACCATCGAGTTGCAGGCGCACATTCGCGCGGCCCTCGAGTCCAACGTCATGCTGGAGCAGGACGAGGAGTCCGATACAGCCAGCTTCCGGCCCCTGGCGACCACCGAGATGGGCGGGGAGCCGGCCCCGGAGGCGGCGGAGGCCCGCGTCGAGGTCATCGAGGAGGGCTGGAACGACCAGAGCGTCGGACCCGCGGAGAATCCCTGGAGCCCGGGCGACGATGACCGCCAGCCCGATATCGCCGATGAACGCGGCCAGACCCTGCGCGAGCATCTGCTCTGGCAGCTTGAGTTGCCCCGGCTCAGTGCGCGCGAGCGCTCCATCGGCCGCGCGATCATCGATGCCATCAACGACGATGGTTACCTCGGCGACTCGCTGGCGGAGGTCGCCGCGACGCTGCGGCCGGAAATCGACGCCACCGAACAGGAAATCACCGCGGTGCTGGCGTTCGTGCAGGGCTTCGACCCCTCAGGGGTCGGCGCCCGCACCCTGAGCGAGTGCCTGCTGCTGCAGCTCCGGCTCCTCGACCCGGCCACGGCGGGACTCGCCACCGCGCAAGTCCTGGCGCAACGCCATCTCGACCTCGTCGCCCGGCGCGAACTGCCGCTGCTGCGCACCGCGCTCCATGCCAGCGACGAGGAACTCGAGCAGGCGCTGGTGCTGGTGCGCGCCTGCCATCCGCGGCCCGGCTCGGTGGTCAGCAGCGCGGCGGCCGAATATGTGGTGCCCGACGTGTTCGTGCGGCGCACCGCGCGCGGCTGGTCGGTGGAGATCAACCCCGCGACGCTGCCGCGCGTGCGGGTGAACCAGAGCTACGCGCAGCTGCTGGGGCGCGGGGCTGAACACGCGACCATGCGCACGCAGCTCCAGGAGGCGCGCTGGCTGCTCAAGAGCCTGGAAATCCGCAATGACACCCTGGTCAAGGTGGCGCGCTCGATCGTTGCGCGGCAGAGCGCATTCCTGGAGCGCGGCGAAGAATTCATGCGGCCGATGATCCTGCGCGACATCGCCACCGCCATCGAGATGCACGAGTCCACGGTGTCGCGGATCACCTCCGGCAAGTACATGCACACGCCGCGCGGCGTGTTCGAACTGCGCTATTTCTTCTCCAGCCAGGTCGAGAGCGCCAGCGGCGGCGGCACCTCCTCGACCGCGATCCGCGCCAAGATCAGGAAGCTGATCCGCGAGGAGGCGCCGGCCAATCCGCTGAGTGACAGCCGCATCGCCGAGCTGCTGTCGGCCGAGGGCATCCCGGTCGCGCGCCGCACGGTGGCCAAGTACCGCGAGTCTATGGGCCTGGCGCCCTCCAACGAACGGCGGCGGCTGCACCCGCAATGAACACAATGGCACTGCATCCCACCTATAACGACAAGGAGTAGCCCATGCATTTGAGCGTCACCGGCCATCATGTCGAGATCAGCGCCCCGCTGCGAAGCTACGTGGAAAAGAAGCTCGAGCGACTGGTGCGCCACTCCGATCACGTGATCGACGCACATTGCGTACTGACGGTCGAGAAGCTCCAGCAGCGGGCCGAAGCGACATTGCACCTGCGTGGTGAGACGGTGCACGCGCTGGCCGAAGACGCCAACATGTATGCGGCGATCGACGCACTCGCCGACAAGCTTGACCGGCGGGTGCGCAAGCACAAGGAAAAAATCTCCGATCATCATGCCGCCGAGGCGCAGAAAGGCGCGCGCGTCTAGAGGCCGCGGCGGCTGGCGGCGCGTACGGGCGATCCGATGCAGCTCATCATCCTCAGCGGCCTGTCCGGAGCCGGCAAGAGCGTGGCCCTGCACATGCTCGAGGACCTGGGCTATTACTGCATCGACAATATTCCGGCCGCGCTCCTCAAGGCCTTCATCTCCCACACGCTGCGGAGCGGTGAGAAGGTGTATGAGCGCACCGCGATCGGTCTGGACGCGCGCAACACGGACGCCGAGATCGCCTCGGTCCCGACGCTGGTCGATGAACTGCGGCGCGGCGGCATCGAGTGCGAGATCCTGTTCCTGGTGGCCGCCGAGGAAGAACTGCTGCGGCGTTTCGCCGAGACCCGCCGCGCCCACCCCCTGAGCCGCCAGGGCGAGAGCCTGCGCGAGGCGATCGCCAGCGAGCGGCGCCTGCTCGATCCGATCGCCAACCATGCCGACCAGGTGATCGACACCTCGCGCCTGGGCGTGCACGACCTGCGCGACCTGATCAACCGCCGTGCCGACCCGCGCGAGCGTGGACGACTGTCGCTGCTGTTCGAATCCTTCGGCTTCAAGTACGGCATTCCGGGCGACGCCGACTTCGTCTTCGACGCGCGCTCGCTGCCCAATCCCTACTGGGACAAGTCGCTCCGCCCGCTCAATGGCCGCGATCCGCCGGTCATTCGATTCCTGGAGCAGCAGCCAGGGGTGCGCCGCTACATCGAGGACGTCGCGGCCTTCCTGGAGGCGCGCATTCCCGTCTACCGCGAGAGCGCGCGCCGTTACCTCACGGTCGCAGTCGGCTGCACCGGCGGCCAGCACCGCTCCGTGTACATCACGGAACGCCTGGCGGAGCGCTTCGCGCGCTCGCTCCCGGAGGTGAGCGTGCGCCACGCGGCGCTGACGCAGGCCGTGAGTTGAGTCGCGCGGGGGCTGCGAGCTGCAGGGACGCGCAAGCCACGGTCTATTGATTCTGGTGTGAGGCCATCGTGCCACCGCCTGCACTTGACCCATGGCCTTTGGTCTCCCAAAGTCGCGGTGTCGCCGATCTGAACGGCTTCGAGAATCGGAGGAAGCGAAAATGAGCGCAACAAAGCTCGTCGCGGCCGTGCTGCTGGTGCTGGTGGCCACCGACGGCATCGCCGAGGACCATCAGCACGACAGCGGTGAGCAATTGGGCAAAGTGAGCTTTGCCACCTCTTGCAACAGCGCCGCCCAGATGGACATCAACCGCTCGGTAGCGCTGCTTCATTCCTTCCAGTTCAGCCGCGCCATAGAAGCCTTCAACGCCGTGCTGGGAGAAGACGGGACCTGCGCTATCGCCTACTGGGGCATGTCTCTGAGCGATTGGGGCAATCCCTTCGCTCCAGGGCAAAAAGACAAGGGTCAATTGCAGACCGGGCGGGAAGCCGCCGAGCGCGGCATTGAGCTCGGCGCAAAGACGGAGCGCGAACGTGCCTATCTCACGGCCGTCGGCAAGCTCTACGCCAACTTCGAAGCAGCACCCCAGCGAGAACGCCTGCTCGCCTATCGCGACGCCATGGGGAACGCCGCGGCCCAATACCCGGAAGACCACGAGGCGCAGATCTTCTACGCATTGGCGCTCGCGGTCGCGGAAGATCCCAGTGACAAGACTTACGCGGACCGGATCAAGGCAGGAAGACTTCTGGAGAATCTGTTCGAGCAGCAGCCGACCCATCCTGGCCTGGCCCATTACATTATTCATGCTTACGATGTGCCTGCCCTGGCGAGTCAGGCGCTGACGGCGGCGCGGCGTTACGCGACCATTGCCCCCGACGCACCACACGCGCTGCACATGCCGTCCCATACATTTACCCGCCTGGGATACTGGCAGGAATCGATTGACAGCAATGTGGCCGCTGCCGCGGCAGCACGGCGCCAGGGCCAGACCGCGGAAGAACTGCATGCGAGCGACTACGAGACTTACGCCTACTTGCAGACCGGGCAGGACCAGGCGGCAGCGCGGATCGTGGATTCCCTGCCGGAAATAGCCTCACGCTTCGATCCTAAGGCCCTGCTGTCTGGCGCCGGACCCCCGCCCGCTGGTTATTTTGCCCTCGCGGCGATCCCGGCACGCTACGCGTTGGAACGCCGCGACTGGAGGCAGGCGGAGCAGCTCGTGGTGCAGGAGACGCCGTATCCTTACACCGATGCCCTAACCTGGTTCGCACGAGGACTGGGCGCGGCGCGACTCGGGCACTCTGCGGCAGCACTCGAGGCCGCGGCGGCGCTGCAGCGTCTTCAAGAGCGCCTCTTGAGTGCCAACGAACCTTACTGGGCGCGACAGGTTGAGATCGAGCAACGCGCGGTCTCGGCCTGGGCTGCGTGGGCAGCGGATGAGAAGCAGGAAGCACTGCGGCAGATGGAATCGGCGGCCGAACTGGAAGACGGGACGGAGAAAAGTGCGGTGACACCTGGACCGCTGTCGCCGGCGCGGGAACTGCTGGCCGAGATGTGGCTGGAGACGGACCAGCCTGCCAAGGCATTGGAGCAGTTTGAAGCGACCCTCAAGCAGGAGCCGGGGCGCTTCCGTTCGCTATACGGAGCGGCGCACGCAGCCCAGCTCAGCGGGAAACGCGATGCGAGTCAGCGGTATTTTCGCGAACTGCTGCGGGAGTGTGCCCGCTCCGACAAACCGGCACGATCTGAACTGCAGGAGGCGAGGCAAGCCGGCGCGCGGCAATAGCAATCGCCGACCCTGCCCCAAGGCGGCCACGCCTTCGGCCTGCGGACCAGCAAGTTGCCGATGGCGCGGGATTCTTCGCGACCAACGGGCAGCCTGGACTTCCCAGGCTGCCCGCCTCGCTGGTGTCGGCACGCGGAAAATGTATTAGGCGGTCGTCAATGGAACCTCAGCTGGTGCTCAAGTCCGTGCTCACATGCCCACAATGCGGGTTCGAGGCGCTCGAAGCCATGCCCACTGATGCCTGCATTTACTTCTACGAATGCACCAGCTGCCACACCCTCCTGCGCCCGAAGGCCGGAGACTGCTGCGTCTTCTGTTCTTACGGCTCGGTAAAATGCCCGCCCGTGCAACGGGATTCCGGCTGTTGCGGCAACGCGGGTTGACCGACGCGCGCGGCCAGCTCGCCTCAGCCCGAGCGCTTCGCGCTGTAGCCGCGCTTCAGGAGTTCCGCGACCAGCGTGTCGCGATGTTCGCCCTGGATCTCGATGGCGCCTGCGCGCACCGTGCCTCCCGAGCCGCAGCGCTTCTTGAGCTCCGTGGCGAGCGCGTCAAGCTCGGCCTCGCCCAGGGCCAGCCCGCTGATGACCGAGACGACCTTGCCGGCGCGCCCCTGCGTGGAGCGCCCGACCCGCACCTTGGATGGGCCACCGCGCGCACCGTAGCCCACCAGCGCGCCTAGCTGCGGGCCGAGCGCGGCCCCGCGCCGGCGCCGAGCGCTCCGGCATCGGCGACGGCAACCGCCGACATGTCGACGATGCGGCGTACGGTGGACGAGGGCGTCATGATGTGCACGGGCTGCGCGATGCCCAGCAAGATGCCACCGACGATGACCCCGCCGCCCGCGGCGATGCGCAGCGAGTTGTAGCAGACGTTGGCGGCGTCGACGTTGGGCATGATCAGCAGGTTGGCGTCGTGCCGGAGCCGGGAATTCGGGAACTCGTTTTCCCGGATCGCGCTCGACAGGGCGGAATCGGCGCGCATCTCGCCGTCCACTTCCAGCTCCGGCGCGCGCTCGCCGATCAAGGCCAGGGCCGCGCGCATCTTGCGGGCCGAAGGCGCGTCGGAGCTGCCGAAGCTCGAGTGCGAGAGCAGCGCCACCCGTGGCGTCAGCCCGAAGCGCGTCACCTGCTCGGCGGCCAGCAGCGTCATCTCTGCGATCTGCGCGGCGTCCGGATCGCGATTGACGTGCGTATCGCAGAAGAACAGCTGCCGGTCGTTGAGGATCAGCATCTGCATGGTGGCCACGGTGCTGACGCCGTCGCGCAGACCGATGACCCGGCGCACGTACTTGAGGTGATCGAGGTAATCGCCCACGGTGCCGCAGAGCATGGCGTCGCCGTCGCCGCGACGTACGAGGATCGCACCGATGAGGGTGGTGCGGCTGCGCATCTCCTCCATGGCGAGCGCGCGCGTGACACCGTCCCGGCAGGCCAGCTGGTAATACTCGGTCCAGGCGTCGCGGAAACGCGCGTCGCTCAGCACGTTCACGCCCTCGCAGTTCTCGCCCAGCTTGAGGCGCAAACCCAGCTTCTCGATGCGGGCGGCGATCAACTCGGTGCGGCCCACCAGGATTGGCCGCGCCAGGCCCTCATCGACCACCACCTGCGCCGCCTGCAGCACGCGCGGATCCTCCCCCTCGGCATAGATCAGCCGCTTGGGGCGATGCTGCGCCGAAGCGAACACGGTGCGCATCGCCGAGGCCGATTGATAGACGTAGTGTGTCAGCCCGGCGCGATAGGCGTTCAGGTCGGCGATCGGCCGCGTCGCCACTCCGCTGTCCATGGCGGCCTTGGCCACCGCCGGTGCAATCGTGGTGATCAGGCGCGGATCGAAGGCTCGCGGAATCAGGAAATCCGGGCCGAAACCCGCACCGCTCTCGCCATAAGCGGCGGTGCACACGTCCGACTGCTCGGCGCGCGCCAGCTCGGCCAGCGCGTGCACCGTGGCGAGCTTCATCTCCTCATTGATCACCGTCGCGCCAACATCCAGTGCGCCGCGGAAAATGAAGGGGAAGCACAGGGAATTGTTCACCTGGTTGGGGTAGTCGGAGCGGCCCGTGCACACGATGCAATCCGGCCGCACCTCCCGCGCCAGCTCCGGACGGATCTCGGGCTCCGGATTGGCAAGCGCCAGGATCAGCGGGCGCGGCGCCATGCGCGCCACGTCCGCGGCCTTGAGCACGCCGGGGCCCGAGAGGCCCAGGAAGATGTCGGCCTCGCCGACGATCTCCGCCAGCGTGCGCTTGTTGGTGGCCTGGGCGTAACGGAGCTTGTCGGCGTCGGTCTTCGGGCGACCCTGGTAGACCACGCCGCTGCTGTCGGCGATCGTCACGTTCTGTTTCTTCAGGCCCAGTGCCACCAGCAGGTCGAGGCAGGCGATCGCGGCCGCCCCGGCGCCCGAACCGGCCACCTTCACCTTGCCGATGTCCTTGCCGACGACCCTCAGGCCGTTGAGCACGGCGGCGGCCACGATGATCGCGGTCCCGTGCTGGTCGTCGTGAAACACGGGGATCTTCATGCGCTCGCGGAGCTTGCGCTCGATGTAGAAACACTCCGGGGCCTTGATGTCCTCGAGGTTGATGCCGCCGAAGGTGGGCTCCAGCGCCGCGACGATGTCGACCAGCCGGTCCGGATCGTTCTCGGCGATCTCAAGATCGAAGACGTCGATGCCGGCGAATTTCTTGAACAGGCACCCCTTGCCTTCCATGACCGGCTTGCCCGCCAGCGGCCCGATGTTGCCCAGGCCCAGCACGGCCGTGCCGTTGGTCACCACAGCGACCAGATTGGCGCGCGCGGTCAGGCTGGCCGCCTGCAGCGGATCTTCCTTGATGGCGAGGCTCGCGTAGGCGACGCCGGGGGAATAGGCCAGCGACAGGTCGCGCTGGTTGGTGAGCGCCTTGGTCGGCGTCAGCGAAATCTTGCCGGGTGTCGGCAGGCGGTGGTAATCGAGCGCCGCTTTCTTGAGTTCTTCTTCCACGTGCCCCCCGCAACCGCAGTGCGCCACGCTTGGCGCGGCGCCAGAGGAGCTATTGTGGCAGCCGCGGCGCCGGGCAGCCAGCGGCGGGGCTCAGCCGCCCGCGAAGCGCGCCCCCCCGGCATCAAGGGGCAGGACCGGCAGCATGATGGTGCGGGTCAGCTGGCCGCCGCCGAGAAATTCCATCAGCTCATCGGCCTTGGCCATCGCATCCTTCACGCCGAGCGCGATCAGCTCCCGGGTGAAGCTGGCCTCGAACATCAGGTAGCTGGCCAGCTGCGCGCCGGCCGTGCCGCGCGCACCCATGACGCGCAACAGCGCGCGCAGTCCGCGCGGCAGGTTGCGCGTGTGACGCATGGCGATGAGGCGCAGATCCTGGCTTGGGGCGATCATCAGGGTCGCCACCTTGTGCACGCCGGGCACCGCCTGCGGCGCCACTTCCGCCACATGGTTCAGGCGCGCGACGTGCTCCACGTTGGCGTAGATCTGGTCCATGAACAGCGTATCGAGCATGTATCCAAACAGCTGTCCGGGCGTCGGCGCCTCGGCGGCCGTGCGCGCCCGGTCGCTCACGCCGGCGCCCAGCTGCGCGCGCACGCCTATGACCAGCAGCCGGTCGGCCCCGAGGTGAATCGCCGGACTCAAAGGCCAGAGCTGGCGCTGCGCACCGTCGCCGTAGTACTCGCCGTCCAGGCTCACGGGCGGAAACAGGAAAGGCACCGCCATGCTCGCCATCAGATGGTCGATCGTGAGGGACTCGCGCCGGCCGAGTCGCTGGTGGCGTTCCCAGTCGGGCAGATCGCTCTGCCCGTCGAAGAAAGCGACAGAAGCGGCGCTGCTGTAACTGGTGGCGCACAACGCGAGGGCCTTCAGCGCTCCGCGCTTCACGCTGGTGCGCAAGTGGCTCCAGTGGATGCTGCGTTCGAGCAGCTGCCGGAGCGGTGTGTTATCGAACAGCGCCCGCGGCGGGGGCAGGAGCAGTCCCCCGGACATCAGCGACAAGGCCCAGTGCATCCCTGAGCGCAGCATGCTCGCGGGGTCGGCGTGAAACACCTGCGCGACATGAAAGTTTTCCCACACCCGTTCGAGGGCGTCGACCGCCTTGTGCCAGCGAAACGCCTCCGCAGCCAGCACCGTGGCGGCGACCGCGCCGGCCGAAGTGCCGACGATGATGGGAAAGGGATTGGGCGCTCGCGGCAGCAGATTGGCGATGGCCCGCAGCACCCCCACCTGATAGGCCGCGCGCGCACCGCCGCCCGGAAGCACCAGGCCGACGGTGCTCCCGACACCGGCCCCCGGAGTCAGTGACGGAGGTGCATCCACGCGCATAAGATAACCGGAAATCGCGGAGCACTGACATGAACCGAAGTCTCGTTTTGCGCCTGGGCGTCCTGTCCCAGGTGCTGCTGGCGACGTGGCTGTCCCTCGGGCTGCCGGTGCGGGCCGTCGCCGACGCCGCGATGGGCATGCCGGCGCCAGCCTTCCGATTGCAGGACCAGCATGAAGCCTGGGTGAGTCTGGCGGACCAGAAAGGCAAGTGGGTGGTGCTTTACTTCTATCCCCTGGACGATTCCCCGGGCTGCACCACCGAGGCCTGCGAATTCCGGGACAATATCTTTGCCTTCCGCAAACTCGGCGTGAATGTACTGGGCGTCAGCGTGCAGGATGTGGCCTCCAAGAAGGCCTTCGCCAGCAAATTCAGCCTGCCCTTCCCGGTGCTCGCGGATACCGACAAATCGGTCGCGAAGGCCTACGGCGTGCTGAGCATGATCGGCTACGCGCGCCGCGACACCTTCGTGATCGACCCCCAGGGTCGCGTCGCCAGGCACTATCGCGGCGTCGATCCCAAGACGCACTCGGCTCAGCTGCTGGTCGACCTGAAGGCGCTCATCAAGCCCGCCAGCTGACGAGCGTGTGCCTGAGCGCCATCTGGAGGCTCCAATGGGCAAAGGTCAATGGTTTCTCGCGGTCTATTCCGGTGCGGTGACCGCAATACTGGGCCTGCTCGTGCTGCATGGCCTGCCACACTCGAACCGACCGTCGTTCGAGCAGATCACCGTCCAGCGCCTAAACATTGTCGAGCCGGATGGCACGCTGCGAATGGTGATCTCGAATCACGCCGAGTTGCCCGGAATTGTGGTGCATGGGAAGGAGCAGGCCTTTGCTCGGCCTCAAGCCGGAATGATTTTCTATAACGATGAGGGCAGCGAAAACGGCGGCCTGATCTTTGGGGGACACCAGAACGCCAGGGGCGAGGTCGAAGACTCAGGCGGGAGCCTGTCGTTCGACAAGTACGGCGCCAATCAGGTCGTGCAACTCATCGGAGTGGATGATCGTGAGGACCGGATGTCCGGGCTGAGCGTGACCGACAGTGTCACCGGCAGCGACAATCGGGAGCGCGTCTGGGTCGGCCGAAAGGACGACGGCGCAGCCACCGTGCGGCTCATGGATGGGCGTGGCCACCCGCGCATCCAGATGCAGGTGACGGCCGAGGGCGCCCCCAGCCTCAGTTTCCTCGACGCTGACGGCAAGATCCTGAAGAAGCTGCCCTGACAGCTCGCTGTCGCGCGCCGTCATAGATGCCCTGTCGGCGGCACGCCGCCCTCGGGGCGCGCGCATTCAGCGCTGCGTGACCCGCACGATCTGCATGGAGTTGGTGCCACCGACAATCCCGGTCAGGTCGCCCTTGGTGAGGATCACCAGGTCGTTGACCTCCACCAGGCCCAGGGTCAGCAGCTGCTCGAAGATCGCGTGATACAGCTGCTGCGGGTCGGTGTGGGTGATGTCGAAGGGCACGGCGTAGACGCCACGGTACAGGGTCACCCGGCGGCGCGTCACCGGTTGGCGCGTGAAGGCATAGATCGGTATGTCGGCGCGAATGCGGCTCATCCACAGCGGCGTGAGGCCTGATTCGGTCAGCGCCACAATGGCCCGCACGCGCAGGTGGCTGGCGGTGTACATCACCGCGCGCGAGATCGCCTCCTCGGTGTTGCTGAACTCGTCCTCGACGCGGATCAGCCCCTGCGGGGCGCCGAGCTGGTATTTCTCCGCGCCGCGGATCACGTCCGCCATCGCCTGCACGGCCTTCACCGGGTACTTGCCGGCCGCGGTCTCGGCCGAGAGCATCACCGCATCGGTCCCGTCGAGCACCGCGTTGGCCACATCGCTCACTTCGGCGCGCGTCGGCATCGGATTCTGGATCATCGATTCCATCATCTGCGTCGCGGTGATCACCACGCGATTGCGGGCCAGGGACTGGCGGATGATGGTCTTCTGCAAGCCGGTGAGCTCGGCGTAGCCCATCTCGACGCCCAGGTCGCCACGCGCGACCATGACCGCATCGGTCACCGCCAGGATCCCGGCCAGGTTGTCGAGTGCCTCGTGGCGCTCGATCTTCGCGACCACGCGGGCTTCGCCCCGCCACTTGCGCAGCTCATTCTGCGCCCGGCGCATATCATCGCCGTCGCGCGCGAAGGACACCGCCAGGTAATCGATGCCCAGCTCGGCCGCCAGCTGCACGTCCTCGAGATCCTTCTCGGTGAGCGCCGGGGCCGAGATGCCGCCGCCCTGGCGGTTGAGGCCCTTGCGGTTCGAGAGTTCCCCGCCCACCCGCACTACGCAGAAGATGCGTCTGCCGGCCACCCGCTCCACGCCGAGCACGATCTGTCCGTCGGCGAGCAGCAGGTTGTCCCCGGCGCGCACGTCGGCGGGCAGGTTCTGGTAGGCGCAACCGACCTCGTTGACGTTGCCGGCCGAGGCATCGAGCCCGGTATCGAGGGCAAACGGCGCCCCTTCGAGCAGCTGCACGCTGCCCGTCACGAAACTCTCGATGCGGATCTTCGGGCCGGCCAGGTCGGCCAGCACCCCGATATTGCGCCCGGCGGCCAGCGCCTTGGCCCGCACCAGGTCGACGCGTTTGCGTTGCGAGTCGCGCGTGCCGTGGGAGAAGTTGATGCGGGCGACATCCAGTCCCGCCTCGATCATGTCACCCATCACGGCCGGGTCATCGGTGGCCGGGCCCAATGTGGCGACGATCTTGGTGCGGCGTGCAGTATCCATGTCAGTGTGGTCCCGTGGCGGCGCGCGCCTGCAGCATGGCGACCGCGGGCAGGGTCTTGCCTTCGACGAATTCCAGGAAGGCACCCCCGCCCGTGGAGATGTAGGAGATGCCGTCCTCGACGCCGTACTTCTCGATGGCGGCCAGTGTATCGCCGCCGCCGGCGAGCGAGTAGGCGGCGCTGCTGGCGATGGCGTTGGCGATGGCGCGCGTGCCTTCGCCGAACTGATCGAATTCGAACACCCCGACAGGGCCGTTCCACAGCACCGTGCCCGCGGACTTGATCAGGGCGCTGAAACGCTCGGCCGTGTCCGGACCGATGTCCAGGATCATTTCCTCGGCCGTCACTTCCCCGACCGGGCGCACATCGGCGTGCGCCGTGGCGGCAAATTCACGGGCCACCACCACATCGGTCGGCAACGGGATGGCCGCGCCGCGCTCGCGGGCGCGCTCCAGGAGCCGGCGCGCCATGCCGAGCATCTCGGTCTCGCACAGCGACTTGCCCACCTGCACGCCGCTGGCCGCCAGGAAGGTGTTGGCGATGCCGCCGCCGACGATCAGCATGTCGACCTTTTCCAGCAGCGTCTCGAGCACGGTGAGCTTGGTCGAGACCTTCGATCCGGCCACGATCGCCAGCAGCGGGCGCGCCGGCTGTTTCAGGGCGCGCTCCAGGGCCTCGAGCTCCGCCACCAGGAGCGGACCTGCGCAGGCCACGCGCGCGAAGCGCCCGATGGCGTGCGTGCTGCACTCGGCCCGGTGCGCGGTGCCGAAGGCATCCATCACGTAGATGTCGCAGAGCGCGGCGATGCGGCGCGCCAGGCCCTCGTCGTCCGATTTCTCGCCCTTGTTGTAGCGCACGTTCTCGCACAGCACCGCGCTGCCGGGCGCGCATTCGACGCCGTCGAGCCAGTTGCTGACGAGCGGCACCGGCGCGCCCAGCAGTGCGGAGAGCCGCACGGCCACGGGCGCCAGCGAGAATTCGGGCTCGCACTTGCCTTCCTTGGGGCGGCCCAGATGCGAGAGGATCATCACCCGGGCGCCCTTGTCGAGCGCCTGGCGGATCGTGGGGAGCGCAGCGCGGATGCGCGCGTCACTGGCGACCGCGCCGTCCTTGATGGGCACGTTCAGGTCTTCGCGGATCAGCAGCCGCTTGCCGGCAAGCGCCAGATCCGCCATGCGCAGGATCGCCATAGGTGCCCGCCCGCTTCAGGCCGCGCGCGACCAGGCCAGCGTGGTGTCGAGCATGCGGTTCGAGAAGCCCCACTCGTTGTCGTACCAGGCGCAGACCTTCACCAGGTTGCCCTCGATGAGGCGCGTCATGGTCGCGTCATAGGTGGAGGACGCCGGGTCGTGGTTGTAGTCGATCGACACCAGCGGCGCATCGGTGTAGGCCAGGATCCCTTTCAGCGGCCCGCTGCCGGCGGCGGCCTTGACCAACTTGTTGATCTCCTCGATGGTGGTGGCGCGCTTCGGCCTGAACGTCAGGTCCACCAGCGAGACGTTGATGACCGGGACGCGGATGGAGAAGCCGTCGAGCCGGCCCTTGAGCTCGGGCAGCACCAGTCCGACCGCGGCCGCGGCTCCGGTCTTGGTCGGGATCATCGACATCGTGGCCGAGCGTGCGCGGCGGATGTCCTCATGGAACACGTCCGTCAGCCGCTGGTCGTTGGTGTAGGCGTGGATGGTGGTCATCAATCCGCTGTCGATGCCCACGCCGTCATTGAGCACCTTGGCGAGCGGCGCCAGGCAGTTGGTGGTGCAGGAGGCGTTCGAAATGACCGTGTGCGTGGACTTCAGCACGTTGTGGTTCACGCCATAGACGATGGTGGCGTCCACGTCCTTGCCGCCGGGCGCCGAGATCACCACTTTCTTCGCGCCGCCCGCCAGGTGCTTGCCGGCGTCCGCCTTGGTGGTGAAAAAACCGGTGCACTCGAGCACGAAATCGGCGCCCATGGCGCCCCAGGGAATCTGCGCCGGGTCGCGCTGCGCGACGACCTTGATCCGATCGCCGTTGACGATGATCGAATCGCCCTCGACGCTGACCTGGCCGGGAAATTTGCCATGTGCCGTGTCGTAGCGCGTCAGGTGTGCATTGGTCTGCGAATCGCACAGATCATTGAGGGCCACGATCTGGATTTCTTTCTGCCGGCCGCTCTCGTACAGGGCCCGCAACACGTTGCGCCCGATGCGCCCGTAGCCATTGATGCCAACCTTCACTGCCATGTCTGCTCCCTGAAAAAATGGGCCCGCGCCCGTGCGTAGCCCGCCGTACTCATGGTATCGAACTTGATATGGCGTTGAGCACATTTTCTGCGCTCAATCCGAATTTGCGGAACAGCTCCGGCGCCTTGCCCGAAGCGCCGAACTCATCGATCCCCAGCACCCGGCCCTGGCTGCCCACGTAGCGCCACCACAGACCCGTGGCGCCCGCCTCCACCGCGAGCCGCCGGCCAACCGCCGCCGGCAGCACCGCTTCGCGCCACGCGGCGTCCTGCGCGTCAAACACACTGGTGCAGGGCATGGACACCAGGCGCACGCGCGCGCCCCGCCCCTGGGCCGAACGGACCGCCTCGTACGCGATCGACACTTCCGAACCCGTCGCAATCACGATGAGCTCGGGAAGGCCGGCACAGTCGAGCAGCACATAGCCACCGCGGGCAATGTGTGCGGGCGGGACGGCGCCCGACAGCTGCGGCAGGTTCTGGCGCGTCAGCACCAGGCAACCGGGTGCATCGCGGCGCTCGATGAGTGCGCTCCAGGCCACTGCGGTTTCGAGCGCGTCGGCCGGCCGCCACAGCTGCAGGTGGGGCATCAGCCGCAGGCTCCCCAGATGCTCGATGGGCTGGTGAGTCGGACCGTCCTCTCCGAGCCCGATTGAATCGTGCGAGTAGACCAGGATCACGCGCAGGCGCATCAGGGCGGCCATGCGCACCGCGTTGCGTGCGTAATCGGAGAAAGTGAGAAAGGTGCCGCCAAAGGGAATAAAACCGCCGTGCAGGGCCAGCCCGTTCATCACCGCGCTCATGCCAAATTCGCGCACGCCGTAATGCAGATAGTTCCCCGAGGCGTCATCGTGGGTGATGACGCGCGCGCCCTGGCGCAGAGTGTTGTTCGAACCGGTCAGGTCGGCCGAACCGCCCAGCACTTCGGGCAGTCCGTCGCCGATGTGATTGAGCACCTGTTGCGAGGAGACGCGCGTGGCCTGCGCCGCCGTGGTCGCCGCCGCCGCCGTGTACAGCCCGGCGCGCATCTGTGGCCAGGCCGCCGGCAGATCGCCGCGCATGCGGCGCGCGAGCTCTGCGGCGAGCTGCGGGTACTCGCCCTGGTAGCGCGCATACACCTCCTGCCAGGCAAGTTCAGCTGCGCGGCCCCGCGCCTTTCCGTCCCAGGCGGCGCGCAGGGTCTCGGGGACCACGAAGGGCGGGTCGGTCCAGTTGAGGAGTTTGCGCACCGCGACAATTTCCTCCGCGCCGAGCGGCTCGCCGTGCGCCTTGGCCGTGCCGCCGCGGGTGGGCGCCGGGTAGCCGATCACGGTGCGGCAGCACAGGAGCGATGGGCGCGCAGTGTCGGCCTGCGCGGTGCGGATCGCCTCGGCCACCTCCTCCCCGTCCTGGCCGTCGATGGCGCGAATCACCTGCCAGCCATAGGCCTCGAAGCGCTTGGCGGTGTCGTCCGCGAACCAGCCCGCGACCTTGCCGTCGATGGAGATGCCATTGTCATCGTACAGGCCGATGAGTTTGCCCAGTCCCAGCGTGCCGGCGAGCGAGGCCGCCTCGTGCGAGATGCCTTCCATGAGACAGCCATCGCCGACAAACACCCAGGTGTGGTGATCGACCACGGCCAGGCCCGGGCGGTTGAACTGCGCCGCCAGTACTTTCTCCGCGAGCGCAAAACCGACCGCGTTCGCGAGGCCCTGGCCGAGCGGCCCGGTCGTCGTCTCGATGCCGATCGCCGGTTCGTGCTCCGGGTGGCCGGCGGTGCGGCTGCCGAGCTGGCGGAAATGGCGGATCTCCTCCATCGCCAGCGGGTAGCCCGTGAGATGCAGCAGCGCATACAGCAGCATCGAGGCGTGGCCGTTCGAGAGCACGAAGCGGTCACGGTTCCACCACTGCGGGTTCGCCGGATTGTGCCGCAGGAACTCCCGCCACAGCACTTCCGCAATATCGGCCATCCCCATGGGCGCGCCCGGATGGCCGGAGTTGGCCTGCTGCACGGCATCCATGGCCAGGACGCGGATGACGTTGGCGAGCTCGCGGCGAGTGGGCATGCGGTCCTCGGCTGTGGGGATCTTAAGGCGGACGGGGCGCGCATTGTCCCCGAGCCGCGTGGCTGCGGCAATTGCCGCCACTCCCGGGGGACCTGCCTCCGGGTGGCGCGGGCCGTCCCCGCTACGGCCGCCAGTCCTGCGCGCGGGCGCGCTGCTCGCCCGCCGCATCCAGCGCTTCGCCGTCGATGCGCTGCTCGACCTCGCGCATGATCGAGGCCGGCCAGGCGCTGCCCGCCATCCGCAGCCGGTCCGCACCGCCGGCCTCTGCGGGAGCCGCCGCTACGCCCTCGACCAGCCAGTCGGGGCCGGCGCGACAGGCGATGCCCGCGCTGGATTGAGCCTGGACCATGAAGGTCCGGCACAGCCGCCCCGCATGGTCCCGAAAACTCAGCCCAATCCGCACCGCCGGGTTGGCGGGCTGGGCGCTGACCAGGCTGCCGGAGAGCGCCGAGGCGACCGGGCCGCGGACCACCAGCTGGCCGTTCCTGAGGGAGAGGCCGCCGGCACCGGGCGCTCGCCACAGCGCCACGCCAAGGACACCGGCCAGCAGCCAGCTGGCCGCCAGTGCGGCGGGCCAACCCCAGGGGCGCGCGGCCCGCGGCTCTGCCCGGGCCCGGGCGCGCCAGGCGCTGAGTGCCACCACGGGCGCCTTCCCGGCGGGCGCCGTACGCGCGATCTGCAGCAATCGCTCGGGCACCGGCTCGGCCAGCTGCGGATCCAGGCTCGAGGCGAGGCGCGAGCGCAACTCGCGCTGCGCCGCGACGCGGCGCACCAGCGCCGGATCGGCAGCCAGCGCCCTTTCAAACTGCGAGCGCGCCATCGGGTCGAGCTCGCCGTCGACATAGGCCATCAGCTGTTCATCTTCAGGCGTCATGCTCACACCTTCCGGTCGTTAAGCCACGGCGCTCAGGCCAGCGCCACGGCCAGTGCTTCCCGGCCGCGCGCCAGGCGGCTGGTCAGCGTCCCGATGGGCACCTCCAGCGCGGCGGCGGCCTCCTTGTATGAGAGACCCTCCACGAGCACCAGCAGCACCGCCAGCCGCTGCTCTTCAGGCAAGGCGTGCAGCGCCGCCTCGATCGCCAGGGCCTCGAGCGGTTGGGCGGCGCCATGGTCTGCCACGCCGGCCACGGCTTCATCGTCCAGCAACACCTCGCCCCGTCGCCGGCGCGAGCGCAGTTCGTCGATCCACGCGTTGCGCATGATGCCAATCAGCCAGCAGTCCAGGCGCGTGCCGGGCCGCCACTGCAGCCAGCGCTCGAGCGCGCGCTCCAGGACCCACTGCACCAGGTCATCCGCGTCGGCCGATTGGCGCGCGAATCCGCGCGCCACGCGGCGCAGCCGTGGCAGCAGGGCGACGAGCTGTTCGCGGAACTCGGCCAGGCCCGCGGCGCGCTCGACACTCATGGGTAGGTACGTCCGGCGTCCGGCATTTCTTCCCGGTAGGGCTGGATTGATTCCGCTATGTGAACCGTTAACTTAGCAGTCATGTCACCCACAGCACCAGTATCGGCAGCCCGGTACCCGGCACGCTGGCGCCGCACCACGGCGCTGCTGCTCATCCTCGCGGCGGGCCCGCTCGAGGCCCAGCTCCAGCTGCCCACCGTGCCGGTGCCCCTGCCGCCCGGCCATGTCATCGATGCGGCCACCCAGGCGCTCAGCGGCACCTCCGAGCGGCTGCTCGATGCCATCACCGGCGCCCGCAGCGCCGCGGCCCGCGCGCTGATCCGCAAACAGCGCGCCTACATCGAAGCCGATCCGGACGGCGCCCCGATCGTGCGCGCGGAACTGCTCGCCTTTGATCCGGGCGCGGCGGCCCTGAGCAACGCCACGGCCATGGGATTCGAGATCCTGCGCCGCGAGACGCTGGCGGGGCTGGCCGGCGAACTCGTGACGCTCCGGGCACCTCCCCGCATGTCCACCCGCGTCGCACTCGCGCAGTTGCGCCGCATCGATCCGGCCGGGGACTACGACTACAACCACATCTATCTGCCCAGCGGCGCCGGCGACGAAACGGCCGCGCCGGTCGCGGGCGCTGCCGCTCAAGCCCCGCCGCCGACCGGCCCGCGCCTCGGGATGATCGATTCGGGCCTCGATCTGACCCATCCGGCACTGGCGCAGAGCCACGCCCGCCAAAGCGGCTGCAGCGGGCCGGACGTTCCGGCCGCCCATGGCACGGCCGTGGCTTCGCTGATGGTCGGCAGCGACGCGAATTTTCACGGCGCGCTTCCTGGCGCGCAGCTGATCGCGATCGACGTGTACTGCACCGACGTGACGGGCGGATCGACCGATCGGGTCGCGCTGGCCTTCGCCTCGCTGGTGAACGCCGGCGTGAGCGTCATCAATGTCAGCCTCGTTGGGCCGCGCAATGCCACGCTGGCCCGCGTGGTCGCCGCGGTGCAGGCCCGCGGCGTGCTCATCGTCGCCGCCGTTGGCAATGACGGCCCGGCCGCGCCGCCGCTGTATCCGGCCGCGCTGCCGGGCGTGATCGCGGTCACCGGTGTCGATGCGCGCGGCCGGGTGTTGCCTGAAGCCGGCCGCGGCGAGCACGTGATGTTTGCCGCGCCCGGTGCCGAGCTGCGCGCGGCCGACCTGAAACACGGCTACGCCACGGTGCGCGGCACTTCCTACGCCGCACCGATCGTCGCAGGACTGCTCGCGGCCGCGCTGGGCCCGCCGCCCGACGCCAGCGCGCAGGCACTGCGCTCCCTGATTGCCGCCAGCCGTGACCTCGGCGCGCGCGGGCGTGACCCGGTCTATGGCTACGGGCTGGTCGGCGAATCGCTGCGCTCGGCGAACTCGCGCTGAGCATTGCACTTAATCCGGGTGGGCCGGCCCGATGGAAGAAACGCGCCTCCACCGTCGTTGTTGCTGTTGAAGGCCCGGGGAGTTCCCGGCCGCAGACAGGAGTAATCCCATGAAGACCAAGCTTACGATGGCTGCGCTCGCAGCGACCCTGAGCCTCACAATCGCCCCCGCGTATGCCCAGTTGCTGGGCGGCTCGGTCGGCGGTGCGCTGGGCGGCGCGGCCGGCGGCATGCTCGGTGGCGACATCAGCCACGGTGCCAACGGTGGCTTCGCCGGCAACGGCAGTTTCGCCGGCAACGGAAACCTTGGCGGGAATCTGGATGGTGCCAAGAACACCACCCGCCAGGTCGGGAGCGAGGCCACGGCCACGGGCAATGGAGCCGCCAGCGCTTCCCGGAATGCGGGCAACAAGGCGGTCAGGAAAGGCGATGCGGCCACGGCGACCACCCAGCAGGCCGCTGCGGGCACGGCCGCTGCAGCGAGCCGCACGCCGGTGCCGGCGCCGCCCACCGCGGCGTTCAGCGCGAGTGGCTCGGGCAATCAGCAGGCGGACGTGACGCGCTCGTCGGTGCCCGCCAGCCTCAGCGGCAGCGGCAACGGCAGCGCCAGCTTGATGCGCGAGGTCGGGACCGACTCCGACCCGGGCATTGCCGCGCAGTCTGAGCGTCACGGCGAGGCCGCAGCTAACGCTTCGCGTTGACATCACGGCCTTCGGGCCGCTTCGAGGCGCCGCACGGATCGATGCCTGATCCGTGCGGCGCCGCTTTAGTCGGCCGCGACCGGTCGCTATACTGCCGACCCCTTTTCCAGGCGCGACCTCCATCATGTCCAGCAGCTTTCTGTTCACCTCGGAGTCCGTGTCCGAAGGCCACCCCGACAAGGTCGCGGACCAGATTTCCGACGCCGTGCTGGACGCCATCCTCCGCGCCGATCCGGGCGGCCGGGTGGCCTGCGAGACGCTGGTCAAGACCGGCGTAGTCATCGTCGCGGGCGAAGTGACGACCTCTGCCTGGATCGATCTCGAGGCGCTGGTGCGCCAGACCGTGCTGGACATCGGCTACAACAGCTCGGACATGGGTTTTGACGGCGCCAGCTGCAGCGTGCTCAACATCATCGGCAAGCAGTCTCCGGATATCGCCCGGGGCGTCGATCGCAAATCAAAACGCCGGCAGGGCGCGGGCGATCAGGGCCTGATGTTCGGCTACGCCAGCAACGAGACCGACGTGCTGATGCCCGCGCCGATCACGCTGGCCCAGCGCCTGGTCAAGCGCCAGGCCCAGGTGCGCAAGCGTGGACGGCTCCCCTGGCTGCGGCCGGATGCCAAGAGCCAGGTGACGCTGCGCTACGAAAACGATCGGCCCGTGGGCATCGAGGCGGTCGTGCTCTCGACGCAGCACAGCGATGAGATCTCCACCTCCAAGCTGCGCGAGGCCGTGATGGAAGAGATCATCAAGCCGGTCCTGCCGCGGCGCTGGCTCGACAAGCGCACGCAGTACCACATCAATCCGACCGGCCGTTTCGTGGTCGGCGGGCCGGTCGGAGATTGCGGGCTCACCGGCCGCAAGATCATCGTCGACACCTACGGCGGCTTTGCGCGCCACGGCGGCGGCGCCTTCTCGGGCAAGGATCCCTCCAAGGTCGACCGCTCGGCCTCCTATGCGGCGCGCTACGTGGCCAAGAACCTGGTCGCCGCCGGGCTCGCCGAGCGCTGCGAGGTGCAGGTCTCGTATGCGATCGGAGTGGCCGAGCCGACTTCGATCATGGTGGATGCCTTCGGCACCAGCGCGCTCTCGCGCGAGCAGCTGACCACGCTGGTGCGCCGCCATTTCGACCTCACGCCCTACGGCCTGCGCGTCATGCTAGATCTGGCGCGGCCGATCTACCTGCCGACGGCCGCCTACGGCCATTTCGGCCGCGAAGAGCCGGGCTTCACCTGGGAGCGCACCGATCGCGCCGCCGCCCTGGCGGCCGCGGGTCGCAAAATGGCGCGCCGGGCGGGCACAAATCCCCGCTCCTGAGTTATAATTTTCGTCCGACGTGCCGCCTGCCGGCACGCCAGTGCGCCAAGGAGCGTTGCGACAGGGACTAGCCCTGCCAGGCTTGGTGCGTTGTGGCTAGCCATAGCCAACGGCGCTCACTACCAGAGACTGACACTCAAGGAGTAGCGACGCCATGAAAGCCACCGTCAAACCCGTGACCGAGACCCGCGATTTCCACGTGGCCGACCCCCGGCTGGCCGACTGGGGCCGCAAAGAGATCGCCATCGCCGAGACCGAGATGCCCGGCCTGATGGCGATACGCGAGGAATTCGCGCCGCTCCAGCCGCTGCGCGGCGCGCGCATCGCCGGCTCGCTCCACATGACGATCCAGACCGCGGTGCTGATCGAGACGCTCCAGGCGCTCGGCGCCGAAGTGCGCTGGGCCTCCTGCAATATCTTTTCGACCCAGGATCACGCCGCGGCGGCGATCGCCGCGCGCGGCACGGCCGTGTACGCCTACAAGGGCGAGACCCTGGAGCAGTACTGGGATTTCACCCACCAAATCTTTGCCTGGCCCAATGACCTCCACGCGAACCTGATTCTCGATGACGGTGGGGATGCCACGCTGCTGCTGCACCTGGGCGCCAAGGCCGAGCAGGACGCCACCGTGCTGCGCCATCCGGGAAGCGAAGAGGAGACCGCGCTGTTCGCCGCGATCACGGCCACCCTGAAGCGTGATCCGCGCTGGTATTCCACCCGGCTCGCCTCGATCCGCGGCGTCTCGGAAGAGACCACGACCGGCGTCAAGCGCCTCTACCAGATGGCGCGCGACGGCCAGCTGGCCTTCCCGGCCATCAACGTCAACGACTCCGTGACCAAGAGCAAGTTCGACAACCTGTATGGCTGCCGCGAATCGCTGGTCGATGGGATCAAGCGCGCCACGGACGTGATGGTCGCCGGCAAGGTGGCGGTGATCGCCGGCTATGGCGATGTTGGCAAGGGCTCGGCGCAGGCGCTGCGCGCGCTGTCGGCCCAGGTGTGGGTCACCGAGATCGACCCGATTTGTGCGCTGCAGGCGGCGATGGAAGGCTACCGCGTGGTGACCATGGACTACGCGGCCGACAAGGCCGATATCTTCGTGACCGCCACGGGTAATTTCCACGTGCTCACGCACGAGCACATGAAGCGCATGAAGAACAATGCCATCGTCTGCAACATCGGCCACTTCGACAATGAGATCGACTGCGCCTCGCTCAAGCAGTACGCCTGGGAGAACATCAAGCCGCAGGTCGACCATGTGATCTTCCCGGACGGCAAGCGCATCATCCTGCTGGCCGAGGGGCGCCTCGTAAACCTCGGCTGCGGCACCGGCCACCCGAGTTACGTGATGAGCAGCTCCTTCGCCAACCAGGTCCTGGCGCAGATCGAATTGTGGAGCCATCAGGAGCGTTACGCCATCGGCGTGCACGTGCTGCCCAAGCACCTGGACGAGAAGGTGGCGCGGCTGCAGCTGGTGAAACTCAACGCCGAACTGACGGTACTCACCGACCGGCAGGCACGCTACATTGGCGTTGATCCGCAGGGCCCCTACAAGCCGGATCAGTACCGATATTGAGGGGTTGACGCGAGTCTGCGACGGTTTCGCGGCGGCCGTTTAACATCATCGGCGCCGCGATCTTCAGAACTGTGGAATGCGTCGGCGGTCCTATTTCTAGCAGACTTCGCGATGTTGATGCAGGTCACCTGGCGGGAATCGCGCAGCCGGTAACATATGCGCCATGAACGATGAGATCCGCCTGCTGCAGTTCACCGACCCGCACCTCATGGCGCGGGCTGATGGTGCCCTGCGCGGCGTTAACACCCGCGCCTCGCTCCAGAGCGTGCTGCGCCATGCCCGGGCTCACCACTGGAACGTCGATGCCCTGCTGCTCACGGGTGACCTGGTCAACGACGACCCCGGCGGGTACGCGGTGGTGCGCGAGATGTTTGGCGATCTGGGCAAGCCGGTCTGGTGCCTGCCTGGCAACCACGACGATGCCGACCTCATGGCCCGGGAGCTGGGCGGTGCACCATTTCAGGTTGGCGGCTTCGTGGACCGGGGCGCCTGGCGGATCGTGATGCTCGACAGCTGCGTGGCCGGTCAGGCTCATGGTCAGCTGCGTACGGCGGAGCTCGCGCGCCTCATTGCCTGCCTGGAGGGCAGCGGCGAGCGCCACGTGCTGGTCGGATTGCATCACCACCCGGTGCGCATGGGCAGCCGCTGGATCGATTCCGTGGGCCTGCAGAATTCAGATGAATTCTTTGCGATCACCGATCGCTATCCGCGCCTGCGCGCCATCGTCTGGGGGCACGTGCACCAGAGCTTCGACACCCACCGCAAGGGGGTGCGCCTGCTCGCCGCACCCTCGACCTGCGCGCAGTTCCTGCCGCACGCCGATCAGTTCGCGATCGACCCGAATCCGCCCGGATACCGGCGCCTCACCCTGCACGCCGACGGGAACCTGGACACTGAAGTGCTGCGCGTGCCCGACTGGTCGACCGAGGATTCCGTCCGGCGCGCCGTCGGCTAGTCTCCCTGCCGCAGCTCCTCGGGCACCTCGATCAGCGGCGCCAGCCGCCGCATGCGTTCCTGCGGATCGTCCAGCTCCAGCAGGGCCTGCTGCATCGCGCGCTCGAGCGGCAGGAGCTCGGCCAACCGATCCGCGACCCAGCCGGCATCGTCGAGTTGCACCTCCAGAAGCTGTGCCGTGGCGCTGAGCTCCTGCAGCACGCGCTGCAACACACGCGCCACCGGCCGATGTTCCGGTGCCAGCGCGCTCGCGGGCGCGTCGGCAATCCAGTCGATGGTGCCCAGGTGCAGACCATCGCCCTGCTGGCGGCGCGAGTGCAGCCGGAAGCGCCGCGCACCCCGGCACATCAATCCGAGCAGCCCGTCGGGGAGCGTATTGAAATCGATGATGCGGGCGCTCGTGCCGACATCAGCGACGGCCGCGATCGCGCCGCTTTCCTCGCCGCGGGTGATCAGCACCACGCCAAACTCACCGCCGTCGCTCATGCAGCGGCCCACCATGTCGACGTAGCGGGGCTCGAAGATCCGCAGCGGCAGCAGCCCGCCCGGAAACAGCACCGTGCGCAGCGGGAACAGCGGCAGTTCAGGCATTGGCGCCGCGCGCCGTGAGCGCGCCGAGCAATCGCTCGTGCAGTCCTCCGAATCCACCGTTGCTCATCAGCAGCGCGTGATCGCCCGCTTGCAGCTCGCGCCCCAAACCGGCCAGCAGGGCGTCCATGTCGCGCGCCACGTGGACGCGCTCGCCCAGGACCGCCAGTGCCGCCGCCGCGTCCCAGCCCAGCACCTTGCCCGCGTACAGCCACACGCTGTCGGCACCGCGGAGCGAGGCGGCCAGGGTGTCGCGATGCACGCCCGCGCGCATGGTGTGCGAGCGCGGCTCGAGCACCGCGACGATGCGCTCGCGACCCACGCGCCGGCGCAAGCCTTCGATCGTGGTCGCGATCGCGGTGGGATGATGCGCAAAATCGTCGTACACGCGCACCCCGGCGGCCACGCCGCGCAGTTCCATGCGCCGGCGCACGCCGCTGAAGTTCGCCAGCGCCGTGCAGGCGCGCTCCGCCGTCACGCCGGCGTGGCGCGCCGCGCCGATCGCCGCCAGGGCATTGTCGACATTGTGCAGGCCGATCAGCGGCCAGCGCACCGTGCCCACGGCACTGCCGGCCAGTTGCACGCTGAATTCCGAGCCGTCGCCCTCGCGCGGCATCTTCGCCGACCACAGGCTCGCGCCGCCGGCGCGCGCGGACCCGGCGCTGGGCGCAAAGCGCTCCACCTCGCTCCAGCAGCCCTTTTTCAGGACACGCTCCAGGCTGGCCTCGCCCGCCTTGACCAGGATCCGTCCGCCGCCGGGCACGATGCGCAGCAGCTGGTGGAACTGCCACTCGATGGCGGCGAGATCCGGGTAGATATCCGCGTGATCGTATTCCAGGTTGTTCAGCACCAGCGTGCGCGGCCGGTAATGCACGAACTTCGCGCGCTTGTCGAAGAAGGCCGTGTCATATTCATCGGCCTCGATCACGAAGTAGGGCAACTCGCCGAGCCGGGCGCTGACCGGAAAATTGCCCGGAATGCCGCCGATCAGGAAACCCGGCGCGAGGCCGGCGTCCTCGAGGATCCACGCCAGCATCGCCGCGGTGGTCGTCTTGCCGTGCGTGCCCGCGACGGCGAGCACCCAGCGATCGGCGAGCAGCGCGCGCGACAGCCATTCGGGCCCGGAGGTGTAGGGAATGCCGCGCTCGAGCACCGCCTCGACGACCGGCATGCCGCGGGTGCACACATTGCCCACGATGACAATATCGGGGCGCACGTCAAGCTGCGCGGCCTCGTACCCCTCGGTCAGCTCGATGCCGAGCGCCGCGAGCTGCGTGCTCATCGGCGGATAGACATTGCGGTCCGAGCCCGTGACCCGGTGCCCGGCCGCGCGGGCGAGCGCGGCAATTCCGCCCATGAAAGTTCCACAGATACCGAGGATGTGTACGTGCATAATCACGCGGATTGTACACTCGTGCCTGTGCACGCCCTTAGGGCCAAACTTGTCCGCACCGATCGCTGATTCCGCTGCCCTGGCCGCCGCTGCCGCCGTCATCGCGCCCCACCACGCCCTCGGCCTGGACACCGAGTTCATGCGTGAGCGCACCTACTACGCGCAGTTGTGCCTGCTGCAGCTGGGCACGTCAGAGCTTTCGGTGTGCGTCGATCCTCTGGCCATCGATAGCCTGGATCGGCTGCGCCCGCTGATGCGCGCACCGGCGTTGTGCAAGATCCTGCATGCCGCGCGCCAGGATCTCGAGGTGCTGGCCCCGGTGCTCGGCAGCGTGAGTCCGGTCTTCGACACGCAGGTCGCCGCGGCGCTGGTGGGTTTTCCGGCCCAGATCGGCTACGCCGATCTGGTGCGCGAACTGCTGGGCGTCGATCTGCACAAGAGCCAGACCCGCACCGACTGGTCGCGCCGGCCCCTGTCCGCGGCGCAGATCGACTACGCGCTCGACGACGTGCGCCATCTGCCCCCGCTCCGCGAAGTACTCGGGGAGCGGCTCGGGCGGCTCGGCCGCCGCGCCTGGTTCGACGAGGAGATGGAGCAGATCGGCACGGAATCACTGGCGGTGGACCCCGAGGAGGCCTGGACGCGCATCCGGGCTTTTGCCGAGCTGGACCCGGACCGGCAGCGGCTGGCCCGAATGCTGGCCGCCTGGCGCGAGACGCGCGCCATGCAGGCCGACCGGCCGCGCGGCTGGATATTGCCCGATCCGGCGCTGCGCGACCTGGTGCTGCAGGCGCCGCGCGACCTGGCCGCGCTGGAGCGGCTGCGCGAATTACCGGCCGGGATCCGCGAGAACAGTGGCGCGCAACTGCTGGAGCAGATCCGCGCCGCTGGGCTGCCCGCGCAGCTCGACCCGCTCCCGCAGCGCCGCCGCCCGGACCAGCAGCAAATCGACACCCTGGCGCGCCTCACCGACATCACGCGCCGCGTCGCCGCGACCCTCGCCGTGGCGCCGGAGATCCTCGCGACCCGGCGCGAAATGGAACGCCTGGCGGGCGGCCACCGCGACGGGGCGCTGCTGAGCGGGTGGCGCCGCCAGGCCATCGGCGACGACCTGTTGCGGGCCCTGTAGTGGGCCCTGTAGTGGACTCTGTAGTGGGCCCTGTCCTGGGCCCCGCAGCGGCGGCTACGCCGGCGCCAGCACCGCGAGCAGTCGCGCGGTCACCGCATCCACCTCACCCTGCGCATCGATCGTGCGCAGCAGCCCTTGTGCGCGGTAGTGCTCGATGAGCGGGCGGGTCTGCTCATCGTAGACGGCGAGACGGCGGGTCACGGTCTGCTCGTTGTCATCCGGGCGCTGCGTCAGCGCCGCTCGCGCCTCACAGCTGGTGCAATGGGTGATGCCCGGCGTCGTCGCATCATGCACGTTGTAGATGGTGCCGCAGTTCGGGCAACTGCGCCGGCCGGAGATGCGGCGCGCGATCTCCGCATAATCGACGTTGAACAGCACCACGGCCTCGAGGGGCTGGTGGATTGCCTCGAGCATCGCCGCGAGCGCCGTGGCCTGCGCCTGGTTGCGCGGAAAGCCGTCCAGCACGTAGCCCTGGCGGGCGTCGCTCTGCCCGAGACGCTCGCGGATGATGCCGATCACGATGTCGTCGGCCACCAGCTGCCCGGCATCCATGGCCGCCCTGGCGCGCCGACCGAGCTCGGTTCCGCGCGCCACGGCCGATCGCAGCAGATCACCGGTGGACACCTGCGGAACGCCAAAGCGCGCGACCAGGCGTTGCGCCTGGGTGCCTTTGCCTGAGCCAGGCGCGCCGAGTAGGACGATCCGCATGTGTGAAAGGTACCGAGGCACCGTCGGGCGGTCAAACGCCCCCCGCCGCCAAAAACGGGCGCCCTTCGGCTATCCTCGCCATCCCGCCTGAACACTTGCCCGGACGGAGTCACTCAAGACCATGAGCAAATCCACAGCACGCAACGCGGTCTACGCCCAGTCTGGCGGCGTCACCGCCGTCATCAATGCGTCCGCCTGCGGTGTCATCGAAGCCGCACGCAAGGCGCGCGCCCACATCGGCCGCCTCTACGCCGGGCGCGATGGCATCGTCGGCATCCTCACGGAAAACCTGATCGACGTGAGCGCCGAGGAGCGCGCCACCATACGCGCGCTGCGCCACACGCCGGCGGGTGCCTTCGGTTCGGCGCGTTTCAAGCTCAAGGGCCTGGAGGAAAACCGCGCCGAGTACCAGCGCCTGATCGAAGTGTTCCGGGCGCATGACATCGGTTATTTCTTCTATAACGGCGGCAACGATTCGATGGACACGGCGCACAAGGTGGCGCAGATCGGCGCGCAGCTGGGCTACCCGATCGCCTGCATCGGCATTCCGAAGACCGTGGACAACGACCTGCCCCATACCGACTGCTGCCCCGGCTTTGGTTCAGTGGCCAAGTACATCGCGGTCTCAACGCTCGAGGGCGGGATGGACGTCGCCTCGATGGCCCGCACCTCGACCAAGGTCTTTGTGCTGGAAGTGATGGGCCGCCATGCCGGCTGGATCGCGGCCGCCGGCGGACTGGCGGGCCGCAAGGCGGGCGATCCGCCGCACCTGATCCTGTTTCCGGAGATCGCCTTCGAGAAGGACAAGTATCTCGCACGCGTCAAGCAGTGCGTCACGGACTATGGCTATTGCGTGATCGTCGTCTCGGAAGGCGCCAGGTATGCCGACGGGAAGTTTCTCGCCGAGGCGGGCACCAAGGATGCCTTCGGACACACGCAGCTCGGCGGCGTGGGTCCGGTGGTGGCCAACATGGTGCGCGAGGCCTTCGGCTACAAGTTTCACTGGGCGGTCGCCGACTACCTGCAGCGCGCGGCGCGCCACATCGCCTCGAAGGTCGATGTCGATCAGGCCTACGCCGTGGGCCGGGCCGCGGTCCAATACGCCGTGCAGGGCCAGCACGGGGTGATGCCCGCGATCAAGCGGCTCTCATCGCGCCCTTACCGCTGGAAGATCGTGCCGGTGCCGCTCGCCGCGGTGGCCAATGTCGAGAAGACCGTGCCGCGGCATTTCATCACGCCCGATGGCTACGGCATCACTGCCGCCTGCCGCCGCTACCTCGAGCCCCTGATCGGCGGCGAGGACTATCCGCCCTACCAGGCCGGCCTCCCCGCCTATGCGCGGCTGCGCGGCAAGAGCGTGCGGCGCCGGCTGACTACCCCGTACCTGCTGAAGTAGGCGGCCATGACCGGCCAGCGCAACCTGCCGGGCATCGGCGCGCTCGTGGCGGCCGCTGCGCTGTTCGCGCTGATGGACGCCGGCATGAAACTGCTGTCGCCGGTCTACCCGGCGATGCAGGTCACGGCACTGCGGAGCCTCGCCTCGCTCCCGCTGGTGTACGGCTATGTCGCGCTGCGCGGCTCGCGGGCGGCGCTGCTGCAGATCCGCTGGCCCTTGCATCTGCTGCGCGGGACCCTGGGTACCTTCATGCTGTGGCTGTTCATCCTCGGCCTGCGGACGCTGCCGATGACCGAGACTTACGCGATCTTCTTCATCGCCCCGCTGCTGATCACGGCGCTGTCGGCACCGCTTCTGGGCGAGCGCGTCGGCGGCGCACGCTGGCTGGCGATCATCGCCGGGTTCATCGGCGTGCTGGTGGTTCTGCGTCCGACGGGCGAGGGCATGCTGACCTTCGCGGGCCTGGCGATACTCGGTTCGGCGCTGTGCTACACCGTCTCCGCGCTGATCATCCGCATCGCCGGGCGGACCGATTCGACCGAGAGCCTGATGTTCTGGCTCATCACCATGCTCGCCGTTGCCTCGAGCGCGCTGGCCCTCCCCGCCTGGCAGGCGGTTCGGGTGCAGGATTACTGGCTGATCGGCGGGATCGGCATCAGCGGATTCTTCGGCCAGCTCGGCGTCACCTACGCCTTCCAGCATGGGGAGGCGTCCGCCGTCGCGCCGTTCGAATACACCGCGCTGGGCTGGGGCGTGCTGTTCGACCGCGTCCTCTGGCACACCTCGCCCGATCGCTACACGCTGCTGGGCGCCACCATCATCATCGCCAGCGGCTGGTACCTGGTGCGGCGCGAGAAGACGCACACCGAGGCGGAACACCCTTGAGGCGATGAGCCGGGCGGCTCTAGCGCGCCGCGCTCTTTTGGGCCAGCACACCGTCGGCCCGCAACTCGGTGGCGAATCCGGCGCGCTTGAGGCGCCGGGCCACCTCGTGGGGCAGGTTGCGGCCCGTGGTGAGCCGGTTCGGCGTGCCGGTGTAGTGAAACAGGCGCCCGCGCCTCTTCAGCACCCGCGCCAGCTGCTCGTAGAAATTCAGCGAATAGAGTTCGCCGGCGATCCCGAAGCGCGGCGGGTCGTGGAGAATCGCATCGAAATACGCTTCCGGGTGTTCCTGAATGCGCTCCGTGATGTCGCCAAGCTCCAGCCTCATGGCGCGGGTGTTCTGGGCGGACCAGGCGCTGTCCGGCGACCAGGGGTTGAGACTACGGAGCCACAGCACGTCCTGGTGCTTCTCATAGCTGTGCAGCTGCGCGGCCTCGCCCTGAAGGCACCAGGCCGCGAAATAGCCGAGCCCGCCGCAGGTGTCGAGGATGCATTTGCCGCGCGGTTCGATCAGGCTGACCTTGTATTGCGCGTCCGCGTAGGGCGAAACGCGCGCGCTGGGCAGCATCTTGATGCCATCGATCTCGAAGGTCGGTGCACCCCAGGGCGTCGGCACGAGCTTGATGTGTGCGTGGGTGAAGCGCGCGGCGGGCTGGAAGTCCGCGCCCGACCAGTAGTAGATCGTGCGCTCCTTGCACGATGGCAGGTACGGATAGCGCTGCCCGTCCCAGCCCCAGTCCGCCGGACCGAGCGTGATCGTGCGTGTGGAGCGCTCCAGATCCACGGAACACTCCACGGAGGCCGCGCCCCTGCGCCGCGCCGACACCAGGGTGTCGTGCACGCTTGAGGTCAGCAGCGGAGTCAGTTGCTCATTCACGTGCGGGCCATGCTGATCGGGGCGGGCCGTGCCCCTGTGATATATTGCGCGCCCGCTGCACAGCGTCCATCCTTTAGGGACTGGCCGCAGCCCATAACCAATATAGTGTATTGATTTCCGGAGGATTTCCATGGATGCCGCTAACTGGCTGTGGCTCGCTGTATTCGCTGGCCTCCTCGCCGTGGTCTACGGGCTGTTCTCGATGGCGGCGATCCTGCGCCTCGACGCCGGCAATGCCCGCATGCAGGAAATCGCGGCCGCGATCCAGGCCGGTGCCAAGGCCTATCTGAACCGCCAGTACTCGACCATCGCGATGGTCGGGGCGATGCTGTTCGTGGTGCTCTGGTGGGCGCTGGGCGCGGCGACGGCCGGCGGCTTCGCGGTCGGTGCCATCCTTTCGGGACTGGCCGGATACATCGGCATGAACATCTCGGTGCGTGCCAATGTGCGCACCGCGCAGGCCGCCCACGCAGGACTCAACGCCGCGCTCCAGGTGGCGTTCCGTGGCGGCGCGATCACGGGCATGCTGGTGGTGGGCCTGGGGCTGCTCGGCGTGGCCGGGTATTTTCTCGCGGTGCGCGGCGCCATCGGCGATGAGGCCGCACTGCACTCGCTCATCGGCCTGGCCTTCGGCGGCTCGCTGATCTCGATCTTCGCGCGCCTCGGCGGCGGCATCTTCACCAAGGGCGCCGACGTTGGCGCCGATCTGGTCGGCAAGGTGGAGGCCGGCATCCCCGAGGACGACCCACGTAACCCCGCGGTCATTGCCGACAACGTCGGGGACAATGTCGGGGACTGCGCCGGCATGGCGGCGGACCTGTTCGAGACCTACGCCGTGACGATCGTCGCGACGATGCTGCTGGGCGGCCTGCTGCTGCAGGAAGCCGGGATGGCGGCGATCGTGTTCCCGCTGGCGCTCGGCGCCGCATCGATCGTCTCCTCGATCATCGGCACCTTCTTCGTCAGGACTTCCGACGGCGGCAAGATCATGAACGCGCTCTACAAGGGCGTGGTCGTCGCCGGGCTGATCTCCGCGCTGCTGTTCTGGTTCATCACGCGGCAGATCATGCCAGGCAATCTCAACGCCCTGTTCTCCTGCGAGCTGGTGGGCTTAGGGCTGACCGCGGCGCTGATCGTCATCACCGAGTACTACACCGCCACGGAATACCAGCCGGTGCAGCGCGTCGCCAAGGCGTCGATGACCGGCCATGCGACCAACATCATCGCCGGGCTCGGCGTGTCGATGAAATCCACCGCCCTGCCGGTGATCGCGGTGTGCGCGGCCATCCTTGCGGCCTATCATTTCGCGGGACTCTACGGTATCGCCATCGCCGCGACGGCGATGCTGTCGCTGACCGGCATGATCGTCGCGCTGGACGCCTATGGCCCGATCACCGACAACGCCGGCGGCATCGCCGAGATGGCGAAGCTCGATCGCAGGGTGCGCGACATCACCGATCCGCTCGACGCCGTGGGCAACACCACCAAGGCCGTGACCAAGGGCTACGCCATCGGTTCGGCCGGGCTCGCCGCGCTGGTGCTGTTTGCCGACTACACCCACAACCTCGAAGCGCATCTGACTGGCGCGGGCCGCACGATGGTGGAATTCTCGCTGTCCGATCCGGCCGTGATCATCGGCCTGTTCCTCGGCGGCCTGGTGCCCTACCTGTTCGGCGCCATGGCCATGGAAGCCGTGGGCCGCGCGGCGGAATCGGTCGTCGTGGAAGTGCGCCGCCAGTTCCGCGAGATCAAGGGGATCATGGAAGGCAGCGCGAAACCGGACTACTCCAAGGCCGTGGACCTGCTGACGCGCGCGGCGATCCGGGAAATGATCGTGCCCTCGCTGCTGCCGATCCTGGTGCCCATCATCGTCGCCTTCGGCATGAATGCGCTCATGGGCCCGGGCGCCGGACTTAAGGCGCTGGGCGGACTGCTGATCGGCACCATCGTGACCGGCCTGTTCGTCGCGATCTCGATGTGCACCGGCGGCGGCGCCTGGGACAACGCCAAGAAGTACATCGAGGAAGGTCACTTCGGCGGCAAGGGCTCGGAAGCCCACAAGGCCGCCGTCACGGGGGACACTGTGGGCGATCCGTACAAGGATACGGCGGGACCCGCGATCAACCCGCTCATCAAGATCATCAACATCGTCGCGCTGCTGCTGGTGCCGCTGCTGTAGGCTACGGGCGCTCCGAGCCGGCCCGAGTTTGAGAGCAAGACTTTGGAGTGATCCGGCGTGCCCGGGTGGCTACAGTTCCAGCCACCTGCAGCGGAGGATCAGACATGATTGACACGGCAGTCCAGAGCCGGCCACCGGCCACGCAGCTCGACCCACGCTGGGCCACGGTGCTGGCGCGCGACCCGGAGAACCGCGGCGACTTCTACTATGCGGTCAGGACGACCGGCGTCTATTGCCGCCCCTCCTGTCCATCGCGCCGCGCCAGGGCCGAGAATGTCGCCTTCTACGACAGCTGCGCGGAAGCGGAGCGGGCCGGCTTCCGGCCCTGCAAGCGCTGCCGCCCACGCGCCCCGTCACTCGCCACCGAACGCGCCGCAATCGTCACGAAGATCTGCCGCTACATCGACGCCGGGACTGGAACGCCGACGCTCGCCCAGCTGTCCCAGCGCGCCGGCATGAGCGCCTATCACTTTCATCGCGTCTTCAAGTCGGTCACCGGATTGAGCCCCCGCTCCTATGTGCTGGCCCGGCGCGCCCAGCGGCTGTCGGGCGAGTTGCGCCGCGGCGGCAGCGTGACCCGGGCGATCCTGGATGCCGGCTATAACTCAGGCGGCCATTTTTACGCCACCTCCAGCCAGCTGCTGGGCATGACGCCGCGCAATTATCGTGACGGCGGCGCCAACGCCGAGATCCGCTTCGCCACCTCCGGGTGCAGCCTGGGCCGGGTCCTGGTGGCGCGCAGCGATCGGGGCGTCTGCGCGATCTCGCTCGGCGGCGACGCGGAGGCCCTGCGGCGCGAACTGCAGCAGCGCTTTCCGAAGGCGCGGCTGATCGGCGGGGACGCGGACTTCGAACGCTGGCTGGCCGAGGTCGTGAGCCTGGTCGATGCGCCGGGCGTCGGACTGCGCCTGCCGCTGGACATACGCGGCACCGCGTTCCAGCGGCGCGTCTGGCGCGCGCTGCAGAAGATCCCCGTCGGCAGCACCGCGACCTACAGCGAGGTCGCTCGGCGCATCGGCGCCCCGAAAGCCGTGCGCGCCGTCGCCCAGGCCTGCGCTGCAAACCCACTCGCGGTGGCCATTCCCTGCCACCGCGTGGTGCGTAGCGATGGCTCGCTGTCAGGTTACCGCTGGGGCGTCCACCGCAAGCGCGCGCTGCTCACTCGGGAGGGCGCGCGCGCCTCAGCAAGGGCGGAATAACGGCGGCACGCCACCGGCTCAGGCGGCGCCGAACCAGCCACGCCGGGGGCGCGCAGGAGGGGAGATCATACACTCCGCAATGGCAAGGCCCAGTTCACCGGGAGGGGACTTGACGAGCATGCCAGGCAGGACGGTGACGTTCCAGGAGCGCGGCACCAGGCGCCGGAAGACGCCCTGCAAGGCGGGTGCGGTGATCAGCAGGACCTCGTAGCGTTGCTGCCCGGGCACCGGCCGATCCGCCGCCGCGATCACGGCACGCAGGAAACTCTCCGTCGCGTGCTGCCGGTCTGCCGGTCGTGGCATCAACGCATGACGCAGACCGTTCCAGCCTTTCGGGCGACGCGGCGCGCGCGAACCTGACCCGCGCTCGTGGCGGTGGCCGGCCGGATTGACGAGCCGGTCCAGAATGCACAGCGGCGCGGCGGGGGCCGCCAGATCGTAGATCGTGGCGTTGCGCTGGTCAGCCACTATGACGGTATAGGCGGGCATTTCGTGGGCCTCCGGGGACTCCGCTCAGAGTTGTGCCTCCGGTCCCTCAAACCCATTAGGTGTATATACGCGTAGCGGCCGGCGCGGGCAATTGATCCGTGGACGGGCCCGAGCCGTGGCCCGGCGCCCCGCGGGGCCGCGGGCTCGCCTGGCGCTTCACGCGCGCTGATTCTGCACCCTAGAATCTGCGGCGTGTGCACCCGCAGTCATTCCGCGCTTCCGGACCCGGCATGAACCGCCTGGCGCTGTGCGGCGCTGTGGCGCTGCTGGCGGCGAGCCCGCCGGCGCCGGCCCGTGCGCCCGCGCCTTTGCCGCTGATGACAGCGCCCGCGGCGGGCGATCGGGTGCTCGTGATCGCACCGCACCCGGACGACGAGACGCTGTGCTGTGCCGGCTACCTGCAGCGGGCGGTGCGCGCCGGGGCCACCGTCGCGGTGGTGTGGATCACCGCCGGCGACAGCTTCGAGATTGATGCCATGGTCACCGAGCGCACGCTGCGCCCACGCTCCGCGGGGCTCGAGCAGCTCGGCCTCCGTCGAATTGCCGAAGGGCACGCGGCGGCCGATCTGCTCGGCGTGCCGCGCGCCAACCAGTTCCTGCTCGGATTTCCGGATCGGGACATCGCCGCCCTGCTGCAGCACCCGCAGGCTCCCGCGCTCCGCTCGCGCTACACGGGCGCCAGCGCCGTTCCCTACAGCGACGCGCTGCGGCCGGGCGATCCTTACACCGGCGATGCGCTGCGGGCGAATCTGCAGGAGGCCATCGATCGCTTTGCGCCCACCATCGTGCTGGCCCCCTCGCTCCTTGACCGGCACCCGGATCACAGCAGCAGCGGCGCGCTGGCGCAGGAACTCCTGGGTGCAGGCCATCCCGGCGCGCAGCTGTACTTCTGGATCGTGCACGCGGGCCTGCACTGGCCCGCGCCGCACGGCCTGCACCGCAACCGGCCCCTGTCAGCGCCGCGCCGTGCCGCCGCCCTCACCTGGCGGCAACTGCCGCTGGATGCGGCCCAGGAGGCGGGCAAGCTCGCGGCGCTGCACGCGCATCACACGCAGATGGAAGTGATGAGCCGGTTCCTGAATGCGTTCGTGCGTACGAACGAAATCTACGCGCCCTCGCCCTGACGGCGTGCGGCTAGGCGGCGATCGGGAGCGGTGCGGGGCGCCCCAGGGCGTAGCCCTGCAGGTAATCGACGCCGATGGAGCGCGCGGCGGCAACAGAGGAATCATCTTCGACCTGCTCGGCGATGACCTTGAAGTTCAGCGTGCGCGCCAGCTTGATCATGGCCCCCACCATCGCCTGGTTGACGCTGTCGCGGGCCAGGTTGCGCATGTAGGAGCCGTCGATCTTCAGGAAGTCGACCGCCAGCAGCTTGAGGTTGGCGAACGATCCCATGCCGCTGCCGAAATTATCGAGCGCAAAGCGGCAGCCCATGCCGTGCAGCACACCGATGAAACGGCGCGCCTGGTCAAGGTTGGCGATCACCGTGCTCTCGGCGATCTCGAAGCAGACCTGCGCCGGGCTCGCCCCGGTCGCGTCAAAGCACTCGACCACGAAATCCAGGAACTGCCCATCCGCGAGCGTCTGGCCGGAGATGTTGATGCCGATGCTGCGCTTGTGCGGCAGGGCAATGGCGCCGCGGCCGAGCGCGGTCAGCGTGGTCTGCACGACCTGCCGGTCGATCAGCCCCATCAGCCGATAGCGGTGTGCGGCCTGCAGGAACTCGCTGGTCGAGATCTGCTCCCCGGCGTCATTGCGCAGCCGCACGAAGACCTCCATAGCCGGCCCGGCATCGCCGTCCCCGTAGGCCGCGATGATCGGCTGGCAATACAGCTCGAAGCGGTGATCGCGCAGCGCCGTCTGCAGCAGCTGCAGCCAGTGAATCTCGCCGGTCTGGCGCGCGTAGGCCTGGTCGCGGGCCGAGTAGACCATCACGTGCCCGCCCTGGCGCTTGGCCTGGTAACAGGCACTGTCGGCCGCCGCCAGCGATTCCTCGACGCTGCCGGACTCGCGCGCCAATTCCACCAGGCCAATGCTGGCGCCGACGTTGAAGATGCGTCCGTGCCAGACGAAGCGGTGATCCGCCACCTTGCTGCACACCTCATTGGCAATCTGCCGCGCCTTGTCGAGCGGGCAGCCGACGAGCAGTATGCCGAACTCATCCCCGCCGAGGCGTCCCACAAGGTCGGAGTCGCGCACCGCGCCGCGCAGGAGCTTGGCGATATCGCGCAGCAGGCCGTCGCCGGCCTGGTGACCGCTGGTGTCGTTGATCACCTTGAAACGATCAAGATCGACGTAGCACAGTACATGGCTGCTCTCCCCGGCCCGCGCGGCATCCACCGACTCCTGCAGCCGGCGCTCGAATTCACGGCGGTTCACCAGACCGGTCAGTCCATCATGCGCGGCCTGGTAGGAGATCTGGCGCGTCAGGCCGCGCGACTCGGTGACGTCGTGGAGCATCAGCACCGCGCCGTCTATGTCGCCCCCCTCATCGCGCAGCGGCGCGACGGCCACTTCCATGTGGCGCTCATTGTCACCATGGTTGAGCAGCAGCACGCGCCGGCCCAGGTTGACCGGCGATCCGGCGGTCAGGGCCTGCTGCACCGGCTCGGCCAGCAATTTGCGGTCCGCCTCGTTCAAGGCCGTGGCCAGCTTGTCCAGGCTCTGGCCACGCGCCGCCTCGGCGGAAACACCCAGGAGCAACGCGGCCAGGGGGTTGAGGAAATCAACCCGGCCTTCGCGATCCACCGTCACGACGGCGCCGGGCATGGATTCGAGCGTGGTGCGCGCCCGCGAGCGCATGCCGGCGGGAAGCCCGAGCGCCACGTTGGTCTGGGTGGGGAGCACTTCCACACCCACGATCAGCAGCGCGCGATGGCCCTCATGCTCGATGGGCCAGGAGCTGAGTTCGAGCCGTGAATGCTGCCCCTGCAGCCCCAGCAGGTCGACTTCGTAGCGCTCTGCCGTCGGCTCGCCGGCCAGCCGATGGCGGATGTTCGCGCCGACGATCTCGGTGTACTCCGGCGGCACCAGGTCCTCGAGGCGGCGGCCGATCAGCTCGGCGGGCTGCGCGCCGATCAGGCTGGCCAACTGCGGGTTGGCGTAGGCGATGCCGCGCTCGGTCTGGATCAGGACCACTTCATGCAGCCGGTCTCCGAGCTCGCCGACCGCGGCGGGCGCGGCGGGCGCGGCGGGCGGGCTCGCCGGTTCGGGACGGACCGCGCGCGTGAGCAGATGATTGACGACGGTGACCAGTGCCCCGATTTCGCGCTGATCGGTATCGAGTTCGACGCGACGGTTGAGTGAGCCACCCACGGCGATGCGGTGCACCTGGCGCGTGAGTTCCTCCAGGACGCCGCGTTGTCGGCGTTGCAGGAACAGCAACGCAAGCAGTGCCAGCGCCAGCACGGCGAACAACAGACAAAGCGACGCTAGAACTGTCATGAAACTGCCGGAATTCCCTCTAAAACCGGGGTGCGACGCGCACTTGCAGCGCGCCGCAATTTAGCAACTCCAGCATAGCCCAGCGGGTGGTCGCGCCGGTGGGCATATTCACCATATCATGCCAACATTACTGCATCCTCCGCCCGCGTCCAGCCGCGCCGGACGCTGCCGGCCAACCCGCGAATTAAGTTAACCGTAGTATGATTACGGCACCCATGACAACGATTCAGGCCGCCCGCGACCAGATGATCGCCCAGCAAGTGCGCACCTGGGACGTGCTCGATGCGCGCACGCTCGGCGCCATGCGCGAGGTGCCGCGCGAGCGCTTCGTGCCCGCCGCCTGGCGCTCCCTCGCCTACGCCGACTGCGCGCTGCCGCTGCCGCTCGGCAAGCACATGCTGACCCCGATGCTCGCCGGCCGGATCCTGCAGGCGCTCGAGGTGAAGCCGGGCGACCAGGTGCTTGAGATCGGCACCGGCTCGGGGTACCTGTCCGCCTGCCTGGCGACCCTCGGCGGGAGCGTGCAGACCCTCGAGCTGCACGGTGCGCTGGCCACGGCCGCGCGCAGCAACCTGCGCGCGGCCGGCTTCGAGGGGATCGAGGTGACCACGGCCGATGGCGCCTCCCTGGTCAGCGAAACCGCCTACGACGTCATCGTGCTGACCGCTTCGCTCCCGATCTATGAGCCGCGCTTCGAGCGGGCCCTGAAGTACGGCGGCCGGTTGTTCGCGGTGGTCGGCACGGGCCCCGTGATGGCGGCCCAGCTGGTGCGCCGGCTCGGGCCCAGCGCTTTCAGCACCCAATCGCTGTTCGAGACGACCCTGGAAGCGCTCGAACACGCCCCGGTCCCCCCGGCGTTCAATTTTTGAGCATGGCCGCTGTAACCCAGATCGACCCTGCCGGGTTAAAGGCCTATATGGATGCCGGAGGGAGCTTTTGCCTGCTCGACGTGCGTGAGCCGTGGGAGCTGGCGCTGGCGCAGATTCCCGGCAGCGTGTCCATTCCCCTGGACGAGATTCCGGAGCGCTGGAAGGAACTTGACGCCGATTCCGAGATCATTGTCATGTGCAAGCGGGGGCAGCGCAGCCAGCGGGCCGCAGACTTCCTCGCCGCACACGGCTTTACCCGGGTGAGAAATCTGCAGGGTGGCATCGATGCGTGGGCGCGCGACATCGACCCGGAAGTCGGCGATTACTGATACGCCGGCGCCCTTTTTCAAGCTTAAGCAAACCATGGAAGACTGCGCATGAATCGTCACTGGCTCATCGTCCCCGTCCTGCTCTGCAGCGCCCGCATCGCCAGCGCGGAGGATCTGCAGACCGTTTACGACCACGCCCTCAAGGCCGACCCGGTCATGCAGCAGGCCGAGGCTACCCACATGGCGAGCCGCGAGACCCGCACCCAGGCGATCCTCAACATGCTGCCGCTCAACGCCGCGGCCAGCAAGAACTGGTACGGCGTCGGCAACCAGCGCCAGAGCACGCCCGCGTTTGCCAATCTCGACCTGCAGGTCAACCTGTTCTCGTGGGACAACTGGATCGCGCTGAAGCAATCCAGCAGTACCGTGGCGCAGGCCGAAGCCAACTACCAGGCGGCGCGCGAGGACCTGATTTCGCGGGTGACGCAGCAGTACTTTGCGGTGCTGGGCGCCGCCGATGCGCTCGCGGCCCAGGAATCTGCCCTGGAGTCCGTCACGCGCCAGCTCGAGCAGGCTGAGCGGCGCTTCGAAGTGGGCCTGATCGCGATCACGGACGTGCAGATCGCGCGCGCCGCGCGTGACAGTACGGCCGCCGCCGTCATCGCCGCCAAGCGCACGCAGGCCACCGCGGAGGAGCAGCTGCGGGCGATCACCGGCGAGAAGTACCGGCGCCTGGCGGCCCCCGGCGACAGCATGCCGCTGCTCTCGCCCGACCCCGCCAGCGAGGACGCCTGGGTCACCACGGCCCTGAGCCAGAATTCCAACCTGATTGCGAGCCGGATGGCCGAGAGCATCGCCCGCGACGGCTATCTCACCGCCATGGGCGGGCATCTGCCCTCGATCAATGCCTCCGCGTCCCGGGCCTGGGACCTCACCGGCGGCAACGGCACCGGGTTTCAGAGCGGCGGCTCCGGCAATCCCATCACGATCGACACCCAGGATATCGTCTGGTCGGTCGGCGTCACGGTGCCGCTGTTCAGCGCCGGGGCCACGCAGTCGCGCGTGCGCCAGGCGAAGTACCTGTGGAAGGCGGGCAAGGCCGGCTACGAGAGCGCCTTGCGCCAGACCGAACTCCTGGCGCGCGACGCCTACCAGGGCGTGGTGAGCCAGATCGCCCAGGTCGGCGCGCTCAAGCAGGCGGTCGAATCGAACCGCATTTCCCTGAAGGCCACCGAGGCCGGCTATGAAGTGGGCACCAAGACCGCGATCGATGTGCTCAGCTCCCGCCAGCAGTTCGTGCAGGCCCAGACGAACTATTCGCAGGCCAAGTACGGCTACCTGAACGACCTGGTGGCGCTGCGCGTGGCGGCCGGCAATCTGGACCGCGCGACCATCGCGCAGATCAACGCCTGGCTGGTGGAACCCCCCGACACGCAAGTGCCCGCGACCGCGCCGGGGCAGGTGACAGCGCCCGCGCCTACGGATGCGCCGGCGCCCGCGCCCCCGCCAACTGCGCCTTGATGCGCACCAGCAGCTGATGGAGCGCGCCGCGGTTGGCGATCACCGCGGCCTGGCCGGCCGCCGCCAGCCGGGCGCGCATCGCCCGATCGCCCAGCAGCTCCCGTAGCGCCGCGCCCAGCTCCACCGCATCGTGCACGATGCGCAGCCCGCCGCCGGCCGCGAGCAGGCGCGCGACCTCAGGCGCATTTTCCAGGTGGGGTCCGCTGAGCGTCGCCACGCCCAGCGCCGCCGGTTCCAGCAGGTTGTGTCCACCGACCGGCACCAGGCTTCCCCCGACGAAGGCGATGTCGGCGGCGGCGTAGCAGTTTTCCAGGTCACCCAAACTGTCGAGCAGCAACACCGCGATCGCGGCGCAGGCGGCTGGCCCGAGATTGCAGCGCTGGCTGTGCCGCATCCACGGCAGTCCGCCGCCCTCGAGCAGCCCGGCCACCTCCTCGAAGCGCGGCCGATGGCGCGGCGCGAGCACCAGGAGCGCGGCCGGGTGCGCCGCACGCAGCGCGCGGTGCGCCGCCAGTGCGGCCTGCTCCTCGCCCGCGTGAGTGCTGCCGGCGACCCACATGGGACGTGCCGCGGCGTACTGGGAGCGCAGCGCAGCCCCCGACGCCGGCGCCGTAGCGGCCGGCGCGCGGTCGAATTTGAGATTGCCGCCCACCTCGATGCACGCGGCGGGCACGCCCAGGGACTCGAAGCGCCCGGCGTCGGCGCTCGATTGCGCCACCACCGAGACGCCGCTCCCGAGCGAGCGGCGCAGGAAGGAGCCGAAGGCTCGCAGCCGCACGGCGCTGCGCGCCGACAAGCGCGCGCTCACGAACATCACGGGGACAGCGGCCGCGGCGCACTCGGCCAGCAGGTTCGGCCAGATCTCCGTCTCCATGATCAGCAGCAGCGCCGGGCGCACCCGGCGCAGCGTCCCCTTAAGGCACCACGGCAGATCGTAGGGGCCATAGCGCACGTCAAGTTGCGATCCGTAAAGTTGCCGGGCGCGCTCGCGCCCCGCCGGCGTCGCGCTCGTGAGGGTCAGGGGCAGCTCCGGCCAGGTGGCGCGGAGCGCTTCCACCAGCGCCGCCGCGGCCTGCACTTCGCCCACCGAGACGGCGTGAATCCACAGGCGCCGCGCCGCGCCGGCGGGCGTGGAGCCGCGGCCAAAGCGCTCGCCCCAGCCACGCCAGTAGTTGCGATCGCGCAGGCCCCGCCACAGCACCAGGAGCGTGGCGAACGGCAGTGCCAGCGCAACCAGCAGCGTGTACAGCCGCCGCACGCCATCACCTCGGACGCGCGGCGCGCAGGGGTTCCGGCCGCGGGGCCGCCGCAAAATAACTGTCCAGCAGCGCCTGCCAGTCCGCGCTGCCGAAGCGCTCGGCGTCCAGGGGCGCGCTGAGCTTTTCCAGCGAGCGGTGGAGCCGCGCCAGATTCGCATCGCTCCACCAGCCCGGCGCGCGCAGCGTGCCGCGATCGAAATCGATGAACCAGACCGCCTCGTCTTCCGCGCCCAGCAGGATGTTGTGGGCGTTCAGGTCCGCGTGGCAGACGCCGCGCTCGTGCAGGTGGCGGATCCAGCGGCCGATGGCCACCCAGCGCGCCAGCGGCACCGATCCGGCTCGAATCGCCGCCGCCAGCGAGCGCACCTCCGGAAGGCGCTGCACGAGCAGGTCCGCGCTGTAGCGGCGGTGGCCCCGACGGTAGGCCGCCGCCACCGGCATGGGCACCGGGAGTCCGGCGCGATGCAGGTGATACAGCAGGTGCCACTCGCGAAACGAGCGGGTGCGCTCCGCGCCCCGCCACCAGTAGCGGTCGGTCGAGAGTTTCGCCATCAGCCCACCGCGCCGGTAATGGCGCAGCACCATGCTTCGGCCGTCCGCTTCGATCAGGAAACTGGAGCCGCGGCCTTCGCTGACCGGCTGCACCTCGCCCCGCTCCGCCCACCAGCCCGGGTCGAGCCAACCGGGCACGGCGTTGCCCGCACGGGAGCTGTCATATAGCATCGCGCCGCCCGCAAACTCCTGCAGCCGCACTTCCGGGCCGATGGCCATGAAATTCAAACGATACACAGCGCGCCTTTCCTAAGACATGAGTGAGGTCGTAACGCCGCCCCGGAGCCTGTGCATTCTGCGCCTCTCTGCCATCGGCGACGTGTGCCACATCGTGCCCGTCGTCCGCACCCTGCAACACGCCTGGCCGGAGACGGCGATCACGTGGGTGATCGGTAGGGTCGAGGCGCGCCTGATCGGCCTGTTGCCCGGCGTCGAGTTTATCACCATCGACAAGCGCTCCCTGCGTGCCGGCGCCGTGGCGCTGCGCCGCGCGCTGCGCGCGCGGCACTTTGATGTCCTGCTGCACATGCAGACCGCGGCGCGCGCCAGCCTGTACTCGATGCTGATCCGCGCCACCCGCAGGATCGGCTTTGATCGCGCCCGCGCCCGCGAACTGCAATGGCTGTTCACCAACGAGGGCATCCCGGCGCGCCGCTGCGAGCACGTGCTCGACACCTACTTCGGCTTCACCGAGGCGCTCGGCATCGGCGAGCGCCGGCTCGAATGGGGGCTGCCGATCCCCGCGGAGGCCAGCGCCTGGGCGCGAGCGCACATCGCCCCGGGCGAGCGCACGCTCATCGTCAGCGCCTGTTCCAGCCGGCGGGCACGCAACTGGCGCGCGGAGCGCTACGCCGCGGTGATCGATCACGCCGTGCAGCGGCACGGACTGAAGGTGCTGTTGTGCGGCGGCCCCACGGACTACGAGCGCGCCATGGCCGCCGCGATCGCCAGCGCCGTTCGCGTACCGCTACTCAATCTGGTCGGCACCGATACGCTCCCGCAGCTGCTGGCGCTGCTCGCCAACGCCACGGCGCTGCTCGCCCCGGACTCCGGTCCGGCCCACATGGCGACCATGGTGGGCACGCCCGTCATCGGCCTCGGCGCCACCACCCGCAGCGCGCGCAGCGGTCCCTACCTGTCGCGCCAGTGGTGCGTCGATCGCTACGCCAGTGCGGCCCTGAAGTTCCGCGGCCGGCGCGCGGAAGAGCTGCCGTGGAACGAGACGATCGAAGATCCCGGCGTCATGGATCTCGTGGACGTCGCCTCGGTCTGCGCGCGCCTGGATGCGCTGCTGGCCCATGCTACGATGGCCTGATGCAAGAGATTCTGGTGCCGGTGTCGCCCGGGGAACTGCTCGACAAGATCACCATCCTGCGCATCAAGTCCGAGCGCATGAACGATGCGGCGAAACTCGTCAACGTGAGGCACGAGCTGGGATTGCTGGAAAGGAGCTGGCGCGCCGCGGTGCCCGCCGGCATGGACCTCGGCGCCGAGGAGCGAGCGCTCGCGGCGGTGAACGCGAAGCTCTGGGACGTCGAAGACAAGCTGCGCGAGCAGGAAAGTGAGCGGCGCTTCGACGCGGATTTCATCGAGCTGGCGCGCGCGGTCTACATCAACAATGACGAGCGCGCCGCGATCAAGAAGCGCATCAACATCGCCCTGGGCTCGGTGCTGGTGGAGGAAAAATCCTACCAGCGGTATCGCTAACGCCTGAGCGTGTACTCCGCCCCGCAATAACCGCACTTGGCCCAGCCGGTCTGCTCGACGTCCAGGTAGACGCGCGGATGAGAATTCCACAGCACCATGCCCAGTCCCGGGCAGGACAGCGGCAGGTCCTTCTCCGTGACTTCGTAATGCATCTGCGTGTTGGCGGGCCGCGCTGGATTTGGTGCGTTCATGAGCGGCACATTATACCTGCATCGCCTGCTCCCAGATGAGCGTAACGGCCGCGCGTTCCGCGCCGAACTCGCCGGCCGGGATCACGGAGTTCAGTCCGGCGATGGCGCGGTGATGGCTGCGCTCGCGGTAACGGCGGTAGGCCTGCGTCAGCACATCGATCGTCGCCTGCGGCACCAGCGCGGCGGAAGCCACCGACTCGAGCTGGCGGATCGTGTCCGAATACCAGGCCACCGGCGGGTACTCGCCCGCCCAGCGCAGCGCCCAGTACTGCGCCAGGAACTCGACGTCGGCGATACCGCCCGGATCCTGCTTGAGGTCAAACTCGCCCTTGCGCGCCTCGCTCAGCTCGAGGCGCATGCGCTGGCGCATTTTCTCCACCTCCTGGCGCAGCGAATCGCGCTTCACGTCCCGATGCAGCACCCGCTCGCGCAGGGCGGCGAAGCGCTCACGGAGCCCCGCGTCGCCGGCCACGGCGCGCGCGTGGAGCAGCGCCTGCTGCTCCCAGGTCCAGGCCTCGTGGCGCTGGTAGTCCTCGAAGGCCTCGATGCTGGTGATCAGCATGCCGCCCTTGCCGCTGGGGCGCAGGCGCATATCGACCTCGTAGAGCCGGCCAGCGGCCGAATGCCAGGTCAGCGTGTGCACCAGGCGCTGCACGAAGCGCACGAAGAACACCTGGTTGTCGACCGAGCGCACGCCCTCGGTTTCCTGCCGCTCGCCGCTCGAATCGTGCAGGAACACCAGGTCCAGATCCGAGCCGTAGCCGAGTTCCATGCCGCCGAGCTTGCCGTAGCCCACCGCGCAGATGCGCACGGCGCGCCGTGCCGCCCCCGCGCCGCACATCGGCGTCCCGAGCTGTGCGGTGACGAAATCCCAGCTTAAGCTCAGCACCCGCTCGATGATCAGCTCGGCGACTTCGGTCAGCCGGTCGCTCACCACCATCAGCGGCAGGAACCCCGACAGGTCGGCGACCGCGATGCGAAACAGCGCGGCGCGCTGGAAGCGGCGCAGCTGCTCGACGAGCTGCTCCTCATCGCCCTCCTCGGCCTCGGCGCAGCGCTCGGTGAGCTCGGCGGCCAGCTCGGCGCGCGCAGGCAGGCGCTCGAACAGCCGTTCATCCAGCAGCTCATCCAGCAGCAGCGGGAAGGCGGCGATCTGCGCCAGCAGGAAATCCCCGTGGCGCGCCAGCTCGACGAGCCGGCGGCGCGCCACCGAGTTCTCCAGCAGCAGCGCGAAGTAGGTCGAGCGCGCACCGATGGCCTCGATCACCCGCGCCAGCCGGCGCAGCACCGCCAGCGCATCCGGGAGCAGTGCCACCTCCTCGCCCAGGCGCCCCAGGAGCGCGAGCAGACGCCGGCGCCCCGGCTCGTCCAGCCGCCGCAGGGCCGCCGAAGCGTGCAGATCCTGCAACAGCTGCGCGCTCGCCGCGGGCTCGACGTATCCGAGCTGCACCAGCCGCGCCTGCAGCGCCGCGCGCCCGCCCTCGCCCTCCAGCAGGGTAAGGAGCGGGGCCGGTTGCGCGGGCCCCGGCGGATCGGCGGACTGCACCAGCGCGGCGAAGTGGCCTGCCACGATGCGTCGATGCTGCTCCAGGGCCGTGGCGAGCTCATCCCATGACCCGAAGTTCATGGCCGAGGCCACGCGGGCCTGGTGGAGCGGCTCAACCGGCAGGGTATGGGTCTGCTGGTCGGTGTACATCTGCAGCCGGTTCTCCAGGCGCCGCAGAAAATCGTAGGCCGCCGACAGCTCCTGCGTGACGGGGGCGGGCAACAGCCGCGCGCCGGCGAGGCGCGGCAGGGTCGTCAGGAGCGAGCCGCCCTGCAAGCGCCGCTCGCTCCCTCCGCGGATGAGCTGGAGCGATTGGACGATGAATTCGATTTCGCGGATCCCACCGGGGCCGAGCTTGATGTTGTCCTTGAGCTCGCGCCGCTCCACCTCGCGCTCGATCAGCGCCTTCATCTCGCGCAGCGACTCGAAGACGCCAAAATCCAGGTACCTGCGGTACACAAAGGGCCGGACACTGCCCTGGAACACGTCCTGGTAGAGAGCCGCGCCGGTGACGGCACGGGCCTTGATCCAGGCGTAGCGTTCCCACTCGCGGCCGTGCCGCTCCAGGTAATCCTCGAAGGCGGCGGCGCTCGCGACCAGCGGCCCGCTGGCCCCGAAGGGCCGCAGGCGCATGTCCACGCGGTAAGCCAAGCCATCGGCGGTCGGCGCATCCAGGTAGCGAATCAGCCGCTGCCCGAGGCGCAGATAAAACTCCTCGTGCGCCAGGGCGCGCGGCCCGGCGGTCTCGCCGTGCGCGCCGAAGAGGAATACGAGATCGACGTCCGAGGAGAAATTGAGCTCCTGCCCGCCGAGCTTGCCCATGGCAATCACGATGAGACCCGCAGTTGCCGCGTCCCCCGCTGCCGCCGGTGCGCCGTGGCGTTCGGCGAGCTGCCGCCAGGCGAGCTCCGAAGCGGCGCGGATGGCGCCGTCGGCCGCATCGCTCAGGTCGAGCAGGGTTTCACTCAGCGTGGCCCAGCCCGCCAGGTCCCGCCAGGCGATGCGGGTCAGCTCCGCGCGCCGCCAGCGGCGCAGGCCGCTCATGAAGTCGGCCTCGTCAGGGCTAAGCGGCAGGGGCAGTGAACGGGCGAGACGCGCCGGGCAGGCCAGCAGCTGGGGCAGCAGCTGCTCATCCCGGGCCAGCGCGTCGATCACGAAATCGCTGGCCGCGAACACACGGCGCACGCTGTCCTGGAACTCCGCCGGGGCTGTCTGCAGCAGGGCCGACGTACCCGGCGATCGCTCGTGGAGTGATTGAAGCCCGCGCTCAGCGAGCTCGTCTGCCCGTGACATGCCGCAATTCTAGCGGCGCACCGAGCCGCGATCTGGATCCCCAAAAAAAGAGCCCCGCAAGCGGGGCTCCAAGTATGGCGCGGAAACGGGGGGTCATGTTCCGCGACTTCCGGGATGAGTCGAACCGTTGGTCCAACCCTTCCCTTGGGACACATGATACGTCTTTCCATTGGTTTGTAAAGTGAACTAATTGGGCCTGATCGCGCTGCCACAGCTGCCTCCTAAGCGATTGATAGATATCATTGTTTTCCCCAGCCCCGGCAGGCGCGAACATTAACGGGTGGGTAACGTCCGGCCCGGCTTGCGGGGTGTGAACAGCGTCACATCGAGGGGAGTGGTGCGCCGCCTTATGGTGCATCGGAGGCAGGCATCACAGTTGCGGCGCAAGTGGGTTGGTAGGCTCCGCCGCATGATTCCCGGGAGCCACAAATCGCTGTGCTGGCGTACCCAATTCCTGTGCGCCGCGCTGCTGGGCGCCGGGTTGCTGGGCGCCGGCGGTGCGAGTGGCCGCAACGACGATGCGGTGCGCCTGGATCAACTGCCGCAGCAGTGGCGTGACGATCGCGGTACGCCCCTGGCGCTCACGGCACTGCTCGGCCAGCGGGTCGTGATTGCGATGGCCTATACCCGCTGCCGCACCATCTGCCCGGCGACCATCGCCGAGCTCAAACGCATGCAGCGGACCCTGGATGAGCGCGGCGAGGCGGCCAGCTTTGTCATCGTGGGCTTCGATCCGGACAGTGACGATCCGGCGAGCTGGCGCCAGTACCGCATCAACCACCAGCTCGATCGCAGCAACTGGCACTTCCTGACCGGCAGCCGGCAGGAGACGCGGCAATTTGCCCACCAGCTCGGATTTGATTTCTGGACCTACGACACCCACGTCATGCACGAACCACGGCTGGTGGTGTTCGATGCCCAGGGACGCTGGCGCGGCGCGGTCAATCCCTCGTCCGGGAACTGGCCGGCACTGCTTTAACACTTGGAGTAGACATGCGACGCTTTTCGATCAATCGGCTCACTTCCCGCCTGGGTGCCGCGCTGCTGCTGGGCCTGCTGATCGGCACCGTGCCGGCGCGCGCACTGTGCGCGGAGCGCGCCGCCACGCTGGAGGAGCTGCAGCAGAAACTCGATCAAAGCCTCAAGGCAATACAGGAGCTCACGGAACGGGTGCGTGAACTGGAAGCCCGGCAATCGGGGGCCGCCGCGGGAGCCGCGCCGGCGGCGGGAGAATCGAGCGCGCCCAGCGCGCCCGAACCCACGCGGCTCGAGGCCGTCGAGCAGCAGCTGGAACAGCTGGAAACGGCCAACGCGAGCCGCGCCAACGACGAGACGGGCATGCCGCTGCACGGCTTCGCCGATGTCGGTGTCGGCACGCATAATCCGATCAACCCGGATCTGGAAGGCTTCTTTGTCGGCAACCTGGATTTTTACCTGACGCCGCGCCTGAGCGATCGCGGCCGCGCGCTGTTTGAAATGAATACCGAAGTCGGTGCCGAGGGCGCGGTCGGCGTCGATCTGGAGCGCGCGCAGATCGGCTACCAGCTCGCCGATCAGGCCACCCTCTGGCTGGGCCGCTTCCACTCCCCGTACGGCTACGTGAACACGGCGCTGCATCACGGCGCCTGGGTCAACAATTCGCTGCGGCGCCCGGGATTCTTGCAATTCGAGGACAGCGGGGGCATTGTCCCGGCGCACACGGTCGGCCTGTGGATTACCGGCGCCCCTCGCGTGGGTTCGGGCAAAGTGCAATATGACGCCTACGTGGGCAACAGCCAGCAGATCATCGACGGCGTTCTCGACATGCGCAACGCGGGCAACGCGCATGGCAACCTGATTGTCGGTGGGCGCCTGGGATACCTGTTCAACGCCGGCGCTGTCGAGGGACTGACCCTCGGTGTCCATGCCTTCAACGCTCGTATCGGCGATAATGCCGTGCCCGCCAACATGACGCGCGTGTTCAGCTACGGCGGCTACGCCGTCTACGATACCGAGCAGTGGGAAAATATCGCCGAGGTCTACCTCTTTGATGATGAGGACCTGTCCGGCACCAGCGGCACCCATCACAGCCATGCGGGCTTCGTCCAGCTCGGATACCACGCCTCATGGGGCGTGCCCTATGCCCGCTACGAACTCACCTCGCTGGACCAGGCCGACAACTATTTTGCGGCGCAGACATCCGGCTTTTCCTATCACCGCAGCGCGCTGGGCCTGCGCTTTGACCTGAGTGCGGACGCGGCCGTCAAACTGGAGCTCGCCGACACGCAGCTGACCGACCGCAGCCGCATCCAGTACACGCAAGGGTTGATGCAATATGCAATCCGCTTCTGACCGCCGCCATCGCCGGGCGCCACTGACGCGCTCGGCAATGAGCTGGCTGCTCGGGACCGCGCTGCTCGCCCTGTCGCTGCGTGCGGCTGCCGGCGATGTCTACGTGGTCTGCAACATGGGCGTCAACCTGCAGGCCGGCGACATACGCGACGTGTTCGTCGGCGAGAAGAGCTTCGCCGGCACGGCCCGGCTGGCCCCAGCCGACAACAGCGCCGCGCAGGCCGCCTTTCTCGAGAAGGTGATGAAGCTCGACGCCCGCAAATACGCCACGCTGTGGACCAAGAAGTCCTTCCGCGACGGCGCCAACCCGCCGCCGGTGCGTGCCACGGACGCCGAGGCCATCGCCTATGTCCGGCAGACGCCTGGGGGTTGCAGCTATGTGTTGCGCGCCCCTGCCTCGGGCGTCGTCGTGGTCGCCAAGTACTGAAATCGGGAGGCGCCTCCGGAGGCGCCAGGCGTTCAGCCTTCGGCCAGTTTCCTGACGCTGACCGAGGCCGGATGCTCGACGGCGCGCCGGAATTCCCCGGTGCTCGCCAGGCGGGAGTCCCCGATGACGGCCCGGTCCCGCCCCTCTTCCTTGGCGCGATACAGGGCCTCGTCGGCAATCCTCACCATCCGCTCGAAGCGCGGGCTCATCGTGCTGTCGGCGATGCCGAAGCTGGATGTAAAGGCCGCCGTCCCACCGGTGAGCAGCGCCGTGGCGAGCGAGGCGCGGATGCGATCCACCGCCTCGTTGGCCTGGTGGGAGTTGGCATTGGGCATGAGCAGCACGAACTCCTCACCACCCCAGCGGGAAGCCATGTCGCCATCGCGCATGCTCAGGCGCAGGGTCTCGGAGAACAGGCGCAGGGCTTTGTCGCCGGCCTCGTGGCCGCGTGAATCGTTGAGCTTCTTGAAGTGATCCAGGTCCGCGAGCACCACCGCAAAGGGCCTGCCCGTCGCGACCAGGTCACGCGCGCGCTCTTCGGCTGAGCGCCGGTTGTGGAGCCCCGTTAGGCTGTCGGTTGCCGCCTTCTGTTGCGTGCTGTGAAAGGCGCGCACCGTGCCGATGCGGGCGCCGGCCTGCGCGCCCAGGGTCGTCAGACGAGCGATCTGCTTGGAATCGGGCAGCCTGCCGATAGGCGCCGCGGCGTGCAGCACACCGAGCGAGCGGCCCATGAAGTTGATCGGGACGCACACGGCCGCAACCGGGCCACAAGGGCGGCCGCGCAAACGGGTGCAGGAGTTGACCGCCTCGCCGTCCTCGAAGGTGACTGGGGTGCCGCGGCGCACGGCCATGCAGCTGAAGGGCGATTCCACGTTGCAGCCGGCGGGGCCGGCCAGCGGATGGGAGGTGGCGCGCTCCAGATGCGCGCGGCTGGAGTCGGCCAGCAGGAGTTCGGTGGGCAAGTCGGGCGAGATCGTCACCATGGCGCGGCCGAGGGTCTCGTAGGCCTCTTCTTCTGTGTCGGCCATTTCCAGGCCTTCGCCCAGCTGGTTGCCAAACGCATCGCGATCAGCATCGGCCCGAAGCCGCCCGATGACATCGTTGAGACTGTCGGCCATGCCGTTGATCGCGCGGCCCAGCTCACCGAGCTCATCGGTCCCGGGTTTGAGGTTGCGGGCCTGCAGATCGCCGCGGGCCAGCGCCTGCGCCACGTCGCGCACCGACTTGAGGGAGCGGCGGATCGAGCGCGACAGCAGCATGACCAGGATCCCGACGATGATGTTGATCAGGACTCCGGCCAGGACCAGCCAGCGCTTGGCATCGCGCTCGGCGGTCGCGGCATCGCTGCTCGCCTGCACGATGTGCGAAGTGAAGGCCTCGGTCTGCGCCTCCATGGCATCGTTGAGCGCGGATGCCGACACGTCGAATTGTGGTAACAACGCGGCGGCCAGGGTCGGATTACGCGCGGCCAACCGGCCAATCTCACCCGCGTTGCTCAGGTAGCCGTCGGCGAGCGTCTGCACCCGGGTTTCGGTATCAATCAGATCGGGAGGCAGGTCCAGCTTCGCCAGGGTCAGCAGATCGCGGTGCAGGTCCTTGGAATTGTCGTCCATGGAGGTGAGCAGATCCTTGCGCTCCGACTCCGAGTGGGCTTGCCCGCCGAGGGCGGCGTTGATGGCGGCACGCAGGTCCGCGAGCTGGGTCTCGGCATCCTGGTGGTAGCGCGCGCCCTTGCTGATCAGCGCCAGGCTCGACATGGCCACGCTCTGGGCACTGAGCGCCCGCCAAGCGATGATTCCGCCGAACACCAGGGCCACGGCGAGCAGGCCGTTGATCACCAACAGCCGTGCTCCGACCGTCCAGCCGTTGAATCGCACGCTGGCGATGAATGTGCTCATTTACACCGCGTTCCGCTAGTAAAGAGCCCCGAAGAATATCGGGTTATGACCGCGGAAATTGTGGCCTGCATTCACATCGGTCCGGATATGCGTCACAACAACTTCAATCCGTCGCGCCGCCTCTGCCGGCGCCCCCGGCGCGCCTAACCGGGCCGGTTTCCATTTGACTTAATGAGGGAAAAGTCCGGAGGGCCCGATGGGCCGCGGCCTGCTCAAGGCTTGGGATTGTCGCCCACCGCGGCCTCGAGGCCCGCGCTGGCCTCAATCCAGGCGGCCTCGGCCGTTGCACAGAGCCGTACCAGTTCAGCCTGCCGCGCAAGCGCCCGCTGCAGCCCGGCGCGCGCCTCGGAGCGATAGGTCTCGGGCGCGGCGAGCGAGCGCTCCAGCTCAACGCGCTCGCGCGCCAGCTGCTCGAGTTCCTGTTCGAGACGCGCCACGGAGGCGCGCAACGGCCCGAGCCGGTCGCGCGTGGCGGCACCCTCGCGGCGACGCTTGCGGCGCTGATCGGCACTCGCGGCGACGGCCACGGCCACCGGCCCCGCCGGCGCGAGTGCCGCGGCCGCCGCAGGCGTCGCGGGCGCTACAGGCGTCGCGGCTGCCGCGGGCGCCCCGGCGCCGGCCTTCGCCAGCCAGCGCGCGTAGTCCTCGAGATCGCCGTCGAAGAGCGCGACCTGACCGTCGTGCACCACCATCAGTTCGTCGGCGACCGTATTGAGCAGGTGCCGGTCGTGCGAGACCAGCACGACTGCGCCGGAATATTCCTGCAACGCCACCGCGAGCGCCTGGCGCATCTCGAGATCCAGGTGGTTGGTCGGCTCGTCCAGCAGCAACAGGTTCGGCCTCTGGAACGCCACCAGCGCGAGCACCAGTCGCGCCTTCTCGCCGCCCGAAAACAGCCCCACCGGTTCGAACACCCGGGCGTCGCGAAAGCCAAAGGTCGCCAGGTAATCGCGCAGCTCCGCCTCGGTGGTCCGCGCCGCGCGCTCCCCGCCGCTGCGCCGCAGATTTTCCAGCGGCGAATCGCCGGGCGCGAGCTGCTCGAGGTGGTGCTGCGCGAAATAACCGATGCGCAGATCGCGAGCCTCGGTGCGGCTGCCGCCCGTCGCGACCAGCTCGCCGGCCAGCATTTTCATGCAGGTCGACTTGCCGGCGCCGTTTTTCCCGAGCAGCGCCAGCCGGTCGCCCGGCATCAATGTCAGCCGGACCCTGCGCAGCAGGAGCGCGCCGCCGTAGCCGGCACTCTGCTCGTCGATCGCCAGCAGCGGGCGCGGCAACCTGGCCGGCTCCGCGAAGGCGAACTCGAAGGCGGCGGAATCGACGTGCGCCGGCGCGATGCGCTGCATGCGCTCCAGGGCCTTGAGGCGGCTCTGCGCCTGGCGCGCCTTGCTCGCCTGGGCGCGAAAGCGCTCGACGAAGGATTCCATGTGGCGGATCTCGCGCTGCTGGCGGGCGTAGAGCGCCGACTGCTCGGCCAGTTCGGCGGCACGCTGCGTCTCGAAGGCCGAGTAGTTGCCGCGGTAGGCACGCACCCGCTGATGCTCGATGTTGACGATGCGGTTGCAGACCCGGTCGAGAAACTCGCGATCGTGCGCGATCAGCAGCAGCGTGCCCGGATAGGCGCGCAGCCAGTTCTCGAGCCACAGGATCGCGTCGATGTCCAGATGGTTGGTCGGCTCATCGAGCAGCAGCAGGTCGGAGCGGCACATGAGCGCACGCGCCACGTTGATGCGCACGCGCCAGCCGCCGGAGAACGCACGGATCGGCCGATCGTCCTCGTCGGGCGCGAATCCCAGCCCGTGCATCAGCTGCGCCGCGCGCGCGCGCGCATCGTACCCTCCGACTTCCGCGTAACGCGCGTGCAGCGTGCCGAGCTGCGCGCCGTCGTCCTGCTCCGTGGCCCGCTGCAACTGCGCCTCGATGGCGCGCAGCTCGCGGTCGCCGTCGAGCACGAACTCGATGGCGGGCTGCTCGCTCGCCTCGATCTCCTGCGAGACATGCGCGGTGACGAGATTGCCAGGCATTTCAAAGACGCCGGCGTCCGCGTGCAGCGTGCCGCGCACCAGCTCCAGCAGCGTGGATTTGCCGCTGCCATTCTCGCCCGTGATGCCCACTTTCTCGCCGCGAAACAGTCCGAAGCTCGCGCCCGCAAACAGCAGGCGCGGGCCGCGGCGGACCGCCACATCGGTGAAGTTCAGCATGGCCGGTCAGTTTGCCACAGCGGCCGGGGCCTCGAGTGGCGGTGGCCCGCAGGCGCCGCCATCGACTAGGCTGGTGTCGCGGCGCGCACCACGGTGTGGCGCAGATTGATGCCGGCCAGCTCATAGCCGCGCCTGAAATCCCGGATGTGCTTGCTCATCCAGGTCTGGGCGCTCGCCGCATCCTGCGCCTCCACGGCCGTGCAAAGCCGGCGCTGGGCGTCGATGATGCGGGTTCGCGCCTGGGCCACCTTGTCGATCATCGCCGCGAGCGAGGGCTCCAGGAGCTGTATCAGGGGCTCGTGCGCCAGCACCAGCGCGGTGTTGCCGCTCGCCTCACCGAGCGCGCGGAAAAACTCGGCCACATGCCGCACCGTCGGCGCGGAATCCGGCGCTGCGCGCACGTTCTGGTAAGCCAGCTGCAGGCGGTCCAGATCGGCAGCGCTGCGGCGCGTCGCGGCGGCGGCGGCCAGCGGCGGCTCCAGGATCATCAGGGCCTCCCACACATCGACGAAGGTGACATCGTGGAGCACCAGCGCCCGGCGCACGCCAGCGCCGACCTGCAGCGGTCCGGGCCGCATCACCATCATGCGTTTCGAGCCACGGCGCCGGCCGATCAGTCCGGCGCTGTCCAGCTCGCGCAGGGCTTCGCGCACCGTCGAGCGATTCACGCCGAACTGGCGCGCCAGTTCGAGTTCCGGGGGCAGATGATCGCCCGAGCGCAGCCGGCCGGCGACGATATGATCAACCAGGGCGGTCGCCACCTTGCGGTAGGTGGGTTCGGCGACGATGGGTTGGAACTGCAGGTTCACGCCGTCAGCCTGAAGATTTCCCGGCCGATGAGCATGCGGCGGATTTCCTGGGTGCCGGCGCCGATTTCGTAGAGCTTGGCGTCGCGCAGCAGCCGCCCGGCCGGGTAATCGTTGATGTAGCCGTTGCCGCCCAGGGCCTGGATCGCGTGCAGCGCCACCTGCGTGGCCCGCTCCGCGGCGAACAGGATAGCCGCCGCCGCGTCCTGGCGCGTGCGCCGTCCGCTGTCGCAGGCGCGGCCGACCGCATAAACGTAGGCGCGCGCGGCGTTCAGGCTGGCGTACATGTCGGCCAGCTTGCCCTGCATCAGCTGGAAACCGCCGATGGGCTGGCGGAACTGCTTGCGCTGATGGACGTAGGGCAGCGTGACATCGAGCGCGGCGGCCATGAGCCCGAGCGGTCCGCCGGCCAGGATCGCGCGCTCGTAGTCCAGGCCGCTCATCAGCACCCGCGTGCCACCCCCCAGTTCGCCCAGCACATTTTCCACCGGCACCGCGCAGTCCTCGAAGACCAGCTCGCTGGTGCTCGAGCCCCGCATGCCCAGCTTGTCGAGTTTCTGCGCACTCCAGAAGCCCTTGAAGGCCTTCTCGACCACGAAGGCAGTGATGCCGCGCTCTCTGGAGTCCGGATCGGTCCTGGCGTAGACCACCAGCACGTCGGCATCGGGGCCATTGGTGATCCACATCTTGCGGCCCGTCAGGCGGAACTCATCGCCGTGGCGCACCGCCCGCAGCTGCATCGAGGTGACATCCGAGCCCGCCTCGGGCTCCGACATCGCCAGGGCGCCGACGTGCTCGCCGGAGACCAGGCGCGGCAGGTAGCGAGCGCACTGTGCCTCGGTGCCGTGCAGGGCCAGCTGGTTCACGCACAGGTTGGAATGGGCGCCGTAGGACAAGCCCACCGCACCGCTGGCGCGCGAGATCTCCTCCATGGCGACGATGTGCGCCAGATAACCGAGGTTCGCCCCTCCCCAGCGCTCCGGCACGGTCAGTCCCAGCAGCCCTAAGGCGCCCAGCTGCGGCCAGAGCTGCCGCGGAAACTCGTTGCTGCGGTCGATGGCGTCCGCCAGGGGCGCGATCTGCTCCCGGGCGAAGCGGCGCGCCTGCGCGCGGACCTCGTCAACTGTGTCGCCAAGCCCAAAATCCATGTCACAGCTGTCCAGGACACTCATGGCGGCTTGCCTCGCTCACAATAATTGCGCTATTGTCCGACAATTAGGCAGTTCTTGGCAAGCTCATCCTCGCGAGGACACGACCGTGCCGACCTACAGCAGCGCCGTGAAGCCCGGCAGCCCTGACTTCCTGGCCAATCGTGCGGCCATGCAGGCGCTGGTCGCGGACCTGCGCAGCAAGGTGGCCCAGGCGGCGCTCGGCGGGGGCCAGGCCGCCCGCGATCGCCACCTCGCCCGCGGCAAACTCCTGCCGCGCGAACGGGTCGGCCTGCTGCTCGATCCGGGCTCGCCCTTCCTGGAACTCTCGCAACTGGCGGGCTTCGAGCTGTACGGCAACGAGGCACCCGGAGCCGGTCTCATCACGGGCATCGGCCGCATCGCGGGCCGCGAGTGCCTGGTGGTCTGCAATGATCCGACCGTCAAGGGCGGCACCTATTTTCCGATGACGGTCAAAAAGCATCTGCGGGCACAGGAGATCGCCCGCGAGAATCGCCTGCCCTGCGTGTACCTGGTGGACTCCGGTGGCGCTTTCCTGCCCAGCCAGGACGAGGTATTCCCGGATCGCGAGCACTTCGGCCGCATCTTCTTTAACCAGGCCACCATGTCGGCCGCCGGCATCGCGCAGATCGCGGTCGTCATGGGCAGCTGCACGGCCGGCGGCGCCTACGTGCCGGCCATGAGCGATGAATCCGTCATCGTGCGCAACCAGGGCACCATTTTCCTGGGCGGCCCGCCGCTGGTGCAGGCGGCCACCGGCGAGATCGTCAGTGCCGAGGAGCTGGGCGGCGGCGATGTGCATACGCGGCTGTCGGGCGTCGCCGATCACCTCGCGGAGAACGATGCGCACGCGCTGGCCATCGCGCGCCGCGCCGTGGCCACCCTGGCCGCAGCTCCGCGGAGCGAGCTCCCGCTGCGCGAGCCGCTCGAGCCGCGTTACGCGCCGGAAGAGATCTACGGCCTGATCCCCGAGGATCCGCGCAAGCCCTTCGAGGTCCGCGAAATCATCGCGCGGCTGGTGGACGACAGTGAATTTGCGGAATGGAAGGCCCGCTTCGGCACCACCCTGGTCACCGGCTTCGCGCATCTGTGGGGCATGCCGGTCGGCATCATCGCCAACAACGGCATCCTGTTTTCAGACTCAGCGCAGAAGGGCGCGCATTTCATCGAACTGTGCTGCCAGCGGCGCATGCCGCTGGTGTTCCTGCAGAACATCACCGGCTTCATGGTGGGGCGCAAAGTCGAGCACGAGGGCATCGCGCGGCACGGCGCGAAGATGGTGACCGCGGTCGCGGGCGCGCAGGTGCCAAAATTCACGGTCATCATCGGCGGCAGCTTCGGAGCCGGCAATTACGCCATGTGCGGTCGCGCCTATGCGCCGCGCTTCCTGTGGATGTGGCCCAACGCGCGCATCAGCGTGATGGGCGGAGAACAGGCGGCGCGGGTGCTGTCCACGGTGCGGCGCGATGCGACCACGGCCCGCGGCGGGAAGTGGAGCGCTGAAGACGATGAGGCCTACTCGGCGCCGATCCGGGCGCAGTATGAGCGCCAGGGCCACCCCTACTACGCGACGGCACGACTCTGGGACGACGGCATCATCGATCCGCTCGACACGCGCCGCTGCCTGGGACTGGGGCTGGCGGCAAGCCTGTCGGCCCCCATACCCGAAACCCGCTTCGGCGTGTTCCGGATGTAAGCGAAGCGGCGCATGTTCGATAAGCTCTTGATCGCCAATCGCGGCGAGATCGCCTGCCGCATCCAGCGCACCGCCCGCAGGCTTGGGGTGGCCACGGTCGCGGTGTATTCGGACGCGGACGCAGAGGCCCTGCATGTGCGCGCGGCCGATGAGGCGGTGCGCATCGGGCCGGCGGCGGCCCGCGACAGCTACCTGCGCGGCGATGCCCTCATCGCCGCGGCGCTGAAGAGTGGTGCCCAGGCGATCCATCCGGGCTATGGCTTTCTGTCCGAGAACGCACCGTTCGCCGCGGATTGTGCGCAGGCTGGCCTCGTCTTCGTAGGCCCGCCACCGGCGGCCATCCGGGCGATGGCCTCCAAGTCGGCGGCCAAGGCGCTGATGCAGGAGACCGGAGTGCCGCTGGTGCCCGGATACCATGGTGAGGATCAATCGCCGGCGCTGTTGCAGCGGGAAGCGGACCGCATCGGTTATCCGGTCCTGATCAAGGCCAGCGCCGGGGGTGGCGGCAAGGGCATGCGCCGCGTCGACGGCGCAGCGGACTTCGCCGCGGCGCTGGCCTCCTGCCAGCGCGAGGCCTCGGCCAGCTTCGCCGATGCGCGCGTGCTGGTGGAGAAATACCTGCTGCAGCCGCGGCACATCGAGATCCAGGTCTTCACCGACACGCACGGCAACGGGGTCTACCTGTTCGAACGCGATTGCTCGGTGCAACGCCGCCACCAGAAGGTCCTCGAGGAAGCGCCGGCGCCGGGCATGGAGCCAAAGCGGCGCGCCCGCATGGGCGCGGCGGCCCTGGCGGCGGCCAAGGCCGTCGGTTACGTGGGTGCGGGGACCGTGGAGTTCATCGCCGAACCGGGCGGACAGTTCTTCTTCATGGAGATGAACACCCGCCTGCAGGTGGAACACCCGGTGACGGAGATGATCACCGGCCTCGACCTGGTCGAATGGCAGCTGCGCGTGGCGAGCGGCGAAGCCCTGCCCCTGCGCCAGAAGGACCTGTCGATCAACGGCCACGCCATCGAGGCGCGCATCTACGCGGAAGACCCCGAGCGCGGTTTCCTGCCAGCGACCGGCCGCCTGGTGCACTTCCGCACGCCGGCTGCGACGCCCATCGTGCGCATCGACTCCGGGGTGGAACAGGGAGATCTGATCACGCCCTACTACGACCCGATGATCGCCAAGCTGATCGTCTGGGGCGAATCGCGCGAACTCGCCCGCGGGGAGCTGCTGAAGGCGCTGGGGCAGTTCCAGATCGTGGGCCTCAGCAACAACGTCCAGTTCCTTGCGCGCCTGGTCGCCACCCCGGCTTTTGCCACCGCAGATCTGGACACGGCGCTGATCGAGCGGGAACAGGCGCGGCTGTTCGGCGCGGCACCTCCGGTACCGGATGAGGCGCTCATCGCGGCATCCCTGCGGCTCGTCGCGCAGCAGACCGCAGCGGCCCATGCGGGGCCCGGTCTTGAAGTCTGGCGGCACGCCGACAGCTGGCGGCTCAATGCGCCCGCTGCCCGGAGCTTTCATTTTCGCGCCGCTGGGGCCGACCGCCACCTCATCGTGCGACCGACCGATGCAGGCTACGAACTCAAGCTCGATGCGCGCACGCTCGCGCTGCAATGCCTGCCGCTCTCGGCCACCGATGCGCGACTGACCCTGGATGGGAACTCCTTCGATGCCACCAGCCTGGTACGCGACGGACGCTGCGATGTATTCCTGCAGGGCGTGCACCATCAGTTCGAATACCTGGACCCGCTCGCGCATGTTGGCGAGGAGAGCGTGGCCGAAGGCCATATCCGGGCGATCATGCCCGGGCGCGTCGTGGCCCTGCTGGTCCAGCCCGGAACGCGCGTCGCGCGAGGCGAGCCCCTGCTGATCCTGGAAGCCATGAAGATGGAGCACACGCTCGGAGCGCCTGCGGACGGGATCTGCGAAGCCTTCAACGTCGCGGTCGGCGAGCAGGTGGCGGAAGGCACCGAACTGGTCCAGTTCACACCCTCGCTCCCCGCTCCCGCTTGAGGTCGATTCCGTCCGCCGGCCGATGCGATAGCATGCGCAGATGAAGGATCTCACTCAGGGACCGCCGCAGCGGCACCTCATCGCGATGGCGGTGCCGATCGCGGCCGGGATGCTGTTCCAGACGCTGTATTTCCTGGTCGACCTGTATTTCGTGGGGCGCCTGGGCGATGCCGCGATCGCCGGGGTGGGCTCGGCCGGGAATCTCAGCTTTCTGGTGATGGCGCTCTCGCAGGTGCTGGGCGTGGGCACCGTGGCGCTGATTTCCCAGGCCGTCGGCCGCAAGGAACAGGAAGCGGCGAACCTGGTGTTCAACCAGTCCATGCTGCTGGGTGTAGCCGCCCTGATCGCTTGCCTGGTCTGCGGTTATGCGGGCAGTGCAGGCTTTGCCAGGACTCTGGGCTCGGACGCGGCCACCGCAGCGGCCGGCCTGACCTACCTGCAGTGGTATCTGCCTTCGCTGGCGTTGCAGTTCGTGCTGGTGGCGATGAGTTCCGCGTTGCGCGGCACCGGGATCGTCAAGCCGGCCATGGCCGTGCAGATGATCACAGTGCTGGTCAACGTCGTGCTGGCGCCGGTGCTGATCGGCGGCTGGATCACGGGACGGCCCCTGGGCGTAGCAGGTGCCGGACTGGCCAGTTCAATCGCCGTCGCACTCGGCGTGCTGCTGATGTCGCTGTATTTCGTGCGCCTCGAGCACTACGTCCGCGTGGATCTGCGCCTGTGGGTGCCGCGCCTGGCCAGCTGGCGGCGGATCCTCGGCATCGGGGCGCCTGCCGGCGGCGAGTTCGTGATGATGTTCGTGATTTTTTCATTCATCTACTGGGTGATACGCCCCTTCGGCGCACCGGCGCAGGCCGGCTTCGGCGTCGGTACGCGGGTCATGCAGGCGATCTTCCTGCCGGCGATGGCCGTGGCCTTCTCCGTGGCGCCGATCGTCGGCCAGAACTTCGGCGCCCGCAAATTCGAGCGCGTGCGCGCCACCTTCTGGTCCGCGTTGTGGATGAGCGCCCTGCTGATGCTGCTGGCGATGCTCGTGGTGCAGTGGCGCGCCCCGGCCCTGATACGCGCCTTCACCGCGGACCCAGGGGCAGTGCAGGTAGGCGCCGACTACCTGAAGTTCATTTCCTGGAACTTCCTCTGCAGCGGCCTCATTTTCACCTGCTCTGGCGCGCTGCAGGGCCTTGGCAACACCTGGCCCTCGCTGTGGGCGTCGCTCTCGCGGGTCGCGACCTTCATTGCACCGGTCCTCTGGCTATCCGCGCACCCGCCGTTCGCGATCACCCAGGTGTGGATGGTCTCGATCACCTCGGTGACCCTGCAGGCGCTGCTGATCGGCGGGCTCGTGATTCAACGGCTGCGCAAGGGCTGATGGCGCCTTAATCCTTGTCCGACATCGGCGGTACTTCCTTTAGCTTCGCCTTGACGGCTTCGAAGGTGGCCTGGTCGGAAGGCGAGAGGTTGGGCCGCCCCACCATCAATCCCATGGTGATGCTGCCCTGGATGTAATAGGTCTCGCCGGGATCGGCGTCGATCGTCAGCACGTCCTTGGCCTCGGAATGCACGACGTATTCATGCTTGCCGGGCGAAACATGCAGGACGAAATACTTGCCGTTGCGCAGCTTTCCCAGCTCGGTTTGTCCTTCGCGGACAATAAAACCGACCGCGCCTCCCACAAATTTGCTCGGCCTGAAGAAAATGACGGTCGCCGTGTCGCTCGGCGCCGCTGCTACCGGGGCCGTCGCTGGTGCTGCAGGGGCCACCGCTGGGACCGCCGGCGTCGGCGCTTCGGCAGCGGCGGGCGGTGCCGGCATCTCCGGTGCGGGAGCAGCGCTTGGCGTGGCCGCGGGCGAAGCCGCCGGCGGAGCAGGGTCTTCCGCCCTGGGGGCCCCTGCGGCAACTACCGCGACGGTGGACACTAGCACCAACATGAACTGTCTGATATTCATCCGGCAAATCTCCTGGCGTTATTGCAATTTAATGAGCGACCGGGGTTGGTACATCGAATGACTCTTCTTTGGCCGTCTTTGCGAGCACTTCGGTGTCCATCGGAATGATGGCCTGTTTGCCGTGTATGAACGGCACGAAGAAGGCAGCACCCACCTTGGATTGGCCGGAATTGCCAAGGTTGGAGCGCAGCTTGATTTCGCGCTCACCAACCAGCACATAGCGCGCCGAGACGATCAACTCGCCCGCTTTCCCGAATGCGCCGGCGCGCTGCGCGTGGATGACCTCCCCCATGGCGATCGAACCGGCTGGAATCACGACGGCGTCGTCGATCGCGATGTCATCGGTCACTTCCATGCGAAAGTTACCGCCCTGCACGTTGACGTCGGATGCGACGGCTTCCATGAAACGCAACGGCACCAGGGCGCCCGCCGGCAGCACCAGGTGGCGCGCCGGCGCGATGACCGGTGCGCTGGCGGCGGCGGGGGGCGGCGCAGTGGCGGGTGCCGTGGCCGGTGCAGCGGCGGGTGCCGCGGCGGACGCGTCCGCGGGCGGATCCGCCCAGGCCGGGGCGGCAAAAATCATGGCCAGGAGCACATACGGTGGCCGGATCATTGTGGTCCACACGGATTACTTTCTCCTGACCAAATGCACGCTGACGATATCACTGGCGTCCATGCTGCTGTTGTCCCCAAGCGTCGTTCGAAAGCCAAGGGTGTTATCGCCGTCGTGACAGTACTGGAGCACCGACCAGGCATCGAAGGCGACGCCCTTCTGATCGAACCCTGCCGCAGCCACGGGTTCCGGGAGCTGTGCGCCGTCCAGGCTGGCGAGTAACCAGTGACTGCCCGCAGTGATGCCCGCGCCAATCCCCGGATCCGCCCGAATCTTGAATCGCACGACACCCAGCTTGCGGGACTTTTCCAGGTCAAGCTCCACGGTCTTTGAGGTGCCAAACTCGAAGGTGTGGCCGCCCGATGCGCCATGGTAGGCGGCGACGGGCAGCGCGGGAGCCGACTGAGCGGCCCTGTCGACATCAATCTGCCTGTCGCTAAGCACCTGTGCCTCGAGTATCGAACCGCGCTCAATCCAGGCATTGGCGCCATGCGTCAACAGGCCGAAAACTCCCCAAAGGATTACGCCGGTCGCAAGCGTGTCCTCGCGGTCACGGCCGGCGCGGCTGGCACTCGCGATGACCCGTATATTCTGGCCATCGACCGCCGGTACGAAATGAACGTCATAGGAAAAATTGCCACTCTGAGCCATTCTCTGGCGGTCCTGCGAATGAATCATCCTGCCGATCGCCAGGGCTCCGTGCTCAATCAGCACATGGCCGTCACCCTGGATGTCTTCCTTGACGCGAAAATAGATCGGCGCATCAGTCTGGGTGTAGGCCGAGCTGACCGTCTGCTGCAGTTCCAGTTTGACGATTGTTCCGGCCGGCAGCTTGACGGCGGCGTTAGTTGAAATCGGGGTCAGCAGGAGAATCAGTGCGGTGCAACCACTGCAATAAAGCCCGGCAGTTATTTGCGAACCTTTCATGCCCCGCCATCCCGATGCGCGCCCCAACAGCGTTTGTTGTTTTTCTTGCGGGCCCGACCGCTCCGCCGGGGCCTCTTCAGCGAGACTAAGCGCTTTGCCGGAGACGGGTCAATCTCGTCTTCAGGCCGGCCGCCCCCCGCGCCTTATTCTCCAGGCCGCTGCAGGTCGCGTCGCGCCTTGAACTCGCTCCCGGCCGCCCAGCGCGGAAAAGAGCGGCTGTTGGCCAGCTCGAAGCCCACCTGCCACAGCAGTTGCACGTCCTGCGCCCCGCCCTCGAGCGTCCAGTCCGGCTGGATGACGTCGGCGACCTGGTGGTAGCGCTTGGCGATGAATTCGGTGCGCTTGGCTTCGCCGTAGCCAGGCGGTTCGCCGATGAAGTCGAGTCCGCTGGAAATGTAGAGACCCGGTACGCCGACGCGGGCGAATTCGAACTGATCCGCGCGGAAGAAACTGCCGCGCTCCGGATGCGCGTCAGGGACCGTCACGCGACCCTGCGCGGTCGCCACGGCCGCCGCGCGCCCATCCATGTCGGACTTGCCAAACCCGTTGATCTCCACGTCGTGGGTGCGCCCGAGGGGATTTATGCCGTCCATGTTCAGGTCCGCCACGGTGTCGCGCAGCGGGAAAAGCGGATGGCGGGCGTAGTAGCGGGCACCGAGCAGCCCCTGCTCTTCGCTGGTCGTCGCGAGAAACAGCACCGAGCGCGCCGGCGGCTGCGGCAGCGCCTTGAACGCGGCGGCCAGCACCAGCAGTGCGGCCGTGCCCGAGGCATTGTCCTGGGCGCCGTGAAAGACCTGCTGCGATTTCGGCCCGCCCAGCTGCGGGCGCCAGCCGAAATGATCCCAATGCGCACTGTATACGATCGTTTCGGCGGCGCGCGCGGCCTCGCTTCCCGGGATGCGGGCCACGACATTGTGTGATTCCACCTCGTGCCACGCGTTGTGCACATCGAAACTGACGCGCGCCCCCAGTTCCACCGGGTGGAAATCGCGCGATCGGGCACGCTCCTTGAGCGCATCGAAATCCAGGCCACTGCGGGTGAACAGTTCGCGCGCCCGCTCGAGCGTCATCCAGCCGGCGACCGAAGGGTAATCCGGATCGCGCCCCCGGTTGCGCAGCACATAATGGTCTGCGCTCCAGCTGTTGATCACCACGGAGTAGGGATAGGCGGCGGGCCCGGTCTCGTGAACGATGATCGCCGCCGCGGCGCCCAGCCTGGCGGCGGTCTCGTACTTGTAGGTCCAGCGCCCGTAATAGGTCATCGCCTTGCCGCCGAACATCGAAGGGTCGAGTTCCCCGGGGTGCTGCGGGTCCGGGATCGGCGGATCGTTGATGAGCATCACCAGGGTCTTGCCATGCAGGTCGAGCCCCTTGTAATCGTCCCATTGGAATTCGGGCGCCTGCACACCATAGCCGACAAAGACCAGGGGCGAATCCTTGATCTGGAAGTGCGGGCGGCGCTCGCTCGACCAGCTCACGTTGTCCTCGGGAGACTTCAGCGCGGTCGTTGCGCCATGCACGGTGTACTGCACGCCAACCTGGCTGTGGAAGGCCGTCATCGGCACCACCTGGACGTAGTTCCCCGCCGGGTCCGGCGCTTCGAGCCCGAGCCGCTTGAACTCACGCACCAGGTAGGCGACCGTCAGCTCCTCCCCGTGCGTCGCCGGCAATCGCCCCTCAAAGGCATCGGAGGACAGCACGCGGATGTGCTGCAGCAGCCCCTCGCTGGTGATCGCGGCCAGGGCAGCACGGGTATCGGGGGCCGGCGGCGGGTCCGCGGCCCAGGCCGGCGCGGCCATCAGCGTCGCGGCGAGGCCCAGCAGCCAGGTTTTCCGGGGCAGGCGCCCAAATGCGGTGGCTATCATCCAATCCTCCACGACCTTCACGGTCCAGCCCCCCGGACCTGGCGGATCGTACTTCTGCCGTGCTGCAACTTCCACCGCCCGTGCCGATTCAGTCAGGCAATCAGCAATCGCCACGGACCACCCTTCGCTGGTAGCCTAAGGCTGGCGTCAGCGGTAAAAGGCCGCCCGGACGGGAGCGAAGCGGTGGGCCGGAAACCAACAATAACGACAGGGAGCCTTCGACATGAATGATCAGCAGGCGAACGCCAGCAACCCGTACCAGCCGCCAAAGGCCGCGCTCAGCGACGTCACGGCAGGGACCCATGCCCTGGCGGGCCGCGGCACACGCTTGATCGCGGTGATCCTCGATGGACTCATATTTTCCATGATGGTGTACGCGCCGCTGGTGATCGCCGGCGTGTTCACCGCCATTTTTGCGGGCATCTTCCGCAGGCAACCGCTGGTGTGGACTTCGGCCTTGATCGTCTCGAGTGGCGTGGCCATGGTCATGTTCGTGGCCTATTTCGTGATCACATTCGTGTTCGTGAACCGCAACGGCCAGACCATTGCGAAAAAGATCCTTGGCATCAAGGTCGTCCGCAGGAACGGCAGCAAAGCCGGCGTCGGCCGGATCTTCTGGCTGCGCAACGTCGTCAACTCGCTGTTCGCGATGGTGCCGCTGCTGGGCGTGATATACGCGCTGGTCGACGTGCTGATGATCTTCGGCGACCCGCGCCAATGCATGCACGACAAAATCGCCGACACCATCGTGATCCGCGCCTGAACAACAGCGCTGAATCCGCCGCGGCACTGGAGCCGAGCGTACGGGTCGAGACCCCCGAGGGCATAGAGCTCGAACTGCAGCCGGCGGGACTGCATGCGCGTGGCTGCGCCTGGCTGCTCGATCTGCTCATGCGCGCCTCGGTGGTCTACATCGCGGCTGTCATCGCCGGCCTGCTGGGTGCGCTGGGGATCAGCTTCTATCTGATCATGCTGTTCCTGGTGGAGTGGTTCTACCCCGTGGTCTTTGAGCTCTCGCCACTGGCCGCCACGCCCGGCAAGCGGATCGTGGGCCTGCGGGTCGTCATGTCCAATGGCCTGCCCATCACCATGGCCGCCTCGTTCAGCCGCAACCTGCTGCGCGCGGCGGATTTCCTGCCGATGGCCTACGCCGTGGGCGCCATCTCCATTCTCCTGCGCCACGATTTTCGCCGGCTTGGCGATCTGGTGGCCGATACCATGGTCGTGCACGTCCCCCAACCAGTGGTGAACGCCCTGCCGCCCGGCGTCGAGCCGGTGCCGCCGGCCCAGAGCCTGGGTCGCGAAGCGCAATCCGCGCTGGTGCGCCTTGCCACCCGCGCCACGCGCATCAACAGCGAACGGCTGGACGAGGTTGCCGCGCTGGCGGCCCCGGTCTGCGGCCCGCTGGTCGAACCCGGCGCCGCGCTGACACGCCACGTACTGGGCGTGGGCTATTGGCTGCTCGGTGGGCGCCGCGCATGACGCCGCTGCAATTTGAACGCCGCTACGCGCCGGTATGGGATGCCTTTGAGCAGCAGTTGGGCAGCCTGGCGAATTCGGCGGCGGGCTGGCGAAAACGGCGCTCCGCCGCGGGCAGCGCCCTGGGTCCGGCGTTCGCGGCCGGCTACCGCCAGTGCTGCGAGCATCTGGCGCTGGCGCGCAGCCGCGACTATCCGCTCTACCTGGTTGAACGCCTCGAACGGCTGACGGCGACAGGTCATCAGCTCATTTACCGGCAGCGAACCTGGGGTATCGGCCGCCTGCTGGAACTGGCGCGGCGCGATTTTCCGCGAGCCGTGCGCGCACACCGCCGCTACGTCTGGCTGGCTGCGGCGCTGCTCATGGTGCCGACGATTTTCCTGGCCGTCGTCGTGGCGCGCAAGCCGGAACTGGTGACGACGGTCATCGATGCGGGAACGGCCAGCCAGTTCGAGCAGATGTACTCCGATTCCACCGAAGCCCTCGGCCGCGTGCGCACGGCGGACACCGACTGGCAGATGTTCGGCTATTACATCCGCAACAACATGGGCATTGCGTTCCAGTGCTTCGCCGGCGGCATCTTCCTTGGGCTCGGCAGCATCGGCTTCCTGCTCTACAACGGCTTCTTCGGCGGAGCGGTCGCCGGCTACCTGGTGTCCCGCGGACTCGCCGGGAACTTCTTCCCGTTCGTCGCCACGCATTCGGCCTTCGAGCTCACCGCCATCGTGCTGGCCGGCGCCGCGGGCCTGCGCATTGGCCATGCGCTGGTTGCGCCGGGAAGGAGCAGCCGCACGCAGGCGCTCGCCACCGCCGGACGCGAGGCCACCGTGATCGTCTACGGGGTCGTGGTCATGCTGTTGATCGCCGCCGGCCTCGAGGCTTTCTGGTCCTCTTCGGTCTGGCTGCCCTCGAGCGCGAAGTACCTGGCCGCGAGCCTGTCCTGGGGCGCGGTCCTGTCGTATTTCTGGAGGCAGGGCCGGCATGCAGATTGAGCGCCTGGCCGTGCGCCTGCGCCTGTGCACGCCCATGCAGGCGGCGGACCTGGGCGTGCGTCTCTGCCAGCATTCGGCGGCCTCGGTCTATCGCTCCTATCTGATCGTGCTGGTTCCGGTCGCCGCCGTGTGCGCCGCCAGCGTCGAGATTTCCACCTCCTTGCCCGTGCTGCTGTTGTGGTGGGCCAAGCCGTGGATGGACCGCACCGTCCTGTTTGCACTCTCGCGCGCCGCTTTCGGCAGCGAAACACGGCCGCGCGATCTGTGGATGGGGCAGCGCGAGGTCTGGTGGGGCCAGTGGTGGCGCACCTGGACACTGCGGCGCCTGACCACCTCGCGGGCCTGCACCCAGCCCATCATCCAGCTCGAGGGACAGCGCGGCGCAGGGTTGCGCCGGCGGCTGCGCGAGCTTCACCGCGGCCGCGTGGGCGTGGCGAGACTGCTGACGCTGGTGTTCAGCAACGTCGAATTCGCGTTGTGCATCGGCGGCGCTTCACTCTGGCTGCTGTTCGCGCCCCACGGAATGGACGCCTGGGAGGCGCTGGCACGCTGGTACCAGCAATCGCCGATCGCGGCGACGCTGGGCATCGCCTTCGTTCCGTATCTGATCGCCGTGGCATTCCTGGAACCGTTCTATGTCGCCGCGGGCTTCGGCATCTACCTGAACCGGCGCGTGGAGCTGGAGGCATGGGACATCGAACAGGACCTGCGACATGCCTTCGGCCGCTAGCCTGGCCTGCACCGTGCTGCTCGCACTGGGCGCGACGGGCGCGGCGCGCGCCGACGCCTTGCCGCCATTGATTGTGGTGGACAATAGCGCCGCGAGCGTGCCCGACGACCGCGCGGTACAAAAGGCCATCGCAGCGCTGCAGAAGGATCCGCTGATGGGCGGCATGCATCGGGAGCAGCGCCTGCACTGGCGCAAGCAGGACCCCGCGAAGCCGAGCAGTCCGCAGCCGTGGATGAAGCGGTTGGGGGAGTGGATCATCGCAGGCGCCCAGTGGCTGGCCGGCAATGTACGGGCGCTGCTCATTGTCGCGACCGTGGTCGGTGCGGCGATGCTGGCGGTCCTCATCGCGCGCTCCTGGCGGCGCGGCGGGGCGATCGAGACGGCGGAGGGCGAGGCGCCGCCCACTCACGTGCGCGGTCTGGACATCCGGCCAGACGAGCTGCCCGAGGACGTGGCGCGCGCCGCCCGGCATGTGTGGGAACGCGGTGACCAGCGCGGCGCGATGATCCTGCTGTACCGCGCGCTGCTGTCGCGCCTCGTGCATCGCTACCACGCGGCGATCCGGGACTCCAGCACCGAAGGCGACTGCCTGCGCCAGGCCGCCCGGACCCTCACCGCGGCGCCGCTCGACTATGTGTCGCAGTTCATCGCCTGCTGGCAACGCGCGATGTACGCGGCGATCTGGCCCGAGCCCGCCGACTTCGAGCAACTGTGCGCCGGCTTCGACGCGGCGCTGCCCATGCCCCCGGAGAGCGCGGCCGAGGGCATCCCGGCCCTGGCGGGCGCATGAATCGACGCGCCGCGGTAAGCCTCGTGGTCGGCGCGGCGATCGCGACACTGTTTGCCTGGATCGCCATGAACACCTACTGGGCGGAGGAAGAGGTGGAGGGCATGCGCTCGGGCGAGGCCCTGTACAACCCCTACTATGCCGCCGCGCTGCTCGCACGCCAGCTCGGCGCCGATGCGCGGGTCGAGGACGCCTTTTACCCCTTGCCCCCCGCCCGAGGCGTCCTGATGCTGACCCGCTGGAACTGGGACCTCTATGTGACGCGGCGCGATGCGATCCGCCGCTGGGTGGAATCGGGCGGACGCCTGGTGATCGACCGCTCGCTGGGCAGCAGCGCGGGCTTCACGGCCTGGAGCGGCATCCGCGGCCACCAAACAGCGCGTGAAAGAGACCTCACCGCTGCGGACAGTATCGGCGGAGGCCGTTGCCTGCTTCTGCAGCTGAAGTCAGGCACGGTGCCCTCCGATCCCAGCGGCAACATATGGCGGCTCTGCGAAGTGCCGAGGAACTTTCAGTGGTTCTCCAGCCGACCGGTGCAGCTGGCGCTGGGCGTCAGCGACGGCTACCAGCTGCTGCGTGTGGGTGTCGGCAAAGGATCGGTGACCGCCGTCAATGGCTACACGACATTCACGACCGATTCGCTCTTGGACGGCGATCACGCGCGCCTGCTGATCATCGCCACGCAACTGCACCGCGGCGATCTGCTGCGGATCGTGCGCGGCGACATGCGCATCTCGCTGCCCGGCTGGCTGTGGGAGATTGGCGCCCCGGTGCTGCTGCTGCTCGGTGCGGCGATCGTCCTCGCCCTGTGGCAGACGATGGTTCGCTTCGGACCCCGGCTCCCGCCGACCCTGGCCGCGCGCCGCTCGATGCACGAGCAGATCGCCGGCACGGCGAGTTTTCTGGCTCGCTACGGCGGAGGTGCGGCGCTGTGCGAAGCCAGCCGCAATGCGCTCGCGGCGGCGGCGGCCAGTCGCCTCGGGCTCTCCCCGGCCTCAGACGCCGCCGAGCTCGCCGCCCAGGTCGCAAGACTGGGCGGCGATACCGCGCAACCGGTCCAGGACGCCCTGTTGAACCCGGATTTAAGCGGGCCGGCGGGCCTGGTGCGTACCCTGATCACGCTGGAACGGGCGCGCCGGAGACTGCAGCGACCACCAACAGAATCCCCACTAGAGCAGGAACTCACATGACGACGGAAAATCCCCAGCAGGCCGAGCGCGCCGCCGATCTGGTCGGGCAACTGCGCGCCATGATCGGCGAAGCCATGGTCGGACAGGAAACGGTCGTCGAGCAGGTGCTCATCGCGCTGCTGGCCTCCGGACATGTGCTGATCGAAGGTGTACCGGGACTGGGAAAGACGCTGCTGGTCCGCGCCCTGGCCAAGGCGCTGTCACTGCAGCACGCGCGCGTGCAATTCACGCCCGACCTGATGCCGTCCGACCTGACGGGCCACTCGATGCTTGATCCGGCGACCAACGCCCTGCGCATCGTTCGCGGCCCGGTCTTCACCAACCTGTTGCTGGCCGATGAAATCAATCGCGCTCCGGCCAAGACCCAAAGCGCGCTGCTGGAGGTCATGCAGGAATTCCAGGTGACCATCGAAGGCCAGACCGTGCCGCTGGTGCGGCCGTTCATGGTGCTGGCGACACAGAATCCCATCGAGACCGAAGGGACCTATGCCCTGCCCGAGGCGCAGCTCGATCGGTTCCTGTTCAAGATCAACATCGATTATCCGGAAGCGGAGGTGGAAGCCGCGGTCGTGGTGCGAGCCACGGAGATGCAGGCCGGCGACCAGTTGCCGCTGGCAGGCGTGCGGCCCTGCCTGGACGGTCACGTCGTGCAGCTGCTGCAGGGGGCCGCGGCACGCCAGCGCGTCGAGCCCCCGGTGATCGACTATGCCGTCCGCCTGGCGCGTGCCACGCGCGCCTGGCCAGGGATCGCCTTTGGCTGCGGCACGCGTGGCGCCATCGCGATGGTACGCGCCGCACGCGCCAAGGCGCTGCTGGCGGGGCGCAATTTCGTGACGCCGGACGATATCCGGGACTTCGCTCTGCCGGTGCTGCGGCATCGCATTGCGCTGACACCGGATGCGATGCTGGAGGGCCGCCGCGCGGCGCTGCTGATCACCGAAATCGTCAATCAGACTGCGGCACCGCGGCAGTGACGGTTTAACGCGGCACCGGCTCTCATGATGCAGCCTGACTTTCACCCGACGCGCGCACCACTCGCCATCGTGGGCATCGCTGCCGTGGCGATGCTGGCGGGCCTGGTGGGCGGGGCGCCGGTCACGCTGCTGCAGCCGATGGCGATCGGGCTGCTGCTGCTGCTGGCCGCAGCCCTCGTGGTGGATCGCGCGCTGAGCGGCGCGCGCTGGGAGGACTCGCCGCTGGTGTTGCAGCGTCGCATGCCCGCGGCCATGGCCATCGGCGCCCGCTGCAGCGTCAACCTGCAGCTCCAGAACACCGGCACACGCTCCTGGCAGGTCGTGGTGTTCGATCATCCTGGGCATCCGCTGCAATTCTCCGGGCTCCCCGTCCGGCTGCAGGTCCCAGGGCTGAGTCATGCGGAGATCAGCTATGAGGTGACGCCTGCGGGCCGTGGCGATGCCTGGTTCGAGTGTGCCGAGCTGCACCTGCGATCCCCCTTCGGCCTCATCTGGTTGCATCGTCGCGCCGGCTCACGCGAAGTGCGGCGCGTCTACCCCGACTTTGCCCAGATCAGTCGTTACGCGTGGCTGGCCGGGGATCGCCGCCTGGCGGAACTGGGCGTCAAGACCTCGCAGCGCCGTGGCGAAGGCACCGAGTTCAAGCAGCTGGGCGATTATCACCCGGGCGATTCCATTCGTCACATCGACTGGAAGGCGACGCTGCGCGCGCAACGGCCGATCGTGCGCGAGTTTCAGGATGAGCGCGACCAGAACGTGCTGCTGCTGCTCGAGTGCGGCCGGCGCATGCGGGCCGATGAGCAGAGCGGGAGCGGCGGACACTTCGATCAGGTGCTCAACGCCACGGTACTGCTCGCTTACGTCGCGCTCCGGCAGGGCGACGCGGTCGGCGTGCAGACCTTCGCCGTCCCCGCCGGGAGCGAGCGGCACATTCCTCCCGCCAAGGGGACCCGCGCCCTGAACCGGCTGATGACCGGCCTGTATGACCTGCAGCCCACGCTTATGCAGCCCGATTACCTGGACGCCGCCACCGCGGTGCTGCGAAGCCTGCGTCGCCGCTCCCTGATCGTCATAGTCACCAATTTTCGTGACGAGGACAGCACGGAACTGGCGCAGGCGCTGCGGCTGCTGCGCACCCGGCATCTGGTCCTGCTCGCCAGCGTGCGCGAGCGCGCGCTGCTCGCCGTTGCCAACCAGCCGCTTGCGGGACAGGATTCAGTGCTGCAGGTCGCCACCGCGCAGCTGTTCGATCAGCAGCGGCGCGCGGCCTTCCGGAAGCTCGCGACCGGCAATCCTCTGATGGTCGACGCCGAGCCGGCGGATCTTGGCGTGGCATTGGTGAACCGCTACCGCACCGCCAAGACGGCCGGCGCGATTTAAGCAGCAGGCGAGGCCGCACAGGGGCAGCGCGGCCGCCACCACAAACGCCACATGCCGGGCGTAGGTCCCCGGATCGGCCCAGGCGTGACCGGTCAGGAGCGGTGCGAGGAGCATCAGCGCCGCATAGAGACCGCATCCGGTGAGCAGTGCCCGTCCCGCGTGCCCGCGATCCATCCACAGCCATTGAAAACCGATGGCCGGCAGGTAGGTCAGCAGACCGAGCAGGCGGTGCGCGTCGATGGGGGGCAGCCAGCGCTCCAGGGCGGGCTGCGCGTGCACGATCGCGACAATGCGCAGCGCATTGACCGCGAGCGAGGCCGACCACGCGCAGCCCAGTGCGCGAACCAGGCGTAATGGATAGTGCAGCGAAGCTGCCCACGGCGTGGAAGGCGCGCTCGTCACCGGGCGCCACAGCCAGCACCAGCCGAGCCAGGACAACACCATGAAATTGATGCCGGCGCAGGCCTTGATGAGCACGATGCCGGCATCGATGCTCTGCCACTCGCCCTGCGCATTGCGCTCGAAGCGCCAGCCCGTCGCCGCCCGCAGGAGCAGGGACAGGGGGTGCAGCATCCAGCCGAGTTCGGAGGCCGCGGCGGTGCTGAAGTGCCACTTCAGCCCCACCGCAAGGCCTACGGCCAGCGACCACCACAGCAGGGACAATCGCTGGCATTGCCACCACTCAGCCACCGGCGCGGACCCGGTAAAACTTGCGCAGCGGGCGCAGGCCAAGCAGCAGCGCGCACCAGGCGACCAAGACCGCCCAATCGGGCTCGGGCGCGGGCGTCAATGATTCGCCGACCGCCTTGTCGCCGACTCCCTCAGGCAGCGGCTGCGGCTGTTTGACGTCGACGGCAGGCTCGCCGTCGCCGGTCGGCAGGCGTTCATCCACACTGATGAAAGACGTGGCGCTGGTGAGCAGCGAGTACTTCAGGCCCAGCGCCAGGATCTCATCGCGCGATTCCTGCGGCGCGTTCGGGAAGACGTACAGGCGCTCGAGCCGCTTGCGCGCCCAGAGGACCGGCAGGCTCGAGTCGCGCCCGCTCCCGGCCAGCGCAAAACTCCACTGCTGGCGCCCGGTACCGGTGACTCCCGTGAGCTCGACCGCGGCATCAGCCTGCGCGTGACGGTATTTGCCGAGCACCAGCACCGGACGGCGGGCGAGCAGATCGGGCTGCGTGCGCGGCTCGGTGTCGTAGAGTTCCACGCCGTGGCCCGCCACGCTGATGCTGGTCATGACCGGCGCCGAGACGTAGTCGCGGAAGCGCTCCGCTTCGCGTGCGGCGTCGGCTTCGTTCGTGACCACGAATGATTCGGCACGCCCCACCTTCGCCAGCCCCTCGATCAGGAAACGGTTGACGGCGGTGCCGATTCCGAAGGCGTACAGATTGCTGCTGCCCAGACTTTCATCCACCAGCTTGAAGGCACTGTCCTCCGCGGACACGTAGCCGTCCGTGATGAGCACCAGGCTCCGCGAGGTGTCCTCGGACAGCGGCATCGCCAGCGCCAGCTGCAACGCGGGCAGCAGTTCCGTGCCGCCACCACCCGAGGTCTGCCGCAGCAATTCCTGGGCGCGGGCGATGTTCTCCGGCGTTGCGGCCAGGGATTCGGGCGCCAGCACCGAGGAATCTCCGGCGAACAGCAGGATGTTGAAGCGGTCCCTGGGCCGCAGGCTTGCCAGCAATTTCCTGATGAGCGAGCGCGCCGTGTCCAGGGGGAAGCCACTCATGGAGCCGGAGACATCGAGGATGAACACGTAGTCGCGCGCCGGGGGCTCGAGGGCGACCGCACGCTGTGGTGGCTCGGCCTGCAGCATGAAGTAATGCTCGCCACCGGCGCTGTATTGCGTGAGTCCGGTGATAACCGCATCGCCCTGCAGGCGGTAGTGCAGGATGAAATCCCGGTTGCCCGCGCTCTGTGGCGACTCATCGAGGGCGATGCTGCCGCTGTTGGCGCCGTTCCAGCGGGTGATGATCTTGTGCGTGTCACAACGCAGGTCATGCAGCGGAATCGGCGAATTTACCGCGACGCTGATGTCGAAGGCCGTCGGGCTCTGCAGGCCGGAGTGCAGATAGGGATTGCTCACCCAGGCCGTGGGCAGGTCGCTCCGCTCGGCATCCCCGCCGTAGCGTGGCCCGACGACGCCCGGGTAGACGAACTGGTACTCGCCGTCGGTGGCCGTCAGGAATTCGGTGTAGTCGAGTTCGACCTGCACCTCGGATCCGGCCGCGATGTTCGCGACGTCCATCGAGAACACGTTGGGCCGCTTCTGCGCCAGGAGCGAGGCGGTCTGCCCGGCTGCCTTGGCGGCCTCGAACATCCGGTTCGCCTGTTCCTTCTCGCGGATCTGCGCGCGGATGCGGCGATCGCCGATGGTCATGGTCATCCCGTTGACCGCGGCGCCCATGGATCCGGGGAAAATGTACTTCGCATTGAGGGCCTTCGTGCCCTCGTTGCGGTAGCGCTGGTGGACATGGACGCTGGCGATGACGCCGTTGATCTCGGCGGTGACGTGCGTTTCCTTCAACGGGAAGTGATCGACCCCCGAATCGTCGCTGATCTCGAAGTATGGGGACTGGGCCGCCGCCGGCTTATCGCCCGCCGCGGCCCAGACATCGAACCCCGGCGCAAGGAGTGCGAGCGTGGACAGCAGGCAGAGCAGCCGGTTCTTGCGGCGCTGAGGGCGGTGCATGGCGCTTCTCCTTGGTGCAGTGCGATCGACGGCGCCAGTGTCCGCCCGGCTCGTGAGATCGCTGAGGAAATTTCATGGATATCGTGTGAAATTCTCATGCAACTGCGCCTTACCGCTGTCCAGGGTGTCGCCGCAACCCGGCAGTCCCGCGCATTGCGCAGCGTGTCGGAATGGGCAATCATCGCGGCTCGATCTGGGACGACGCAGTTCTGCGACCCGTCCCCAAAAATTCAATCCATAGAGGAGGACCTCACATGAGAACGACCGTATTCCCGTGGTCCGGTTGGCGCACAACCGTCCTTCGCAGAAGGGTGCTGGCCGTGCCGAGCGCCGCAGTCCTGCTGCTGGGCCTTGCAATTGCCCAGGCGGCAGCGGCACGCACAATCGAGAACAACACGCCGCCATCGATTGCCCAAGCCGAGGACCTGGGGCCCGCGACGGCTTCGGACACACTCACCGTGACGCTCTGGCTGCAGGCGCCGAATTCAGACAGTGCTGCTGAGCGACGGGTCGCCCAGCTCTACGATCGCAGCTCCCCGAATTTCCATCACTGGCTGACGCAAGAGCAGGCCGACGCCGCATTCGCGCCGAGCGCCGCGCAGGCCAGGATCGTGCAGAAGTTCCTGACCGACCATCATCTGCGCGTAGCGGCGGTCGACAGCAGGAACCTGTACGTCAGGGCGCAAGGCAAGGTCGCCGACATGGAGAATGCCTTCCACGTCGCGATTCACCAGTTCAACGGCCAGGGACGGACGTTCCGCTCCAACACCTCGGACCCGCAGATCGATGAGCCGGCCGGCGCACTGGTCGCTGCCGTCAGCGGGCTGTCCGAGCATCACGTGCAGCCACACAGCGTGCGCGCCGTCGATCCGGAGACCGGCGAGGCGTTCGCGCCCATGGCCGTGGACTCGGGTCCGAACGGCGCATTTTTCTCACCGCAATGCTTCCGGCCACCGCAGCGCGTGAATCTCAACACCAACGGCGGCTTGCCATCGGCGAGTTATTTCGGCAACCGCTATGGCGCGGACAATGCCAACACGGCATTCGGCAGCTTGCCGACCTGCGGCTATCAGCCCAGCGAGATGCAAACGGCCTATGGCCTGTCGGCCCTGTACGCCGCCGGCCTGGATGGCGGGGGCGAGACGATCGTGATCGTGGACGCCTACGGGTCGCCGACGATTGCCGCCGACGCCGAGCTGTTCTCGCAGGTCTACGGACTTCCGGACCTGACCGCCAGCAACTTCAGGGTCTACTACCCGGGTGGCGCACCCCCCGCGCCTGACAGCGGCTGGGCCACGGAGACCTCGCTCGACGTGGAGTGGGCGCACGCGGTCGCGCCGCGGGCAAGCATCGCGCTGGTGATCGCGCCGACCAGCAACGATTCGGACCTGCAGGCGGCCGTCCTGTTTGCCGTTCGCAATGGCCTCGGCCATGTGATCTCCAACAGCTACGGGGAAGCCGAGGGCGACGTACCCGCCGCGGAGCTCAACTACTGGAATCAGCTGAGCCGCATGAGCGCGTCCCGTGGCATCTCGGTGAATTTCTCGAGCGGGGATGGCGGCGACTCCAACCCGAGCGGCTTCATCCAGAACCTGGTGCTTCCCGGCGTCAGTAGTCCGGCCTCCTCGCCGTGGGCCACCGCGGTCGGCGGCACCAGCCTCGGGATTGACTCGAACAACAACCTGCTGTTCCAGACCGGCTGGGGCACGAATCTCACGCGCGTCGGCGGCGTCATTCCTGCCGGCGCCTCGGTGGGCCCGCCGCTCGTTCCGCCGCTGCAGCTGGGATTCCAGGGTGGCGCGGGCGGCGGCGACAGCGGGTTCTTCCAGAAACCCAGCTTCCAGGCGAGCCTGACGGGCTCCGCACGACGGGTTCCCGACATCGCCTTCCTCGCCGATCCCTATACCGGCGCCGAGTTCATCTGCGACGGGGCCAGCTGCTTCGGCCTGCCGCCGGGCAGTGGAGCGTATTTCTCGTCGGTGGGCGGCACCAGCCTCGCATGCCCGATGTTCTCCGGCCTGTGGGCGATTGCGAGCCAAAGCGCCGGCAATGGGCTCGGCGATGCGGCACGCCTGCTGTACAGTCTGCCGGCCGGCGCCATCTCCGATGTCGTGGCGGTCGGTTCCGAGAACAACGTGAGAGGCAGAATCCAGACGACGAGCGGCGCCATGTCCGAATCGTCTAGCACGCTCGCCCAGCCGCTGGACAACACGCGGCGCTTCTACAGCGCGTTGTACCAGGGCAGTTCGACGCGCTGGTACGTGCTGAGCTTCGGTACCGACAGCTCGCTCACGACCGGGTTGGGCTGGGATAACGTGACCGGTCTCGGCACGCCGAACGGCAAGGCCTTCGTCGATGCCGTGGTCGCGGCGGCGAGGGGTTCCGGAGACTAGGGCAGCCGCCAGGGCAGGTACAGCCGGGCGCGCGTGCCCACGGCCGGGCAGTCGATCTCGACTTGCCCGCCGTGCAGCTGCGCCACTTCGCGCACGAAATTCAGGCCCAGACCGGTGGATTTGCGGCCGCTGGCAGGCCGTGGCAGCGAATAAAACCGGTCGAAGATGCGTTCGCGCGCGAAGTCTGGAATGCCCGGCCCCTGGTCTTCGACCGTCAGCTGCACGCCGGTTTCCCCGGCCCGGACGTCCAGGGTGATGCTGGATCCCCGCGGCGCGAAATCCAGGGCATTGCGCAGCAGATTGTCGATCCCCTGGCGCAGCAGCAGGGGATCGCCGCTCACCGTGTCCCGGCCGGCGTACTGCTGCAGCAAAGTGACGCCGCGCGCATCCGCCATGCCGGCGGACGATGCCGCCACGTCGGCCGCGAGGGCGTGGAGCGACACGGACTCGACGTGGGTCAGGCGATCCGCACGTTCGAGCGAGGCGAGTTCGAGCAGCCGGTCGGCGAGCTTGTTGAGACGATCGACCTCGCGCTCGATCGTGGTGACGAAGGCCAGGCGGCGCTCGGGCGGCAGGTCACCAGCCAGCAGCTCAGCGCTGGCGCGAATGGCGGTGAGCGGGCTCTTGACCTCGTGGGTGAGCGACTGCACGTAGGACTCGACGTACTCCTTGTCGACCAGCGCCATGCGCATGGTCTCGATGGCACGCCCGACACGGCCGATCTCGTTATCGCCCATCGCGGGCAGCTGCACCGCTTTGCCGCGGCTCACCTCGTGCGCATACTCCACCAGCGACTGCATCGGCCGCGACACCCAGAGATAGAGGAGCAGCGCCACAACGATGGCCGCTGCGCTGGCCACCAGCACCGCGCCGACGATCTTGCGACGCGCATAATCGATGAAGCGCTGGATGTTGGTCTTCGGCTTGCCGAGGCTGACAACGCCGACGACATCCCCGTTGACGAGGATCGGCGCGGCCACATAGGCCACGGCGACCGTGGTCGGCCTGCCAGTCGCGTCCGGCTGCACCTCATCGGTGGTGCGTGCGCCGTACACGCCGTGCAAGGTCAGCGCCACGTCGCGCCAATTGGAGTAATCATCGCCGGGCTTCGAGCCGGCACGCGAATCAAACAGCAGCTTGCCCGCCGCGTCGGTGACATAGATGCGGATGTCGGTGTTGGTCTTGACGACCGAATAGATCGGCGCGCTGAAGGTCTGGCCCGAGGCGCGCAGCATGGCGGCCTGCAGGGGCAGGAAGCGCTGGTCGGGCGGCCCCTGCCAGGCGGCGGACAGCTGCTCGGCCAACAGGCGCGAGGTGTCGACCATCACCTCTTCGAAGGACTCGCTGTAGCGAAAGCGCAGATCGCCCGTGACCCAGTAGGCCAGCAGCCCGAAGCCCGCCAGCACCGAGCCGGCGAAAACCAGGAAAATCTTCGCGCGAATGCTCACGCGCCGATATCCAGCGCATAGCCCAGGCCACGATGCGTGTGGATCGGATCGGCGCTGCCATTCACGTCACGAAGCTTCGCGCGCAGGCTCTTGATGTGACTGTCGATGGTACGATCGAGCCGGTGATCCGGCGCTTCCCAGGCCAGCTCCAGCAACTGGGAGCGCGAATAGACCCGCCCCGGATGCTGCAGCAGCACCTCGAGCAACCGGTATTCGTGCAGCGTCAGGTCCAGCGCCTTCCCGCAGTACTTCATCTGCCGGCGCCCCAGGTCGTGCTCGAACCGTCCGGTGACGATCGGCGCCGGCTCGGCGGGGCGCGGCGGCGATGCCTGCGCGGCCCGGCCGCCCGGGCTGGCCTGGTTGCCGCCGCGGCGCAAGATCATACGCACCCGCGCGATCAGCTCTCGCAGACTGAAAGGCTTCACGACGTAATCGTCAGCGCCCATCTCGAGGCCTACGACCCGATCGATTTCCTCCTTGCGCGCGGTCAGAAACACCACCGGCACGGCCGAGAGCTCGCGGACGCGCCGAAATACATCAAAGCCGCTGCCGTCGGGCAGCCCGACATCGAGCAGGATCAGCGCCGGCGTATCATCGGACAGGGCTTCAAGACAGGCCGTGCCGGTTGGGAAGTGCCGGCAGCGATAACCTTCCGACTGCAGCGCAAAGCTCACCGCCTCCGCGATCGCAGGCTCGTCGTCGACCAGGAAGATAGTCGCGGATTGCGGCATGGTGGGCACATCCTAGCGCCCCGCAGGCCCATTTGGAGCACGCGCGGTCCACACCGAGGAGGAACTGCCGATGAAGATCTCGACCTGCTTCTGGTTCGACACCCAGGCCGAAGAAGCGGCACGCTTCTATGTATCGCTGTTTGCCGACGCGCGCGTGACCGAGATCAGCCGCTATGGCCCTGGGCAGCCCATGCCCGACGGCCTGGCACTGGCCGTCAACCTCGAGATCGAGGGTGCGCGCTTCATGCTGCTCAATGGCGGACCCGTCTTCCGGCAGTCCGAAGCGGCTTCGATCTGCGTCAGCTGCGATACCCAGGCCGAGATTGACCGGCTCTGGTCGGCATTGACGGCCGGGGGCGGCAAAGAGAGCATGTGCGGGTGGCTCAAGGATCGCTATGGCGTGTCGTGGCAGATCACGCCTGCCATCCTGGGCCCGCTCATGAGCGGTGATCCGGCGCGGGCCGCGCGGGTGATGGGCGCCTTCATGCAGATGCGCAAGTTCGACATCGCGGCCCTGCAGGCCGCCGCGCGCGGTTGAAAGCGGACACAGGACCGATACAGGGGACGGACCGATGACAGTTTCACCGCGCCGTGGCGGCGCGCTGGCGGCTTTGTGGATCCTGGCGTTGGCCGCGAACGCGGAGGTCGCGCCGCCGCCCGAGCCGGCCATTTCCGCGCGCGTGGAAGCGCTGCTGGCCCAGATGAGCCTCGAGGAAAAGGTTGGACAGCTGGTGCAGATGTCGAACCCGGACGATGCCACCGGCCCGGTGACCGTCCGGGCCGATCGCATGAAGATCCTGCGCAACGGTGGTGTGGGATCGGTCCTGAACGTGGTGGGCGCCGCGCAGACGCGCCGCTACCAGGAGCTTGCCCTGCAGTCGCGCCTGCATATCCCGCTGCTGTTCGCGCAGGATGTCATCCACGGCTACAAGACCGGCTTCCCGATTCCGCTGGCCGAGGCCGCGAGCTGGGATCCTGAAGCGATCCGCCAGGCCGAGCGTGTGGCGGCCACCGAAGCCGCCGCCGCCGGCGTGCACTGGACCTTTGCGCCCATGGTCGACATCGCGCGCGATCCGCGCTGGGGGCGCGTCATGGAGGGCGCCGGCGAGGACCCCTTCCTGGGCGCTCGCATCGCGGCGGCGCGCGTGGCCGGCTTCCAGGGCTCCGGCCTGGGTGCGCTCGATGCCGTCATGGCCTGCGCCAAGCATTTCGCCGCCTATGGCGCCGCGGTCGGCGGTCGCGACTACAACTCGGTCGACATGAGCCTGCGAGAGCTCTGGGAGACCTACCTGCCCCCGTTCAAGGCGGCGGCCGACGCGGGGGCCGCGACCTTCATGAATTCCTTCAACGACCTCAACGGCGTCCCGGCGACGGCCAATGGCTATCTGGTCAACGAGATCCTCAAGGGGCGCTGGAACTATCAGGGATTCGTGGTCAGCGACTGGGGCTCGATCGGCGAGATGGTTACGCACGGTTACGCGGCGGACAACCGCGAGGCCGCCCGGGCGGCTATCAATGCCGGCAACGACATGGACATGGAGAGCGGCGCCTACGGGGAACACCTGGCGCAGCTGGTCAGCGGCGGCGAGGTGCCGATGTCGCGCATCGACGATGCCGTGCGCCGCATCCTGCGCATGAAGTTCCGGCTGGGGCTGTTCGACGATCCCTTCCGCTACTCTGATGTCGAGCGCGAACGCCGGGTACTGAACGATCCGGCGCACGCGCAGCGGGCACGCACGATGGCGCGCGAAAGCATCGTGTTGCTCAAGAACGAGGGCTCGCTGCTGCCGCTGTCGCCGAAACTCCGGACCATCGCCTTCATCGGCCCGCTGGTGAAAGCCAAGCAGGACAACCTGGGCGGCTGGGCCAACGAGGCGCCGGGCTTTGACTATTCGAAGCTGATCGTTTCCCAATGGGAGGGATTGCAGCAGCGACTGGGCCCGGGCACCCGCCTGCTGTATGCCAAGGGCAGCGACATCGAGGGTGCCTCGACCACCGGGTTCGCGGAGGCCGTGGCGGTCGCGAAGCGCGCGGACCTCGTGATCCTGAGCGTGGGCGAGAGCCGCGAGATGAGCGGTGAGGCAAAAAGCCGCAGCAACCTGCACCTGCCCGGCGTGCAGGAGGAACTGATCAAGGCGGTACAGGCGACCGGCAAGCCGGTGGTGGTGCTGATCAACGCCGGGCGGCCGCTGGTCTTCGAATGGACGGCGGAGCATGTACCCGCCATCCTCTACACCTGGTGGCTGGGGAGCGAGGCGGGGCACGCCATTGCCGATGTCCTCAGCGGCGACTACAACCCCGGCGGCAAGTTGCCGATGAGCTTTCCGCGCAGTGAGGGCCAGATACCGGTCTACTACAATCACTTCAATACCGGCCGTCCCGCCAGTGACGAATCGGGTCACGGCTACCAGTCCTCGTACATCGACCTGCCGTTCCGGCCGCGCTATGCCTTCGGTCATGGCCTCAGCTACACGAGCTTCCGCTACGATCACCTGCAGCTCGACCGGCACCAGCTGCACGACAATGAACCGCTGAGCGTGAGCTTCGAGCTGAGCAACACGGGCGCGACGGCAGGGAGCGAAACGGTGCAACTGTACCTGCGGGACAAGGTGGCTTCGCTGGTCCGGCCGGTGCAGGAACTGAAGGACTTCCAGAAGATTGCACTGCAGCCTGGGGAGAGCCGTACGGTCCAGTTCGTGATCGACCGCGAGAAGCTCTCCTTCTACGATGCGCAACTGCAATGGGTCGCCGAACCGGGCGAGTTCGAACTCCAGATCGGCTCGGCCTCGGACGAGATCCGCCTTCGCGACCAATTCACGCTGCAATGAGGGGAGTAAACGTCGTGATGGCCGTCGACGGCAAACTTCCAGACGCGTCGAGCCAGGGAGTCGTCAGCTTGACGCCCGGCGTGCACTTGCTGGCGCTGGCCTCATCACGGGACACCGCTCTGCGCCCATCGGGGGGCACCGTTCTGCACCCATCGCGGGGCACCGTTCACGGCCGCGCAGTCTTTATCGACACTTTGATCAAGGTAGAACCCTGCCGGCGCTACATGTACCGGGCAAAGCACGACAACCGCCTGCCGGGCCGTCCCTGGGAACTGGTCCCGGCAGGCGAGGTTCCCGTGCCGGGCTGCAAGGCGCCGCCCCCCGCAGCCGCCACTGGCGGAACCACACCTGCAGCACCCCCGGCCGGACCGGCTCAACCCCCCTAAGCAAAACGCCCCCACCAGGCCGCGTGTTCATATGACCAAGGCATCATCGACCAACTGGGAAATCGCGATCGACCTGCCGCTGGGCGTCGTCGCCAGCCAGCTGGCGAGAATCGAGGAGCAATTGCGGCTCCTGAACCTCAAGGCCGCAGATCTTGTGAAGGAGCGCGACGGCGGGCGCCGCAACGGGGCCATCTCCGTCCGGCTCGAAAACATCAACCGGGCGCTCGATTCGATCCGGACCTTCATGTCGGACCTGGAGACAGAAATCGATGCCACCCGCCTCACATCCGACGCCGTCTTCGTAACGGCGTCCGGTGGCAAGCCACGTCCAGAACGGGACGACTGAGCCCGTATCCCGTGCGGGTGTCCGCAAAGAAAAAGCCCCGGAGGTTTCCCCCCGGGGCTTTGTCGTGCGAGTCGCGTCGGTTGAAGCGATGAGTCGGTAACGCGGTCGCGTTACATGTCCATCCCGCCCATGCCGCCCATGCCGCCGCCGCCGGGCATGCCGTGGCTGTGCTCTTCGTCCTTCGGAGCCTCGGCGACCATCACTTCGGTCGTCAGCAGCAGACCGGCCACGGAGGCCGCGTTCTGCAGCGCCAGGCGCGTCACCTTGGTCGGGTCCAGGATGCCCTCTTCGAGCATGTCGCCGAACTCGCTGGTGGCCGCGTTGTAGCCGTAGCTGCCCTTGCCGGCCTTGACCTGATTGAGGATCACCGCGGCATCTTCGCCGGCGTTTTCCACAATCTGGCGCAGCGGCTCTTCGATGGCGCGCTTGAGGATGCCAATGCCGACCGTCTGGTCTTCATTCGCGCCTTCGAGCTTCTCGAGGGCCTTCTGCGCGCGGATCAGCGCCACGCCGCCGCCCGGCACCACGCCCTCTTCCACCGCCGCACGGGTCGCGTGCAGGGCGTCTTCGACGCGGGCCTTCTTTTCCTTCATCTCCACTTCGGTGGCCGCACCAACCTTGATCACGGCGACACCGCCGGAGAGCTTGGCAACGCGCTCCTGGAGCTTTTCCTTGTCGTAGTCGGAAGTGGCTTCCTCGATCTGCTGGCGGATCGACTCGACACGGCCCTTGATGTCCGTGTGCTTGCCGGCGCCGTCGATGATCGTGGTGTTTTCCTTCTCGACCAGTACCTTCTTGGCTTCGCCCAGGTCGTTGACCGAGGCCTTCTCGAGCGACAGGCCGACCTCGTCGGAAATCACCGTGCCACCGGTCAGGACCGCGATGTCCTGCAGCATCGCCTTGCGACGATCGCCGAAACCCGGGGCCTTGACCGAGGCCACCTTGAGGATGCCGCGGATGTTGTTCACCACGAGCGTCGCGAGCGCTTCGCCCTCGACGTCCTCGGCGACCACCAGCAGCGGGCGCCCGGCCTTGGCCACGGCTTCCAGCACCGGCAGCATCTCGCGGATGTTCGAGATCTTCTTGTCGACCAGCAGAATGTAGGGCTTTTCCAGCTCAGCGGACTGGTTGGCCTGGTTGTTGATGAAATACGGCGAGAGATAGCCGCGATCGAACTGCATGCCCTCGACGACCTCGAGTTCATTCGCCAGGCCCGAGCCCTCCTCGACCGTGATCACGCCTTCCTTGCCGACCTTCTCCATCGCCTCGGCAATGGTCTTGCCGATGCTCTCGTCGGAATTGGCGGAAATCGTGCCGACCTGGGCAATCGCCTTGGTGTCCTTGCAGGGCTTGGAGAGCTTCTTGAGCTCCTCAATCGCCGCCGTGACGCCCTTGTCGATGCCGCGCTTGATGTCCATCGGGTTGCGGCCCGAGGCCACGGCCTTGAGGCCCTCGCGGATGATCGCCTGCGCCAGCACCGTGGCGGTGGTGGTGCCATCGCCCGCCTCGTCAGAAGTGTTGGAAGCGACTTCCTTCACCATCTGCGCGCCCATGTTCTCGAACTTGTCCTTGAGTTCGATTTCCTTGGCGACCGAGACACCGTCCTTGGTGATCGTCGGGGCGCCGAAGCTCTTCTCGAGCACGGCATTGCGGCCCTTGGGACCCAGCGTCGCCTTGACGGCGTTGGCCAGGATGTTCACGCCTCTCACCAGACGGGAGCGGGCGTCATCGCTGAAACGTACTTCTTTAGCTGCCATTTGTGCTTTCCTCTACTTGCCTTCGATGACGGCCATGACGTCTTCTTCACGCATGACCACCAGATCGTCACCGTCGACTTTCACTTCGGTGCCGCTGTACTTGCCAAACAGGATCTTGTCGCCAACCTTGACGTCGAGCGCACGGACTTTGCCGTCCTCGAGGATCTTGCCTTTGCCCACCGCCATGACCTTGCCCTGGATGGGCTTCTCGGCCGCGGTGTCCGGAATCACGATGCCGCCTGGTGAAGTGCGCTCTTCCTCGAGGCGCTTGACGATCACGCGGTCATGAAGAGGACGAATCTTCATGGAATTCACTCCTTAATCGATGGGGTTTTGAACGAACCGGCTAGCCGGCATAAGTTAAATTCAGCCCTGGCGAAGCAGTGTTAGCACTCTCCTCAGGTGGCTGCTAATGATAGGGGCAAAATCTGAGATTTCAAGGGCCTTCGAGTCTGGCGAGCCCGAAATCCGGGTAACGGGCCCTCTGGACATGTCCCTGCCGCTGGACTAGCGTCGCGTTCGGCCTCCAACCGGCCCCAAGAGCGGTTCTGGTCACTGAACATAAGGGGGGCTCCTCATGCGTTGGCCTTGCCGGGCGATCCTGTTGACGGGGCTGCTGCTCCAGTTCGCGGCGGCCCCTGCGGCGGATTCGACCGCAGCGCCCGCCCCTGCGGCAGCGCCGATGGAGACCGCGAAGGCGCCGGAAGCGCCTGCGAGCGCGCCGCCCACTGAGCCTTCGACGGCTCCGCCGCCGCCGGAGGCCAGCGCGGCGACTCCGCCGTCATCCGCCGCCGCGCCGGTGCCGGCCGCAACGACGCCCGCCGCGTCCGCGGTCGTGCCATCGCCGGACCCGGCGCCCACCGTTCAGGCCGCGGCAAGTCCGGCCGCAAGTGCCGCGCCGAAAATCCTGATCTTGCCGGCTGAGTTCACGGTCCTCCAACGCGGGGTGGCGACGCTGGAGCCCGTGCCCAAATGGACCGAAGATGCACAGCGCAACCTGGCCGAATCGGCGCGGCGTGTGCTCGCCGCCGACGGTCGCTTCATCATCGTCGACACGCCGCCGATCGGTACGGATCGTGAGGCCGAGCTGACCGAGCACATCGAGCTGTTCAAGGTCATCGGCCTGCAGCTTGACGACGTGGTCAAGAGGGGCGGGAAAGCCTGGGAGGAGACCCGAAGGGCGGCCGATTACCGCGTTGGCCCGGGCCTGCATTTCCTCAAGGAACTGACCGGCGCCAATTACGCGTTCCTGCTGGCGGGAGCCGAAATACGCCAGACCGGAGGGAGCGTCTTCATGCAACTGCTGCTCGCCGGCGCTGGGGTGGTCACCATCAGCGGCGGCACCTATATGTTCGCCGGCATCATCGATCTGGATACCGGCAGAGTGATCTGGTTTGGGTCCCAGCTGGGCATGCAGGCGTTCGGCATCGGCGGTGCAGACGCACGCAGCAGCAGCGGCGCCGATGCCGCTCTCGCCAAGATCATCAAGACTTATCCGCGCACCGCCGGGCTCGATCTGGGATCGGGCACGGCAAATTAATCGATGCGTATTCCATACCTGGTGGCGGTTGCGTTGATTGCCGTGGGCGCGATGCCGGCCCTGGCGGGGCTGAGCGAGGTGGACCAGCGTGCGCGGATTATGCTGGAGGTGGCAAAGGACGAAGAGCGGATCCGCAATGCCGGCGTGCTGCTGGACGATCCGGCGCTAAACGCCTATCTGCAGCAGGTCGTGGAGCGGCTGTTTCCCGACCGCAAGGGCGAGCTGCACGTGCGCAGCATCCTGGATTCCGACTTTAATGCCTTTGCGATGCCCTCCGGCAGCGTCTACTTCAACACCGGTGCACTGCTGCGCATCGAGGACGAGGCGCAACTGGCCAGCGTTCTGGGCCATGAGGGTACGCATTACACGGCCGATCATGCCTTCCGGGAGGCGGTGCACGTGAAGCACACCGCCGGTACGGTCATTCTCACCCCATTGATCGGCGGGTCCATCTGGGCCGGCTATTCGCGAGACATGGAACGCGAAGCCGATCGGGGCGGCTTCGAGCGCATGAGTGACAGCGGCTATGACAACCGCGCCGGCGCCGAGATCATGGGCCGGATGGATCGTGAACTCACCGTCCGCCACCTGCCTCACGGCGGCTATTTCTGGGCCGACCACCCGGCCGTCAAGGAGCGGGTCGCCACCTTCAGGGCTCTGGAGGCCGGGAAACCGCCCGGCGCGGAACGCAATCGCGAGCGCTACCTCGCCATCACGGAGCATGCGCGCATGGACGCGCTGGCCGTCATCCATCGGCGCCACGATGCCGACCTGCTGGTGTTTCTGCTCGATGATGAAAAATTGCTCGATACGCTGCCGCCGCGGGCACGCTTCTACCTGGCCGAGGGACTGCGGCTGCGCGGCAAGCCCGGCGACAGCGAACGCGCGAACACCGAGTACGAAACCACCGTCAAGACGGCGCCGGAGGATCCGAACGCCTATCAGGCACTCGGCGTGCGCTACATGCGTGACGGGCACAAGAGTGAAGCGCTGGCGATGCTGCGCCAGTACGTGAAGCTCGAGCCCGATGCGACGCGCAGCAGTTACGCGCGGCAGTACATCACCACGCTGGAGCAGGAACCGCAATGAGATCATCGCCGCTGATCGCAACAGTCTGTGTCGCGGCCCTGCTGGGGCTGGCGCCGGCCGCGCTGGCCTGGAAGGTTGCCGAGGCGAACCAGCCGCACGTGAATCCGGGCCGCGGCTACGCCGTGCAGTTCCCGGTGGGCTGGAAGTACGACCGCCTTTATTTCAGCGACGAAACGGGGGCGACCCGTGATGGCCCGGCACTGCAGTCGATCTATGTCGACTTCCGCGCGCACAAGAATGCCTTCAAGTCACTCAAGAAGGATTCATCGCCGGACTTGCTGCCGCAGGAGCTGGCTGAATTGCTGGTCGCGGACATGGCCAAGGAGCGTGGCCTGGAAAACGTCGCGACCCTCTCGAACGAGCCGGCGATGCTGGCCGGCCGGCCAGGGTTCAGGCTGAGTATCGAATACAAGCTGCCCGTGGATCGCGGGGCGGTGCGGGTGCGCGAAATCATCGTGGGCGCGGCGGCGAAGGGGGGCTTTTACCTGATCGGCTACCGCGCTCCGGTGCTCTATTATTTCGATCGTGATGTCGACAGTTTCGCCGACGCCGTCAAATCCTTCGCGATTACCGATCCGGCCACGAAACCGAACTGACTCGCCGAAGTCCTATGATTTGCGCGACCGGTGACACATGACGGTCGCGCCGGTTCGGGCTATGCTGGTTTCCGTCCCGGCAGCTGAATCGACATAAGCTGTTGATTCTGGAAATCTCATGAAGCCGATGTCCCTCCTCCCAAAGACTCGTTGGCCTCTGGCGACCCTGGGCGCCCTGCTGCTGCTGGCGCTGGCCGGACCTGCCGCCCGCGCCGCGGACGCCAGCGCCACGCCCGTGCTCCCCGTGGCCAGCGGCAGCCAGGATTTCCTGCCCCCCGAGGTGGCCTTTCGTGTGGCGGCGCGCGTGGAGGCGCCGGACCGGGTGCGACTCAGCTGGGCCATTGCACCCGGGTATTACCTCTACAAATCGCGCCTCAAGTTCGCCACCTCCAGCCCCGGCCTGAGTCTCGCGCCGCCCGAGCTTCCCGAAGGCGACACCAAGACCGATGAGTACTTCGGCAAGCAGGTCGTCTATCACATGGAACTCATCGCGCACCTGGGCGTGAAGCGCGCGCCGGGTGCCAGCCACCTGCTCGATCTGGCGGTCACCTACCAGGGCTGCGCGGAGGCGGGTCTGTGCTATCCACCGATCACGCGCCCCTTCAAACTTGACCTCGAGGGCGGGGCCGCGCTCGTCAGTGCCGCAACGGCCGGTGGTGGCAGCGAAGCCGGCGCGGGCACTGAAGGCTACCTGTCCGAACAGGACAAGCTCGCCGGTGCCATTCGTGGCGGAAGCCTCGCCACGATGCTGGCACTGTTCTTTGCCGCCGGGCTGGTCGTGGCCTTTACGGGGTGCGTGCTGCCCACCGTGCCGATACTGTCCAGCATCATTATCGGCCAGGGAAGCGAGGTGACGACCCTGCGCTCCTTCGCCCTGTCCCTGACCTATGTGTTGGGCATGGCGCTGACCTATACGGTGGCCGGGGCGCTGACCGCCGCCTCCGGCCTGCAGGTGCAGGCCATGTTCCAGCAGACCTGGATCGTGGTGCTGTTCGCCATGCTGATCGTCGCCATGGCGGCATCCATGTTTGGCGCCTTCACGGTGCAAATGCCCGCGTTCATCCAGTCGCGCGTGGCCGACCTCAGCAACCGGCAGCACGGCGGCACTTTTGGCGGGGTCGCCGTCATGGGCATGCTGTCCGCGCTGATCATCACGGCCTGTGTCGCCCCGGCGATGATCGCCGCGCTCACCGTGATCAGCCAGAGCGGCAACGTGGTGCGCGGCGCGAGCGCGCTGTTCGCGATGAGCATGGGGATGGGCTTTCCGCTGCTCCTGATCGGGACTTCGGCCGGTCGGCTCCTGCCGCGCGCCGGCGCGTGGATGGATGACGTCAAGCGCCTGGGCGGCTGCCTGATGCTGGGCGTCGCGGCCTGGATGATCGCGCGCCTGCTCAGCGACACGCAGGCGCTGCTGCTGTACGCCGTTCCGGTGATCGCGGCGGTGATCGTCCTGTGGCGCTTCGCGGTGCGCGGCACGGCGCTGAAGCTGGCACGCTTCGCCGCGCTCGCCAGCGCCCTGTATGCCGCGGCCCTGGTGGTGGGCTTCGCGCAGGGCGCGAACAATCCGCTGCATCCGCTCGCCGGACGTGCGGCGCAGGGCGCCTCCCCGCAGTTCCTGCGGGTGCGCACGCTGGCCGAACTGGACCGTGCGGTGAGCGCCGCGAGTGCGGGGGGTCGCGCCGTCATGCTCGATTTCTACGCCGACTGGTGCGTGTCCTGCAAGGAAATGGAACATGACACCTTCAGCGACCCCGCCGTGAGCGCGGCCATGGGGCGCATGACGCTGCTGCGCGCGGACGTCACCGCCAACGACGAGAATGATCGGGCGCTGCTGCAGCGCTTCGGCATCTTTGGCCCCCCGACCATCGCCTTTTATGGTGCGGACGGCACTGAACGGCGCCAATACCGGGTGGTCGGCTATATGAAGTCGTCCGCCTTCCTCGAGGTGCTCGCGCGCGTCGCGGCGCCCTCGACCTAGGGCGGCGGTGAAGTCTCCCGCCGCCCCATTGCTCCTGGCGGTCGCCCTCATCGGCGCCGCCGCCGGCTTCCTGGCCTACCGCCTGTACCCGCGGCCCGCTCCGTCCGTGGCGAGCCTGCCGGCGCCAGCCGCACCCGTGGCCGTACCGGCACCGCCGGCGAATGCTGAACTGCCCGGGAATATCCCGCCGGACGTGCCGGACCTCAGGCTCGCAGATCTGGCGGGCAAGCTGCACCCCCTGCGCGACGGTTCGGCGCGCCCGCACCTGTACAATTTCTGGGCGACCTGGTGCGAACCGTGCCGCCGGGAGATTCCGCTGCTCAATGCGCTGCAGCGCCGCTACCGGGGCGATCAGCTCGAGGTGGTCGGCATTGCCATCGATTTTCGCGATGCCGTAAAGCAGTTTCTCCGCGTGACGCCCATGGACTACACCCTCCGGGTCGGGGAGGAAGACGGCTACGAGGCGGCCCAGAAATTCGGCATGGGCATGGCCTTGCCCTTCTCGGTGTTCTCGGACAGCCAGGACCGGATCATTGCCGTCAAGGTGGGGGAGCTGCACCGCGAGGAGGCCGAATCGATCCTGGCCCAGATACGCCAGCTCCGGGCCGGGAAGATCACCCTGCAACAGGCTCACACGGCGATTGATGAGGCCCTAAGGCAGTATTCGGTTGCGCGGGCGAAACAAACTCAAAAGTCTTGACGCTTTTTGTTTCACCATTGACTCAATAGACTTTCTCCAAATCGGCGCAGATGCCAGCAGTTTCGCCGACATTGAGTATCAATCTCCACCCGTTTCGGCTAAATTCCGGGCAGTTTAACAACAAGACCGGGGCTCCCTCAGCGCCTACGGTAACGGCTCATGGACATCAGGAAAATCAAGAAACTGATCGAGTTGCTCGAGGAATCGGGCGTCGCTGAGATCGAGATCAAGGAAGGCGAGGAATCGGTTCGCATTGCACGCCAGTCGCCGGTGGGCGCGCAGGCGGCCGCCGCTCCCGTCGTCACGCACAGCCCGCCTGCGGCCGGGCGGGCACCCGCCTCCGGCGCGACGCGCGCCGCCGCGGGCCCGAATGCGCCGGCCGAAGAGGCCGCCGGAGCCGCCGTGGCCGGCGCGGGTGAGCATGTGGTCACGGCCCCGATGGTCGGCACCTTCTACAACGCCCCCTCGCCGGGTGCGAAGCCCTTCGTCGAGATTGGCGATCAGATCCAGGCCGGCCAGGTGCTGTGCGTCATCGAAGCCATGAAGATGATGAACCAGATCGAGTCGGAAATCGCGGGTCGGATCCGCGCGGTCCTGCTCAACAACGGGGAACCCGTGGAGTTCGGCCAGCCCCTGTTCATAGTCGAATAAGCCTCATGCTGGACAAGATCGTCATTGCCAATCGTGGCGAAATCGCGCTGCGGATTTTGCGTGCCTGCCGGGAGATGGGCATCAAGACCGTGGCCGTGCATTCGACCGCGGACTCCAGCCTCAAGCATGTGCTGCTGGCCGACGAATCGGTGTGCATCGGACCACCCCCCAGCCGCGACAGCTACCTGAACATGCCCGCGATCATCAGCGCCGCGGAGGTCACCGACTCGGTGGCCATCCACCCCGGCTACGGTTTTCTGTCCGAAAGCGCCGATTTTGCCGAGCGCGTCGAAAAGAGCGGGTTCACCTGGATCGGGCCGAAGGCGGAGACCATCCGACTGATGGGCGACAAGGTCTCGGCCATCGCCCTGATGAGCAAGGCCGGGGTCCCCTGCGTGCCGGGCTCGGACGGAGCCCTGGGTGAGAATTCCGGCGAAAACCTGCGCATTGCGCGCGAGATCGGCTATCCGGTGATCATCAAGGCCTCGGGCGGCGGCGGCGGGCGCGGAATGCGGGTGGTGCACGCCGAGGGCGCGCTCCTCAGCTCGATCGCGGTCACCCGTTCGGAGGCCGCGGCCGCTTTCGGCAACGACCAGATCTACATGGAGAAATTCCTCGAGCGGCCCCGCCATATCGAGTTCCAGGTGATCGGCGACAACTTCGGGAACGTGGTAAGCCTGGGGGAGCGCGACTGCTCGATGCAGCGGCGCCACCAGAAAGTCATGGAGGAGGCGCCGGCGCCGGGGATCAGCGCCAAGCAGCGCGCCAAGATGGGCGAGCGCTGCATCGATGCCTGCAAGGCCGTGAAATACCGCGGCGCGGGCACGCTCGAGTTCCTCTACCAGGACGGCGAGTTCTATTTCATCGAGATGAACACGCGCATCCAGGTCGAACACCCGGTCACCGAAATGGTCACCGGCATCGATATCGTGAAGACCCAGCTGCAGATCGCCGCGGGCGAGAAGCTGCCGTTCAAGCAGGATGACGTCGAGATCCGCGGCCACGCGCTCGAGTGCCGCATCAATGCCGAGGATCCGCGCAATTTCACGCCCTCGCCCGGACCGGTGAGGCTGTGGCATCCGCCCGGCGGCCCCGGCGTGCGTGTCGACAGCCACGTGTACTCGGGCTACAGCGTGCCACCCTATTACGATTCGATGATCGGCAAGCTCATCACCCACGGCGACACGCGCGAGACGGCGATCGCCCGGATGCGTAACGCACTCGCGGAGCTCGTGGTCGAGGGCATCAAGACCAACACCGCGCTGCATCAGGAAATCCTGGCGCATTCGGCCTTCCACGCGGGCGCCCTGGACATCCATTATCTGGAGCGGCGCCTGGGCCTGCGATAGGCCAAGAGACCCGTGCCCCACCTCGCCCTGTGCTTCGAGTTGCGCGGCCTGGATGCAACGCGCGCGGAGCGGGCCTGCCTCGAGCTGGGCGCGCTGGCCCTCAGCTACAGCGACTCGGGCGATGAGCCGGTGCTTGAACCGGCGCCCGGCGAGGTGCGGTTGTGGCCGCGGACCCGGCTGCAGGCCCTGTTCCCCGCCGAGGCCAATGGCAGGGCTCTAAGCGAGGCCCTGGCGCGGGAGTTGCAGCTCGAAGGCGGCCGGATCGAGGCTGAAGTACTCGCCGATCGCGCCTGGGAGCGTGAATGGCTGCGCGATTTCCACGCCCGGCGCTTTGGCCGGCGCCTGTGGGTCTGCCCGCATCACGAGCAGGTGAGCGCGAGCGATGCGGTCGTGCTGAGGCTCGATCCGGGCCTGGCCTTCGGCACCGGCACGCATGCGAGCACGGCGCTGTGCCTGGAGTGGCTCGATGCACAGCAGCACTCCGGGCGCCGCGTCATCGACTACGGCTCAGGATCCGGGATCCTCGGTATCGCTGCGGCGCGGCTCGGCGCCGCCCAGGTCGACGCCTATGACATCGACCCGCAGGCCCTGCTGGCGACGGCAGAAAATGCCGCCGCCAACGGGGTGGCCGGGCGGCTGCACGTACACCAGGACGCGCGGACCCTGCCGCCGAAGGCGGACCTCGTGATGGCCAACATCCTTGCCGGCCCCCTGTGCGCCCTGGCGGAGGAATTCGCGGCGCGCCTGGATGCCGGCGGCGAGGTGCTGCTGGCCGGAATACTCGCCGAGCAGGCAGACGTCCTCATTGCTGTTTACGCGCCGTGGTTCGATATTGCACCATGCGGGGCGCAGGAGGGCTGGGTCGCCCTGTCTGGCAGCAGAAGGAACCATGTTCACCGTTTGTCCTAAGTGCGCCTTGACCCTGGCGGTTGTCGCCGCCGATCTGCGTGCCGGCCAGGGCTACGTGCGCTGCGGTCGCTGCGCGAACGTGTTCAACGCCCTGGTGGGATTGACCGAAGAATCCGGGACCCGGGCCACCGTCCATCCTCCGACCGTGAAGCAGGAGCGCCGGCGGGAAGATCGCGAGCCGGTTACTGGCCCGCTGCAATCCCTTCCGCGCGTTGCGCTCGTGCCGGAGGCACCCGCCCCAAAACCTGCGCTCATGCAGAGTGCTCCACCGAAGGCGGCGCCCCCGCCCCCGCCTGCCGCGGCACCGGCGCCGGCGCGAAGGGCCGAGGTCGAGTTGGAGGTGGACGAATTCCGCGGCACCGGGACTTTCGAAACCATCGTGCTCGAGGGCGACACCTTTCTGCAGACCGAAGAGCAGGTGGACGAAGAAGAGGTGAACATTGAGCTCGCCGACGTGTCGCGCCGCATCGAGGCCGCACGCGATGCCGGGCACCTTGCCCCAATCGATAGGGTGCCGATAGAAATTGAAGTCGAGGAAGAAGAGACGGAGGCGGAGACGGAGACGGAGGCGGAGGCAGAAGTACAAATAGAAGTAGAAGAAGAAGAAGAAGAGGAAGAGGAAGAAGCGGAGGAAGAGCCGCTCGAGCCCGAGGAGGACGTGATCGAGGATTTGCGGCCGGCCCGGGCCCGGCCCAGCGGGCTCGGAATTGCCGCGATCCTGGGGCTGATCCTGCTGCTGGCCTCCCAGGGCATCTACCACTGGCGCAACGACCTGGCCACCTACACCGACTGGTACGGACCGCTCCAGCGGCTGGCGGCGGCCACCGGAGTGCCGCTGCGTCCCAACTGGGACCTGGGCGCCTACGAACTGCACCAGCTGGGCGCCAGCTCCGACAGCACCGACCCGCGCGCCGTTAAGGTGCGCTTGAGCCTCGCGAATCGGGGAGTGCATTCCCAGGCCCTGCCGCTGCTGCGCCTCAGCCTGCTGGATCGCTATGGCACCGTCGTCAGCCGGGGCGACCTGCAGCCCTCGGAATACCTGCCTGCGGCCCTGCAGGGCCAGCGCTTCATTGCGAGCGAGCAGCGCATCGACACCGAAGTCAGCGTCGTGGATTCCACCCAGCAGGTCTCGAGCTTTGAGCTGGATGTGTGCGTGCCGGCCGCCGCCGGTGGTGTGCGGTGCATCGGCGATGCGCCGGTGCTCAGCGGCCGCAAATGAGCTTCCGGATCGGCCCCCATGCGCTGGACGGGCGCGTCCTGCTCGCGCCCATGGCGGGGGTGACCGATCCGCCCTTTCGCGCGCTGTGCGGCCAGTTTGGAGCGGCCTTGACCTGCGGGGAGATGCTCAGCGCCGATCAGTCGCTCTGGCAGAGCCCCAAGTCGATGCGCCGCAGCGCCGCACAGGCGCGCGGTGGCGCCGCGGGCGCGGCGCTGGCGGTGCAGCTCGCGGGCTCCGACCCGGCGCAGCTCGCGGCTGCTGCGCGCGCACAGGTCGACGAGGGCGCGGAGATCATTGACCTTAATCTGGGCTGCCCGGCGAAGAAGGTCTGCAATCGGCTCTGCGGTTCCGCACTGCTCGGCGATGAAGATCTGGTCGCGCGGATCTTTGAAAAGCTGGTCCGTGCCGTGAACGTGCCCGTCACCGTGAAAATCCGCACCGGCCCCGATCCGGCGCGGCGCAACGCCACACGCATTGCGCAACTGGCGGAGCAATCCGGCATCGCAGCTATTGCAGTGCACGGCCGCACGCGCGCCGAGCGCTTTCTGGGCCAGGCCGAATACGCGACGATTCGCGAAGTGAAGGCGGCGGTGCGCATCCCGGTGATTGCCAATGGCGATATCGAGACTCCGCAGCAGGCGCAGGCGGTGCTCGCGGCCACCGGTGCGGATGCGGTGATGATCGGTCGCGCGGCGCTGGGCGCACCATGGATTTTTCGCGATGTCAATGCCTTCCTCAATCCGACGCAATTTGCGCCGCCACTCTTGCGCGCGTCACTCACTGGGTTCATCCTTCAGCATCTCGAATCCCTGTACGCGTTTTACGGCGAGTACACCGGGGTCCGGATGGCGCGGAAACACCTGGTCAGATACTGCGAACTGCGAGCCGAAAGCCGTGCGATGCGCGCGGCACTCATGGCGGCGGAGAATTCCGCGTCGCAATTCGCACTCGCCCAGCGTGCCTTCGCGAACGGGGCGGAAGCTGCGGACTTAGAACAACTACACCGATGAACCGAATCGCGGGCAAGGATCTGCCATTGCGCAGCCACACCCAACGTGTGCTGCACGATTATTTCTCCAATCTCAACGGCCACCGCCCGGCACGGCTCTACAACCTGGTGCTGCGCGAAGTGGAGGAGCCGCTCCTGCAGGCCGTACTGGACTACGCCGACGGAAACCAGAGCCAGGCGGCAGGAATCCTCGGCATCACCCGCACCACGCTGCGCAAGAAACTGCGCTCCATGGGGCTGTCCGAATAGTGCCCGTCGACCCCCAGCGGTTAACAGTCCCTCGGCATCCGTCCATGACGATCACGCGCGCACTGCTGTCGGTTTCGGACAAGCGGGGCCTGGTCGAGTTCGCGCGCGCCCTGGCGGCGCGGGGCATGGAGCTGTTGTCCACCGGCGGTACGGCGCAGGCGTTGCGCAACGCGGGGATCGCCGTGCGCGAGGTCTCCGAATACACCGGGTTCCCGGAGATCATGGCCGGGCGGGTCAAGACCCTGCATCCGCTCATCCACGGAGGTCTGCTGGCGCGGCGCGGCATTGATGAGGCGGTCATGGCCGAGCACGGCATCGCACCCATCGACCTGCTGGTCGTCAATCTCTACCCGTTTGCCGCCACCATCGCGCGGCCCGAGTGCAGCTACGACGAGGCGCTCGAGAATATCGACGTCGGCGGCCCGGCGATGCTGCGCGCGGCCGCCAAGAACCACGCCGACGTCACCGTGGTGGTCGATCCGGCGGATTATGCGGCGGTGCTGGCCGAGCTGGCCGCGAGCGGGTCCACGTCCATCGACACGCGCGGCCGCCTCGCCGCCAAGGCCTTCGCGCACACCGCCGGCTACGATGCCATTGTCGCGCAGTACATGCTGCGCGCGCAGCAGCTGCCCATTGAGCGCTTCCCGGACCAGTTGCCGCTGGTGCTCGACAAGCTCCAGGAGCTGCGCTACGGCGAGAACCCCCACCAGCGTGCCGCTTTTTACCGGCTGCCCGGTGCGCGCGGCGGCTCGGTCGGCACTGCGCAGATCCTGCAGGGCCGGGAACTGTCCTTCAACAACATCGCCGATGCGGACGCCGCCATCGAATGCGTGCGGCAGTTCGCCGAGCCCGCCTGCACCATCGTCAAGCACGCCAATCCCTGCGGCGTTGCGGTCAGCCCCGAGCTGCACGAGGCCTACGATCGCGCCTACCGGGCCGATCCCACTTCGGCCTACGGAGGCATCGTCGCCTTCAACCGCCGGCTCGATGCGCGCACCGCCGAGTCGATCCTCGCCCGCCAGTTCGCCGAGGTCATTGTGGCCCCGGGCCTGGACGGCGCTGCGCTCGAACTGCTGGCGGCAAAGCCGAATATCCGCGTCCTCGCCACGGGTGATCTGGGCGCCGGCACGGGCGACGGCTATGAAATCCGCACCGTCACAGGCGGCGCGCTGGTGCAGGATCGCGACGAGGGGATGACCAGCACCAGCCAGCTGCGCGTGGTCAGCGCGCGGCCGCCCGATGAGCGGGAGCGCGCCGACCTGCTGTTCGCCTGGCGCGTCGCGAAATTCGTCAAGTCCAACGCCATCGTCTATGCGCGCGACGGCATGACCATCGGGATCGGTGCCGGCCAGATGAGCCGCGTGTACTCCAGCCGCATCGCGGCTCTCAAGGCGGCCGATGAAAAATTCATGGTGCGCGGTGCGGTCATGGCCTCCGACGCCTACTTTCCATTCCGCGACGGTATCGACATCGCCGCGGCCCAGGGCATCACCGCCGTCGTCCAGCCCGGTGGCTCCAAGCGCGACGCCGAAGTGATCGCGGCCGCCGATTCACACGGCATGGCCATGGTGTACACGGGCCTGCGCCATTTCCGGCATTAGGGCCGAATCGCTGATGAAAATCCTGGTGGTCGGCAACGGCGGCCGCGAGCACGCGCTCGCCTGGGTCTGCGCCGCCGCGGCATCGGTCCGCGAGGTGCTGGTGGCGCCGGGCAATGCCGGCACGGCCGGCGAGCCGCGGGTGCGCAACGCGCCCGTCGCGGCCGGCGACACACCGGGCCTGATCGCGCTGGCGCGCGCCGAGAAGATTGACCTGACCATCATCGGGCCGGAGACGCCGCTGGTCATGGGCGTGGTCGATGACTTTCGCGCCGCGGGGCTGCGTTGCTTCGGCCCCGGCCGGGGCGCGGCCCAGCTGGAAGGTTCGAAGGCCTACACCAAGGAATTCCTGCGCCGCCATGGCATTCCGACGGCGGCCTACCGCAGCTTCACGCGCGAGGACTTCGATGCCTCCTGGCTGCGCTCGCAGCGCCTGCCCATCGTAATCAAGGCCAGCGGACTGGCGGCGGGCAAGGGTGTGGTAATCGCCACCGATGCCGATGAAGCGCTCAGCACCGTGCAGCAGATGTTTGCCGGAAGATTTGGCAGCGCCGGGGACACCGTCGTGGTCGAGGAATTTCTCGAGGGCGAGGAGGCGAGTTTCATCGTCATGGCCGATGGGGCGCACGCCCTGCCCTTCGCCAGCTCGCAGGACCACAAGCGCATCGGCGATGGCGACACGGGCGCCAACACCGGCGGCATGGGTGCCTATTCGCCGGCCGCGGTGGTGAGCCCCGCCGTGCACGCGCGCGTGATGCGCGAGGTGATCGAGCCGACGCTTGCGGGCCTGGCGCGCGATGGCACGCCGTATACCGGGTTCCTCTATGCCGGATTGATGATCGATGCGAGCGGTGCGCCACGCGTGATCGAGTACAACTGCCGCTTCGGTGATCCGGAAGCGCAGGCCGTGCTGGCACGACTCCGTTCCGATCTGCCGGCCCTGTGCCTGGCGGCGCTGGAGGGCAGGCTGGCGGGCCAGCACATCGAGTGGGACGAGCGCGCCGCGCTCGGCGTGGTGCTCGCGGCGGCCGGTTATCCCGGCACGGTCACGGCGGGGGCCACCATCACGGGCCTCGAGCGCGCCGCCACCCTGCCGGGCAAGATTTTCCACGCCGGCACCGCAATGCGCGGCGAGCTCGTCGTGAGCAGCGGCGGCCGCGTGCTGTGCGCCGTGGGCTTAGGCGCCGGAGTCGCGCAGGCGCAGCGCGCCGCCTATGATCTGGTGAGCTGCCTCGATTTTCCGGGAGCGCAATTCCGCCATGACATCGGCTACCGGGCGATCGCGCGCCAAGCCTGAACGCACGATCCCCGGCCTGTCGCCGGCGCTGCGGGGGCGCATGCGCTGGCTGTTCCGTCTCGTCAGCGCCCTGAGCCCTGCGCTCGCCGCGCGGCTCGCGATGCGGCTGTTTCTCACGCCGATCGCGCGGCCGATCGAAGCCGGGGAAGCCGAGTTTCTCGCCACGGCACGCTCGCTCCGGCTGGCCACAGCGCTCGGCCGGCTGCAGGCCTATGAATGGCCCGGGCCCGCCGGCGCGAACGCCGTGCTGGTGGTCCACGGCTGGATTTCCCACGCGGCGCGCATGGCCGTGGTCATCCGCGCACTTTGTGCCCGGGGCCTGCGCGTGGTCGCCTTCGATGCTCCGGCGCACGGACGCTCCAGCGGCACCCAGGCCGATCTGCCGGCGTTTCGCCAGGCCATCGATGCGGTGACCGCCGCCTGCGGTCCCTTCCACGGCGTGCTGGCGCATTCCTTCGGCGCGCTCACGACGGCCGCCTGGCTGTCGGAGCAGGCTCCCGCCGAACTGCGGGCCGTGGTCCTGGTGGGGATGATGAACAACGTCGGCTATGTGTTCGAGTCCTTCTCACAGGCGATGGCGCTGAATCCGCAGGTCATCGAACGCTTTCGCGCCCGGTTCCGCGCCCGCTATGGCGGCGACCCGGAGAGCTACTCCTCGGACCGGCTGGTGGCGCAGCTGCGGGTACCGGTGCTCGTCGTGCACGGCGGGATCGATGAGCTGGTGCCCGCCGGGCACGCCAGCGAAATCAGCCGCCAGCTGCATGACGGAAGGCTGCTGCTGGTCGATCACCTGGGCCACAGCGCACCGCTCCGCGATCCGGACACGGTCGGGCAGATCGCCGAATTCCTCGCCTCCCGGCTCGCCACATGACCGCCGTGGCGGCACGCCAGCCCGCCTTCGCCGCACTCCAGCACCGCGGCTACCGCGGCTTTCTGCTCGGCAACGCCGTGGCGATGATGGCGGACAACACCGAACACGTGATCAGCTACTGGGTCCTGCACCAGAAGTTCCACTCCCCCGCGCTCGGCGCGTTCGCGGTGATCTCGCACTGGCTGCCCTACCTGCTGCTGTCCGGCTACGCGGGCGCGCTCGCGGATCGGAGCAATCCGCGGCGCATGATCCAGTGCGGCATGGTGCTGTTCATGGCCGTATCGGTCGCCTGGGGAGCACTGTTACTGCACGGCACCCTGCACACCTGGCAGGCGTGGATCCTGCTCGCGCTCCACGGCATCGCCGGCGTGCTGTGGATCGCGCCTGCCCAGCTGCTGATCCACGAAATCGTGGGCCCGGAACACCTGCAGAGCGCCGTGCGGCTCGGCGCCAGCGCACGCTATCTGGGCATG
>Ga0209488_10000011_pt1 | contig 141433 bp, 115 predicted proteins | sample Rivendell_Oct201_8_FD_188349 | JGI IMG/M metagenome (GOLD analysis project Ga0209488, IMG submission 188349) | Vadose zone soil microbial communities from the Eel River Critical Zone Observatory, Northern California, USA -... | ecosystem: Environmental > Terrestrial > Soil > Vadose zone >...
GCTGCAGCAATCGTCCGTAGATACTCCCGGTACCGATGCGTCTCTACTCAGGGCCGTCCCTCGGATTCCTGGACGACACAGTTCATAACCGGATCGCCGACAAGCTCAAGGATGCCTTCTTCGGCTACTTCTGGTATTACCCCTCGCCGTCCGAAGTTGGCTCTTGGGGGCCCGCTATTTACACACTTCTGGCCCAGTTTCTGTGAAATATTCTGTGAAAACATTCACGGCACTGCCCCGGTGCAGGAGCCGCGGGTCCGCGCCTACGCGTCCCGCTGGGGATGGACCGTCCAGCCCTCACGGAGCGCCAGCTCTGAATCGACTTGATGGAGCGATCCAAAGACATCTCGGTAGGTCCCAAGCAATCTGACGCCCTTGTACGATAGCGCAAGAGTCTCTCTCCTTAGGCCCCGGTCCTCTTCGCCACCAACTACGTCGGCCCTCTCGACCTTTCGCCGCTCCCCGCTTGCGAGACTGGAGGCTTGCAACCTCCACTTGAGTGGGGCCGAGGGCTCGAGGGCGACCTCGATGTCGACCTCAAGAGCCATTCCAGCTCCCACATTCTCGACGTAGAGATAATCTCCACTCGACGCCGCGCCCGGAACCCTCGGCCCTAGCGTTAATACGAGCCTCGGAGAGACCTGCATTTCTCGGGCTTTCCTCATCTCCACTACCATTCGCCGAGTCTGCCACGCGTAGTAAGCGGTTATGGCTACCAAACAAAGAGTGAGAAATGCCGCTACACTCTGCACGTTCATTGGGCCGCCTCCGCGGTCTAGCAGCCGCAGTCCTTTGTGCTCAGGTCACGATAGAACCGCCGACGTGGAGTTCCGTCGCATCTACACTCGTAGGTGAAACACTCGGCAAGGTGGTCGATCGTGTCGAGGACACCTAGAAGCACGTGCGGCGAAAGGCTGGCCGTGATGCCGGTGGCGTAGTGGGAGAGCCAGTTTCCCAACAGTGCAGGCACGTGTTGCGTGTGCAGAGCCGTGACCTGCGCCGGCTCAAGGACGAGCCTGCCCGCCCCGCGATAGAGGTCCACTGCTGTCGTAATGGCGTCCAAGCATGTCTGGACCTGTTTGCGGTCGTCGCGAACCGCGAAATCGAACGGCACCTGGATGTTCACCTTCCGGATCACCTGCTGGAGCTTGAACTCCAGGTACTGGCGGACGAGAGGTTCACCTTGCTCAACCTGACCGGCGCGGAGGAAGTGTTCCGCCGTGCTCCGATGGCGATTCGCGTTCTGGGCCTGAGTCAGCACATTGCCGCGAGGCGGCATTCCCTGGATGCGCTGATGGTGCCACTGCGCTTCAGAGGAGAGCCTATCGAAGTATTTCTCAAGTAGCCCGTCATGGCTGAGGAGGATCAGCTGAGGCCCGTCAGGATTGGCCGGGCGGGCGATACTTGTCCGCAAGACCTCCATCAGCGCAAACTGATGGCCTGCATCAAAACTCGAGGTCACGTCGTCCATCACGATGAAGCGTGCCGGCCCCCGGTCCCGGAGGGCCGCGCTGAAGAAGATCGCAATCGCGAGCGCGTTTCGATAGCTCTCTGCGAGCAGGGTGGATGCAGAGAGATTTGGAAGGCCGTAGAACCGCTTTAGCACTAGACGGAGATCTTCGCTACCTGAAGACTTCTCGAGGATCGGAACGATCTCAGGGTTATTTGTGATGGTGCCGTACAGCGTCTGATACTGGGTCGCTAGTGTTTGAGTTATGGCCGTTGAGAGCCGCACTTCGGCTTCCGCGAAGCCCTCGGCCGCTCCTTGGATGAAGTTCGCCCATGTCGTTCGCGCTTCCAGGCGCCGCGCCAGGTCCTGCTCCCGCTGCAGCCCGGTACCGCAATCGGCGATCGCGTGGGCAAGCTGCTCCGCGTGGCCAACCTGCTCGGTCAGTGCCACCAGCGACGGCGGGAGTTCCGCCCGAAGCTGATCTCGCCGAGCCGTTCGTTCCTCGATCGCGCGAGCTCGCTCCACTTCAAGGGTGCCCGCCAACGCAACCGCCGCATCGATGTCCTCCGCGGAAGCTGTTCCCGCCGAGGCGCGCTCGGCGATGGTAGCGAACTCGGTTGGCTCTCGCTTCTCAAGAGGTAGGTGGGGCGAATCCGACAGGCTTCTCAGCCGCCGCACCCATGGCGAGGAGGCCCACGAGGCGCGGATCTCCGCCGATCGCTCAACTACCTCGCGGTATTGAGCCAGGTGACGGTCGACGTGGCCCTTGAGCGGCTCGGCGAGGCGCGAGTTGCAGGCTGGGCATTCGTTAGGGTCGTGCCACTCTCCGGACTCGAGAATCTCCCAGACGATCTCATAGAGTTTCTGAAGCCGAGGTCCCTGGGTGCGGAGCAGTGCCTGGTCCCGAGCATCGGCGGCCTGTCTGAGCGTGCGCTGTAGTCCCTCGTCAGCTGGGGTTGAGGCAAGCGCCTCAAGGCTTCCGATCTCGCGGATTGTTTCGACGAGCGTAGCCTGCTTGTCCCCCTGTTCGGCCTGTCTGACGGCTTCCCGCATTCTGGGCCACTGAACTCTTCGGATGTCGGGGTCGTCCAAGAGTGGTTTCAGCGGCTCGGCTTGCGCGAGTGCCACCCCCACTTCGATCGCTAGCGCACGAAAGTCGATTGGCGAGCCGACGGTCTTGTTGAGTAGCGCCAGGGATTCTCGGCGAAGCCTATCTTCGGCGGCGCGCACTCCGTCCTGAGCCCCGCGGACCTGTCCCTCGAGAGTCGTGATCTCGAGATCGGCGTTCAACGTGCGGCGGTGTGCCAGCGTCTCGAGTGCCTGCCGGTGCTCGGAGAGTTGTCCGAGCCCCAGCAGACGCGCAAAGCTGCGCCCACGCTCAAGCGGCGTGTCCTCGACGAAGCGCAAGAAGGTGCGTTGATCGACAAGGCAAGCCTCCGTGTCGAGAGAGCGCAAGAGCCCGTCCGGGTCAGTGTGTCCGGACGGGCTGTCCACAACGCGGGTGCCATCCGCTAGACGGGATACCCTTGCTTGGATCTCCGGTCCTCCGTCGTCAGGCGCCAAACTGAGGACCACGGTTGCAGTACCGCCCTGGTGAAACCGATTCGCGTAGTATTCGGAAGAGCGTTCGGCCGCGGGCAGGTCCCGCAGTTTGGGAACGTAGCCGTGGACGGCGTAACAGAGGGCCTCGAAGATCGAACTCTTGCCCTGGGCGTTGGGCGCGAACAGGGAGTTCACCCGATCCGCGCGGAAACTCAACTTCAGGGGGTCACCCTCGTTGTTGATCCCGCGAAACCCCTCGATGTCAAGTCCGACGAGGAAGTAGCGGGCCACGATCAGGCCCCCCCGGATGTTCCGGCGCCCGAACTATCGAGGGAGGCCATCACCTTAGCATTCGCCGCACTTCGTCTTGCGTTCCGTTCTTGACCGGGTTCCGGGAGCGGCAGCATTTCCCGCAGGGCCTCTCGCAGCACAGCGGTCAATGCAGGGTCTTGCCCCTCCAGGTATTCGAAAAACAGCGCAATGTTCTCCTGTGGGGTGCGGTCGGGAGCAAAATCAAAGGTGGTCGGCATCGTCCTCTCCCTTAGGCTCCCTTGCGAGGTCCACAAACGTCTTGGGTCGACGTGAATCGAAGTCGGACTGATTCACGCGCGCGTATCTCCAGGTGGTGCCAGTCGCCGCGCTGACACGGTCGCACCAATCCTTCACCGCGTCGTCCTTCGCCGCCGTGCCCTCCCACACCCGACCCTTGGTCTCGATGATCCAGTTGACCTCGCCAGCGCCAGTTTTGTGGACGACGGCCCAGTCCGGGTGATAGAAGCCGATCGCGCCGCTCGGCTTCAGGTAGTCAACACGGAACTGCGTGCCGGATTCGCCTTGCTCGGTCGTTCCAAGGGAGGCGAAGCGGAGCACGTCGCCGGCCTTGTCGAGGAACTCAGCGAAGCTCCGCTCAAAGTCGTTGTAGGTAGCGACGAAATTGAAGATCGTCCTCTTGGCTTCAAACGGCGGCAGGTTACGCCTCCAGCTGAATGGCTTCGTTTCCGAGAGGCGGAAGTCCGCCTTGTCGAACTCGATCGCCCGACGCTCGACGGTCAGCTCGGCGATCTTGCGGGCGAGGTACTTGGCAATGCCTTCCTGGATCTCCAGCCGTGCCAGGTGGGACCGGATCGCCTCGATGTCAGCGTCGATCGAGCGCCCAAAGCACCGGGTCGCGACATACGTCCTGACCACGGGATACAGCTCGGCGAAGCGATTGGGCAGCTTGGCACGATCGACAACCTTGTTGGTGATGCTGCCAAGAAGGTCCTGCGCGTGGGGTAGCTCACCCGCGGCGATATCCGCCTGGTGGACCTCGGTTTCCGTCGTTGCGAACTCCAGCTTCAGCCTCATTCGGAAGTGTTCGGCGAGATCGGCCTGCTCGTAGATGGCATCGAGCGCCTCGACCTTGAGGTCGGAGAGCTTGCGGATGTCGTGCACGAGGCTCGGTTTGGTGAGTGGTATGGCGATGTCGTAGGCCAGCCGCTCCTGGACCGGCGTGATAATGACGGGCGGCGGCGGGTCGGACTTGGTGCTAGCCACACCGACGCCTTCAGCCTCGAGCTGGGTGCGCAGCACGTTTAGCAGGTTCCGTGTGCCGAGCACTTCGAGCGTCTGAGTGCGGTCCGGGCTCACCTGCGTCATCAATCGTAGCCCACGGCCGATCACCTGCTCGGGAAGAATTTCCGCCTTCGCCGTGAACGGCCGAAGGCCGAGCACGACGGTGACGTTGCGCACGTCCCAGCCCTCGCGCAGCATCATCACGCTGACAATCGCCTTGACCTTGCTCTCGGCCTTGTCGATGTCGCGCGCCACCTCGCGCGCCTTGTCGAGGTCCTTCTTGGTGATCTCGCCCGCCGCGTCAGTGTGGATCACCAGGACCTCGGCTTCCTTCAGGCCGAACTCCTTCGTCTTCCAGAGGTTCTCGCCGATCGCGTCGGCATAGACATTCTTCTCGACCATGATGAAGAGGACGGGCCGGGTGGCGAGTTGCCTGAAGACCTTCCAGTGCTCCATCCAGCGCGCCACCGCGGCCCGAAGCCAGTAGCCGTACTTCTCGCCGATGTTCTCCTTGGTGATGCCGTCGGGATCCTCGGCCGGTTGCCTGGGGTCGTCCTCCTTTGTGACGATCAGCGGAGACTTGACGATCCGGTCCTCCACCGCTTGGGCGAGCGGGTAGTCGCAGACCGTCCAGGGGAAATACATCCCGTTCTGGTCCTTCGGCGTGGCCGAGAAGTCGAGCCACAGGGCGAGACCGTCGTGCAGTGCTTGATGGATGGCGAGCAGCGACTGGTTCCACGCGAGGTCCTCATCGTGGACGTGATGCGCCTCGTCGTTGAGGACCACGAGGTCCTTGAGCGATTTCAGCCGCTCCAGCATCGAGCGCTGGCTCGACGCGGCAAGATCCTGTGCGGGCCTCTTTCCGAGCAGCGCTTCAATGGCATTCTGAGGCGTCCATTCCTGGTCGCGCGACTCGTAGAGCTGGTGAATGTTGGTAAGGAAGAGGTTCCCGGAGGGGTCGGGCTCAGCAGCCTCGCCGCGCAAAATTACCTTCTGAGCGAATGTGCCGCGCCACTCCGGCGGGATCAGCGGCAGGTCGTAGAAGATGCGGTTGCTCGCGAAGTCGCGCTCGAGTCGCTGATACACGATTACGTTGGGCGCGACGATGAGGAAGTTCGTGGACAGCTCGGAGCCGGGCACGCGCTGCTTGTGGGAGCGGGCCCAGACGACGGCCATCGCGATCACCCAGGTCTTGCCCGAGCCGGTGGCCATCTTGAAGGCGAAGCGGCGCAGACCCTCGGGCGGCAAGTCCTGCGTTCCGTCCCTGTCCAGCTCCGGGACGTAGCGGCGGATCTGCCGTCGGCCGTCCATGGTGGTCTGAAAAACAATGTTGTCCGAGAAGAGATCCTTCTTGAAGACCTCGGCGTGGGACTCGATTAGGTCCTTTACATCGCGCTGACCGTAGATTTCAACGAGCCATATCAGTGTCTCGATCGCCTCGCGCTGGCAGAAATAGTACCTGAACGGCACGCCGAAGTCGGGGACCTCGTGGTCCTCCTCGAACCAGTATTCGAGCAGGCGCCGGGTGACGTCCGACGCACCGGGATAGCCCTGCTCCCTCCAGGCATCTACGGCGGCGCGGATCTTCGGCACGAGCAGCAACCTGCTCGGCCGGCGGCCGGAGGTTTCCTCCCTCCAGCCGGTCGGCGCGGCGTCGTCCTTCACTAGGTAGGAGGTCGGCTTCTCCCACGGCCTGCGCCCGGGGATCTCCGGCAGATCCTTGTCGTAGGCGATGACAGCCTTGGCCATAGCTACTTCACCTCGACGTCGAAGGCCTGCGAGGTGTCGTTGCCGAAGATGTCGATCACCTTGACGAGGATGCGGTATTTGCCCGGTCTCTCGTAGGCGTGCGGGTCTGAGACGAGCTGCAGCCTGCGCTCCTTGCGCGTGCGGTAGGCTACCCAGCCCTGCATGAAGGTGTCGCTCTGGAAGTCCCAGTCCACCGCCCAATAGTCAATGTAGTCGGACCACTTCTTGACCTTGCTGCGCACATCCTCGGGGATCAGCTCGGTGTTGGGGATGACGAAATCCTTGAGCGCAACCTGCGCAGTGAGTTTCTCCGGCTGCTCGATCCCAACCTCCAGGTAGGCTAACTCGAAAAAGCGCACGTCGCCCTTGGAATCGGCCTGCTGCTCCATCACCTCGCGCGGGATCTGCAGCAGTAGGAGCCTCACGCCCTTCTTCGTCGCGGCCTCGACCATCAGGTCGTAGAGGCCCATCTCCCACTCCCAGCCGAGCACGTGCAGCTCGCCCTGCTTGATCTTGGTGCACTCGTCCATCGCCGCGTCGATCTCGTTGATGGTAACCGGCGCGTCCACCGCGCCGATGTGGACCATGGCCTTGCCCTTCTTGCCGTGCAAGTGCGCCATCCCCGCCAACGGCTGGGCGCCATAGAGTTTCAGGATGAAGGCGAAGTACTCGTAGATCGCCTGTTCGGTGAGCGCCTTGCTTTTCGTCTCGCCGAAGGTAACGCCGTGCCAGTACTGCCGCTCGTACTTGCCGAGATTCAGAACCTCGAACGGCTTGCAGTTCTCGATGCCGAGCAGCCGCTTGCGCGTGACGTGGATACCCCAGCGACCGAGGTCGCAGCCGATCCAGCGGCGGCCGAGCTTTTCCGCAACGGCCAGGGTTGTGCCGGAGCCGCAGAAGAAGTCAGCGACGAGACCTTCCGATGACGATGACGCGGCTATGACTCGTTCCAGCAGCGCTTCCGGCTTCTGGGTTGCGTAGCCAAGGTACTCCGATCGGCTTGTGTTCGGGATGTCGTCCCAGATCGACTGCGCAGCCACGCCTTTCGCTTCGTCCAAGTACTTCTTGTATCGGGGGATCTCCCTTTCAGAGATCACGATCAACCCTCGCTTCATCGCGTCATCGATCTTCCTTTGGCTCCACCGCCAGAATTTGCCCTCGGGGGGGCGTAATACCTTGTCGCCGAACCGTCTCGTATTGTCGTCACTCTCGCTAAACTTGTGGGTCGCATGGAGCGGCAAGGTGCAGTAGCGCCGGCCGTCCGGCTCGGTATGGCGGTATGCCTGTTCGACGTATTCCTCTCGGTAGTCACCGTACACTGGGTAGAACTCAGATTCGGAGGCCGCGTAATACAGCAGCGTATCGTGGATGCGCCCGTACTGCTTCGGGTCGTTTTTGGGATTACTCCGCTTCCACACGATCTCGTTTCGGTAGGCGTCCGCACCAAATCGTTCATCAAGTAACACACGTGCGTAGTGCGCCAACCTGTAGTCGAGGTGAACATAGATCTGACCAGAGGGGGCGAGAAGCGAAGCCATGAGATCGAACCGCGGTGCAAGCATCGAGAGGTAGGACGCGATCCCTGCTCCCCAAGTATCCCGATATGCCTTTTCCTCGATGGCCGATTGCTCTTTGACAACCTCGACGTCCCCGTCGCCGATCGGCGCGGTGAACGAGAAGTCAGCGCCAGTCGCAAACGGCGGGTCGATGTAGACCAGGTCGATTTTTCCGGCAAACTTCTCCAGCAGGGATCCCATCACGAGCAGGTTGTCGCCCCAGATGAGCTTGTTCCGCCAACCCGCCTCGAAGGTATCCCCCTCCTTGCCCTCGTAAATGTCGAAGAGTGTGCCCTGCACGCCGCCCTTTTTCGCCTCGCGGGTGGCGCGACTCTCGTTGATGGTCTCGATGACCTGGAAGGGCAGGCTGACGCGCGGCACCTCTTTGAGCGTGCCGCCCTCGTCGTACTTGCCGGGCCAAACCAGCTCGGTCCTGGTGACGTCGATCTTACCCATGCTCCTCCTCGTCAGTCCGTTCCAGGGATGATGCCTTCGCTGCGGCAGAGCATTCGCATGTCGCACTCCTTGCAGATCGCCGCCTCGGGCGGCGTCGTCACCGCGAACTCACGCGCTTGGATGCGCCGCACGGTCTCGTCGAAGTGCCGGCCGGCCTCGTCCACGCGCTTCGGGTCATAGGGCAGGACCATTTGAGCATCCTGCTTGCGCGCTTCCGAGGTCCAATAGAGGAGTAGTCGGTCGACGTGGCGACCGTGCCGTCGCTCCAGGATGTGTGCGTAGGTGCAGAGCTGCCGTTCGTAGGCTGCGATTAGCTCGGGGCTGTCCTTCGGCCGCGGCGAGGTCTTAAAGTCAAGCAGCTCGAGCTTACCGTCCCCGCCGAGCAGGAGGTCCACCTTGCCGGCGAGTATGTAGCCGTCCTTTTCCAGCGACACGTCCACCTCGGTCTGGATGACTCGCCGCATCTCGTCCTGGTTCTGCCGGAAGTAGTTCATCACCTGCTCGAGGGCTGCCCTCTTCGCCGCGTCACCAATCGGGCGGACGTCGCTGGCGACAAGGAACCGGAAGGTCCGGTCAAAGAGCTCCCGAATGCGCGGTTCGTCCAGCGTGTCGAGGCGGCCGTCGAGGGCGACGCGATGGATCTCCTCGATGGTCTGGTGCACGAGCAACCCAAAAAAGATCACCGCCGAGCGCGAGGGCGCGAAGTCGTACTCGCGGAAGAACTGGTACTGGCGCGGGCAGGTGTCATAGATCTTGAGGTCGCCGGTGAAGCTGTAGGTCTTTTTGACCGGCATGCGCTCCCGAACGTCGAAGCGCTGGGCGGCGAGCAGGTCCTTCTGCACGTAGGGCCATTGCGGAAGCCCCTGCCAGATGGGCGCGAAGTGGTCCTTCGGCGGCTCGTGCGCCGTGAGCACCAGTACCCTTTGTGACCGCGAGAATGCGACGTAGTGCAAGCGCATCCGGTCGAAGAGGGTAATGCGGTCTTCGGGCTCGAAGGCCGGCCGGTGGTAGAAGGGCGCGAGGTCGCGGTCGATCTGCTTGGGGCTCGAAAGCTGCGTACTGAGGGAGCCGACGACCACGACCGGAAACTCCAGCCCCTTCGCCTGGTGGATGGTCATCACCTGCACGTGGCCCTTTGGGAAGGGCTGGTCCGGGTCCTCGTACTCGTTGATGCCCCCATCGTAGAGAAGGCGTAGGAAGCTGTTGAAGAAATGGAGTCGGAAGAACTCGCGGTTCCTGTGTGTAACTACGGTGTAGTGGTAGTAGCTCTGGAAGACGTTCAGGAGCTGCGAGAAGATCGCGAGGTTACGAGCAGTGTTCTCGTTCTTGACGGCACTCCTGAAGGGCTCCAGTGCGAGCAAGTGGTAGAAGTAGTCGGCGGGGCGCAAGTCGAGAGCCTCGCCTTCCTGGAGCTGGCTGATCTCGCCGGTCCACTGCTGGAGCGCGTCGGCCAGCTGGTGGGGTGTGCCGAAGCGGCGGCCGAGCTCGACGAGGGCTCCGTCCACGTAAGTGGCGAGTTCGGCCACCGCTCCGGCAATGTGCCCCCGCCCATCACCATGCCAGCCGAAGAGCACGGCGAAGCAGCCGACCAAGTCGCGGATCTCGGGAATCTCGAAGTATGCCCTGGCGCGTGGACAGAACGACGGGATACCCCGCGCTTCGAGGGCGGCGAGGTACGGGCCACTGTGCTCCTCGCGCACGCTGTGCAGCAAGAGCGCGACTTGACCGTAGTCGGCGATGACACCGTTCTTCTTCAGGAACTCAACCAGGTCGGCGAACCGGGCGGACTCGTCGCGCCGGTCGCGGCCCCATATGGCAACGGTCGCCGGATAGTCCGTGTGGGTCGCGGCCGCGTTCGCCTCGATGGTCTTGTCGTATCGGAACGTCGTTCCTCTGCGGTTGGACCAGTCGGCCGATGCCATCCAGCGGTCGTATCTCTCCACGATCGCGCGGTGGGAGCGGTAGTTGGTCGTCAGCTTGATGACCGAGCAGCCTGGCATGCGCTGCGGGAACTCCAAGATGTTCCGCACGGTGGCACCGCGGAAGCGATAGAGGCTCTGGTCCTCGTCGCCGACGACGCAAAGGTTGCGGCTCTTTGCGGTGAGCTTCAGGAGGAGCTGCTCCTGGACATAGTTCGTGTCCTGGTATTCGTCTACCAAAACGTAGCCGATGTCGGGCGCAACCGCCTGCGCGCTGGCCGGATCGCTGAGTAGCTTGTGCACGAGACTCTGCAGGTGCGCGAAGTCGGTCCGATTGGCACCGAATAAGGCCGTCTCGTAGGTCCGGTAGGCGTTGCCGATGGCGGCAAGGAAGGGATCCGCCAAGCGCGCCAGCCCGTCCGCGTCGACAAGCTCCTCCGTGATCTTGTCGAAATACCCGCGCGCGCTCTCGATAGCAGTCCAGCGAGTCTTCCACCGGCGGAGGAAGAGGTCGTTCTCGGGTGGCCCAATGATCTCGTCGAAGTGTTCGAACAGGAAGAGCAGCTGTGTCAGCTCGTCAAGGGTTTCGTAGCTATGGCCGAGGGGGGTTCGGTGACGGTGCAGGGTGACCAGGCGGTTGCAGAAGCTGTGGATCGTAGATACCGTCAGCTCCGACAGGTCGCCGGCGTAGCCAACCTTGCGAGCCGCGGCGGCCAGACGGTCGCGCATCTCGAAGGCGGCCTTTTCCGTGAACGTGCAGAGAACGAGCTGCCTTGGCTCCGCCTTGCCGAGGAGGAGCAGGTTTAGCGCACGTAGCGCAATGCTATAGGTCTTGCCCGAGCCGGGGCCGGCGATCACGAGCAACGGGCCGTCGAGGTGCCCGACGATCGCCCGTTGCGCGTCGCTCAGGTGCGGGTACTGCTCCAGGATGGCGGACGCAATGCTCAAAGCAGGCCGGCCTCCCGGAAGCTGAAAGCCCGATCCGGCGACACGATCAAGTGATCCACGATCTTGAGATGGACTATTTCCGTCGCGAGCACGATCGCGCGCGTAAGAGCCTTGTCGTGCTCACTCGGCTCGACCCTACCGTTGGGGTGGTTGTGGGCAAGGACAATCGCTGCCGCGCTGCGCCGGAGTGCAGACTCGATAACTCGGCGCGGGTAGACTGCCGCGCGGTCAATCGTCCCTTCTTCGAGGGTCTCCACGCCGTCGCGTAGCAGACGATAAGCCGAGTCCAGATAGGCAACCTCGAAAACCTCATTACTGAGTGCCCCGATCCGCATCCGCCAGAAGTTGGCAAGACGCGCCGGGTCTGACAGGGAGTCGCGACCCTCGCTGGTCTGCTGCAGGTAGAGCGTGGCAGCCGCCTTGATGATTTGCAGTGCCACCGGGGTCACGAGGCCGATGCCTTCAACGGCGCGCAACTCCTCGATCGGAGCGTCCAGGATGCCGCGCAGGTTACCGAAGCGCGCAATCAACGCCTTCGCTGCCTGCTTGACGTCCGAGCGCGGGATGGCGAGCGTCAGCAGTAGCTCAACCACCTCATAATCGGCGAACCCATCGAGGCCGGACTTTAGAAATCGTTCCCGCAGGCGCTGTCTATGTCCGCGGTACTGAGGATCGCCCCGGCTCATGTCCTACAGGTCCCGTTTGGTTTGGGAGTGATCGCGTCCACTGGCAGTGTTAGAGGCACCGAACAGTCAGGCAATGGGGTGCCGCCGTGCGGCTGTATGCCGATGTTTAGCGCCGCGTGCCTCAGACAATTTCGCTATGGTTCGCTTCCACAGTCCTATTCTTCAGCCGCGGTGTGGACCGACTTGATTACCTCGACGAGGTTTGTCGGGGGAGCTTGGACCGACTGCTTCGAGAAGTAGCCGCTGGGCTGGGCGGTAAAGATGGACGAGGAGGCCTGGAGCAGCACCGCATTCTTGACGTCTTTATCCTCCCCTGCGGCAGCCACAAAGGCCCTGAATGTGGCTAGAGCATTCTGGCGGTGCTTGTTCACGATGTAGTTGTGGCGATGAGCCATGAAGTTGCGTCCGGCCCAGAGAAGGGCGAAATAGAAGATGCTGAAGACGAGGAGGCGGGATGCGACAGCGTAAATCGCTTGGGGGGTAGTGGCATTCGTGAAGGTCGTCTCCGGATGGAGAGGCCACACGAATAGTGCGAGCACGAGAAGGATCCCCACTCCGGCAACGAGCGTGGTGGCGACCAGCCACTTCCTAGCGTCGTCCTTATGCTCTTTGGCTTCGTTCTGGAAGTTGATCGTATGCTGAGCGACTCCGGCCTCGGCGGCAGCGTCGCGCACGCTCCTGAGGGCCGTCTCCATCTCGGCCAGGGCCTTCGCAATCGCCTCCTTCTGATCTGACAGAGCCTTCTCGGTGGCTCGAACCGACTCACGCGCCTTACGCTCGAGTTCTGTGAAATCGGTGTCGCGTCTCACGGAGTAGGCGAGGTGTTGTTCTAATACCGTAAAGTGACTGTCGTAGGTATCCTGAATCTGCCGGATGAGACTGTCCCGAGCATTGGCAGGGTTCCCTTGGCTGGGGTCGAAGCTGACCACCTGCTGGAAGAGGAGCAGCGCCTGTTGGGCTAGCTGTTGGAGCTGAGCTAGGACTGGCTGGGGGAGATTGTCGAGTGTTCCAGCGCTGAGGTCGTTATATAGCCCGTGCAGGCGACGAAATGCTGGTACGCCCGACGCGAAGTTGAGCTGTTTTCCGAGGTCTGCCTCGCGCGCCAAATCCTCGGGGCGAATGGTCGACAGCGCATCCAGGGTCGTCTTGAGTGCGTTGCGAGCTTGGGCTTCTGCTTCGGCTGTCGCCATCAGGTCGGTTCTCCTCTGAATCTTGAAGCTGGCCCTCCTGAGTGGGGGGGTATGGAACACCCCTCCGATCCCAGCGCCGAGCCGGTGCGATTGCGCCGTTAACAATTGGGCCCGGCCCCCCTACTCGGCAACACGGTTTCCCTAGTACGCGGAGGGTGCTGGCCCCCCTACTCCGCGATCGAAGAACTACGTGTAGACCATGGAGGCGCGTGTGCCTGGGTGAGTCTATGGCGTCCTCAGACCTTCGGGCAGCCTAACAGGCGACGTGTCGCGGGAGAGAGCCAAAATGAGGCCCGATGAGGAAGGACGGGTGAATGCTGTGATGGGGACTAGATCGGGACGCGAAAGGGCGAAACGCGATCGCGAGGGCTACTCGGGATCTCTCACTTCATCGACCAGAACTTCAAGTTACCGCACCGCAATGTGGGCAAACCAGTTGCCGCTTCTGAGGTTCCCTAGGACCCCCTGAAACCACCTTCAATTGACTCCCCCCTTCCACACCGACGGCCCAATGAAGGCAAACTTGTCCAAAAGGGAACGTCTAACCCTCCTGCTCCTCATACTTTGTTTTTAGCCGCTGAATCACCCCAGGATCCGCCAGCGTGGTCGTATCCCCGACGGCTTTGCCCTCGGCAATGTCTCTAAGGAGCCGGCGCATGATCTTCCCGCTCCGCGTCTTGGGCAGGTCAGCGGTGAACAGCACCTCATCCGGCCGGGCGATCTTGCCGATCTTCTTCACGACGTGCTCCTTCAGCTCATCCGCCAGCGCGAGATCGCCGACCTTCCCTTCCTTCACGGTCACGAACGAGACGACTGCGGTGCCCTTCAGCTCGTGCGCCCTCCCCACGACAGCCGCCTCGGCCACGGCGGGGTGGTCCACTAACGCGCTCTCGACCTCCATGGTCGAGATGCGATGCCCGGCCACATTCATCACGTCGTCCACGCGACCCAATAGCCAGAAGTAGCCGTCGCGGTCCCTCTTCGCCCCGTCGCCGGTGAAGTACACGCCGGGGAAGCGCGACCAGTACTGCTGGCGATAGCGCTCGGGGTCGCCGTAGATCCCGCGCAGCATAGCGGGCCAGGGCTTCCGCAAGATCAGGTAGCACCCGCCCTCGGGCACGCTCACGCCCTTCTCGTCCACGATGTCCGCCACCACGCCTGGCAGCGGGCGCGTCGCGCTCCCGGGCCGCGTCACGGTCACACCGGGCAGCGGCGAAATGAGAATCATCCCGGTCTCGGTCTGCCACCACGTGTCCACCACGGGGCAGTTCTCTCCGCCAATGTTCTTCTGGTACCAGATCCACGCCTCGGGATTGATGGGCTCGCCCACGCTCCCCAACAACCGCAAGGACGTCAGCCGGTGCTTGGCCGGCCACTCCACGCCCCACTTCATGAACGCCCGAATCGCGGTTGGCGCCGTATAAAAGACCGTCACGCCCAGCTCTTCGATGATCTGCCAGAACCGATCCTTGTCGGGCCAGTCGGGACTTCCCTCGTACATCACCACGGTGGCGCCGTTCGCCAGAGGCCCGTAGACCACGTACGAGTGCCCGGTCACCCAGCCGATGTCGGCGGTGCACCAGAAGACGTCGTCGTCCTTGAGGTCGAAGACCCACTTGGTGGTGCAGTACGTCCCGACCATGTAGCCGCCGGTGGTGTGGACGATCCCCTTGGGCTTTCCGGTCGTGCCGGACGTGTACAGCGTGTACAGCATGTCCTCGGCGTCCATGGGCTCGGGCCAGCAGTGGTCGGCCATGCCGTCCATCAGCTCGTGCCACCAGAGGTCGCGTCCCGCTTTGATGTGGACGTCGCCGACGCCGCGGCGGAACACGATCACGCTCTGGATCGAGGGGCAGCCCTCCAGCGCCTCGTCGGCGTCCTTCTTCAGCGGCACGATCTGCCCGCGACGGTAGGCGCCGTCCGCGGTCACGAGCACCTTGGCCTTGGCGTCGTTGATCCGGTCGCGCAGCGCCTCGGCGGAGAACCCGCCGAACACCACGGAGTGCACGGCGCCGATCCGCGCGCAGCCGAGCATCGCGATGGCCAGCTCGGGCACCATTCCCATGTAGATGGCCACGCGGTCGCCGCGCTGCACGCCCAGCTTCTTCAGCGCGTTCGCGAACTTGTTCACTTCGCGGTAGAGATCGTAGTAGGTCAGCGTGCGCCGCTCGCCCGGCTCCCCCACCCAGACCAGCGCCGCCTTGTTCTTCCGCGCGCCCTTGATGTGCCGGTCGACACAGTTGTACGAGGCGTTCAGCTTTCCGCCGACGAACCACTTCGCGTTGGGCGCGTTCCACTCGAGCACGCGGTTCCATCGGACGAACCAATCCAGCTCGGACGCTTGCGCGGCCCAGAAGCCCTCGAAGTCGTGCTCGGCCTGGTCATAAATCGAGGCGTCCTTGACGTTGGCCTGGCGGGTGAAGTCGGGAGGTGGCGCGTACTCGCGGGTTTCGTCGAGAAGGGCGTCGATGGCGGCGGGGGCGGGTGCGCCGGGGGCGGCTGGCGATGCGGGTGCCCCGGACCGCGCAGGTGCGGAGGCACCGCTACCCTTCCGGGCCGATCCGGCGCCCTGGGCGCCCTTCGGGTCCACCATCGAGGTCTCCTGAATGCGGTTCTGGGAGCCGGGCACTGTGCCCCGGCCGAGGAGGAAGGATTATGGCGCTGGTGGGCTCAGCGAGGCAAGCGCGGCGGCAAGGGGGTAATGGGTCATTTTGATTTTTGGAAGGTTGACCCTGTTTTCAGGTGGCGGTAGGCTCACGACGCTACACTTCCCAAGGACGGGTCGAGACTTATTTGTTCCCCGGGGGAGTTACGCTCGGCTTATGGCCAAAGGCAAGAGGCAGTCTCCTGACGAGAGACAGCTAAGCCACGTTCGTAAAGTCATTGCGCTTCGGGAGACGTTCCGGGTTTTAGGAATTGCGGCAAAAGGCTACTTCTTCGTCGCGCTCCCCGCCAAATCTCTAGCTGGCCATATGACAATCGTGAGCGTCTTCACGAACCTCGTGGAGAAGCTCGGTATGACATTTTGGTTTCAGCTAGGCTTTATGGCCGCCTGCGCTCTTGCGGTTGCCGGCATTGAAGCGGTTAGACGATTTCAAGTAGACGCCCTAAAGAAGGCCCTCGACCGCGAGCATCGCCGAGTGGCTCAGTTGGAAGCAAGAATGGACCCTAATCGAACTTCAAGTGGTTTAAAGGATTAGACTCATAGGGAGGCGATGATGTCCGACACCGGATATTTCTTGATGCTGTCTATGTCATTGGCACTAGGGCTATTAGCCTTCATTGCCATGCATTCACACCGCAGGGCCAGGAGGGACGCATTCAGGGAAGACCTCTTTACTATGAGGGATGGTCTCTTTGACTACATGTGGCTCCACGGCATTCCATTCTCGAGCCCGGCCTACCTTCAATTGCGGGGCCTGCTCAACGGGGCAATTCGGCTGACCGACGACATCACACTAGGCGGTCTCGTTGCCGCAATGGTCTTCGAGAGTGGTGGCGACGAGGATGAAGTAGACGAGCTGAGAGCGGCTATCGACGCTATACCAGACCCGGCGGACAAGGAACATTTTCAGGGTGTATACGCGCAGGTCGAGACGAGGGCGCTCAAGTATATTTTCTTCGAGGGGATCCCCGGCCCATTCTTTCGAGTGATCCGGCTGGGAGCTATTCGACTTGCCGAAGAGGCTGAGCGGGAGCTAAGAAGGCGAGTTGAAGTGGAGCTTGCCGAAGAGTTCTTGCGACATGGGAAACCGGGAGGGTTCGCACCGGCTCACGCCGCCTAGCCCCCGCCTGCATTTCCCTCGGGTCCAGTTTCTCCTCCATCCGCGCTACGTGCCGCATACTCGCTCGCTTCGTCTGCCATCACCTTTCTAGCCCTCCTCACAAGTGCTGTCCACGGAGTCGTCGCATTCTGGAGGTTGAGCGGAGGCCTCAGGGCACCGATAACCGTGTTCTCGATGGGTCGAAGATCGGCTCCCTTAGGTGCAGGCCAGCTTGCGAGAAGGATCCGCGTTCTCATCCAGTCAGTAAGCTTCCTATCGTTCACGGCCGATAGCCCGTAGTTGGCGTAGTAGCCTGGATTCTGGGGGTTTCGAGGCACGCCGCTCAATCCGAGACGCTGGCGTAGGAGCGCGGCGAGGGAGCGACGGAGGGTGGAAGAGCCCGTTCGGCCGTCGCCGAAGTGAGTCGTCACGTCGCGGCTGACCACACTATCCTCTGCCTTTCCGACGTACAGGGGGCGGTCATCCGGAGGATTCCCGAGGCCGAGTTCCGCCCAGACCTCCTTGCTCGCATACGCGGCATACAAACCCGGCGAGCCCGGAAGTCTGCTCGGTGCGTCGGAGATCGCCCAACGCGGTTGCGCTAATGCTTCAAGAACAGAGTTAATCGCTGGCATGAGTCCTTTCCTCCGCATTTGAATATATACTCGGCGCCATGGATCCGACAATTCGCTACGACCGCCGCCTCGCCCTCGACTTATACCGTCTCAACGCTCTTTTCGCCGCGGCCTCCGGCCCACCGAAATCGGGCTACGAACGCGTATTCGCTCACAGCTTCACGTGGGTGACTGCCTCCTGCGAAGATGAGTTGGTCGGCTTCGTGAACGTCGCTTGGGATGGGGACGTGCATTTCTTCCTGCTCGATACCGCGGTACATCCGAAATGGCAACGGAAGGGGATCGGTCGTCGGCTGGTTGAGGAAGCGATCGAGGCGTGTCGAGGGCGCGGCGAATGGCTGCACGTGGATGCGGACCCTGAGCTGATGTCTGGTTTTTACGAGCGGTGCGGCTTCAAGCCGACACCGGCGGGCCTGGTGAACCTGACGGGATAGCGAACGACTATGCCTTATAATCTAGCATGAGCCAATAACTTAGGACCCCCTACCGCGAGCCCGCGTACAGCACGTGGGTCTTCATGCGGAATTCGTCGAACGTCACCGCCTCCCCCTTCCAGGCGAACAGCGACACCTCCCCACTCGGGTCCTTCTTCTCGTGGGCGACCGCGATCAATTGCCCATCGGTGTCGAAGAACTCGGAGAGGTACTCGTAGGCGAAGTCCGAGCCTTGCTGGTTGCGCGGCTCGCTGCGCCAGGAGTAGCCCAAAAGCCTCCCGCTCTTGTAGTACGTGTAGTCGCGCGTCACCAGGCGCGAGCTGTCGGGCTCGTACCAGATCCGCTCCTCCAGGCGCCCGCGGGCGCTCCACGAGTAGCGCGGCCCCCAGCCGGCTCGAGCCTCGCTCCAGTGTGTCTCCGGAACGTCATAGAAAAGAGTCACCCGCTGGCCTGGGTTCACGTCCTTCAGCGACCGGAGCGCGACGATCCTGTCGCCACCGGACGCATGGATGCGACGGACGGTGCGCACGCCGCCGATGATCAGGGTGTCGGGCCAGTCGCGCGCCTTCAGGAACTGGCGGTCGACCATGGGGAACGGCGGCACGTAGTCCGCCGTGTGGTGGATGAGATCGTGGATCGGCTCGTAGGCCGAGTTGGTGTGATCGGCGCGCGCCGTCCGCCACGACAGACCCAAGAGGACACAAGCGAAACCAACGAACATCAACGCGCGAGGGTCAAGACCGAGGGACCTAAGCGGCATGACCAACGACTACCACCGCCCGCCCGCCGAGTCAATTACACGCGCGGGGTCAACCCCACGCGCCGCACCATCGCCTGAAAGCGCGGATCGCTCCGGACGGGATCGAAGTACGCCTCGGTGTTGAGGAACACCAGGTCGGAAGAGTGCTCGGTGAAGGCTTTTTCTTCTCGTCGTGCGCCCGGCAGACCTCGCCATTGGACTCCGACGGTAGCGGAAACGGCCGCCCCGTGGCAGACTTTCCCCCCATGAGTCCCAATACCCTCTTCATCAGGTGGAAAACCCTTCCGCCGGACATCGTCCGCCAGGCGTGCAGGCGCGTTCGATTGATGGCGCTCTCCATCGCCGCGATCTGGACGGTCATTCTCCTGATGGCGAACGTTGTGGCGCCTCTCCTGGGGCACCACCACGACCGGACGATGATGTGGCCGATGCCGGGAAACCTCATCGCGGTTATCGGGCTGGCCATTTGCCTCGCGATCTACTGGGCCGTGCGCCGCCTTCACCCGCCGCCCGCGACGATTCTGAATCTGGGGATCGCGCTCCAGGTGGCGACCGCAGCGCTGGTCGCGATCCTGACCCACTGGGGCCCGGTCGCAGTGACATCGGGCGGCATCTCGTGGCTTTGCCTGATCATTCTGGTACAGCCCGCGATCGTGCCGAGCTCGCCGCTCCGGACGTTCGTCGTCTCCATGTTGATCGCGACGATGGATCCGATCGCGGTATGGATCGCCTACATGCGCGGGGTTCCCATCCACGCGGAACCCTTCCTCTTGCTCTGGTATTTCGTGCCCAACTACATCTCGGTCGGTTTGGCCATGATTCCGTCTCACATCATCACAAACCTGGGGCAACAGGTGAGTGAGGCGCGCGACCTGGGGAACTACCAGCTGGGCGAGCTTCTGGGGCGTGGCGGCATGGGCGAGGTCTACCGGGCGCGCCACCGCATGCTCGCGCGGCCGGCCGCGATCAAGCTGATCCGCCCCGAGACCCTGGGCGCCGCGAACCCCGCGATGGCGCGCGTGATGGTGCAGCGCTTCCACCGCGAGGCGCAGGCGGCAGCCAGCCTCCGCTCGCCGCACACCATCAGCCTCTACGACTTCGGCGTCAACGACGAGGGGACGTTCTACTACGTGATGGAGCTTCTGGAAGGATTCGATCTGGAAACGCTGATCCGAACCTTCGGACCGATCCCGGACGGACGCACGGTCTACCTACTCCGGAGCGCCTGCCGCTCGCTGGGCGAGGCTCATGCGCACGGGCTGATCCACCGGGACGTCAAACCGTCGAACATCTACACCTGCCGCCTGGGCCTGAACGTCGACTTCATCAAGGTGCTCGACTTCGGGCTGGTGAAGATGTCCCACGCCGAGGGCTCCGATAACGCCGAGCGCTCCACCATGATTACGAGTCCCGACGTCACCACCGGCACGCCGGCGTTCATGGCGCCCGAGATGGCCCTGGGCGAGCCCACGGTCGGGAGCCCGGTCGACGTCTACGCGCTGGGATGCGTGGGCTACTGGCTGTTGACGGGGAAGCTGGTCTTTGAGGCGGACACGCCAGTGAAGATGATGCTCCGGCACATCCAGTCCCCGCCGGTGCCGCCGTCCGAGGTGACCGAGATCGACGTCCCGCCGGAGCTGGACCGGCTGATCCTCCAGTGCCTGGCGAAGGACCCGGCCCAGCGCCCCACCGCCGTGGAGCTAATTGAGGCGCTCGCCGCCATCCCCGTCCGCGAGCACTGGACCCGCGAGCGCGCCGAGGCATGGTGGGAGATCCACCTCCCCGTCGAGGCGCCCGTCACCGAGCTAAGGCCGAAGACGCCCCTCGCGACGATGCACACCGAAAAGGCGCCGCTCAGCCCGGCGGTGTCCGCTCCTTTCGTCGTAGCTCCTCGAGCTTCAGAGAAATAGACGCGTTGGACTTGAGGAGCGCGTCCAGCGCCTCCTCGGTCGGACGCGGCTGCTCGGCGCGGCGCGGCCGGTTGTCCTCCAGGAAGGGCCAGAGCGGACGCCGGATCTGCGGAGGGAGCGACGACTCCAGATATTCCAGCGCCGTCGCGCGGAGCAGGCGATCCTCGGTGTGAAGCCCCTGGAACGCGACCCGCAGCGGCTTCCGCGGCAGGACCAGCGCGAGCAGCGTGAAGACGTGCTCCAGGCTCCGGTTCGCGCGATCCCTCACAACCTCGCCCATCACCGGCGACCATTCCTCGTCGTCCATCTTGTCCAGGAGATTTCGCGTTTCCCAGACGCCGGATGCGGACTGGATCTCGCGCAGAACCGCCGCGAAGACGTCCTTGGGCGACACCCAGCACATGGCGTCCACGTCGAGCAGGTGCGCCAGGCCGCGGCCGCAGCGATAGCGGACTTCGAAGCGCTTGTCGGCCAGCCCGCGGAGGAGCCCGTCCGCCGCGCGCCGGTCGTAGATCGCGCCCAGGACGAGCGGGATCCGCCGCCGGATCACGAAGTCGGTGTCGGGATCCAGGAGGCGCTCGATCAGGGGATCGACCGCGGGGGCGCCTGTCTCGCGCAGGACGTTGATCGCGTGCTGGGCCACCTCGTTCCGGGCGAGGAGCTCGATCGCGTGCGGCAGGAGCTCGGGCGTGATCGGGCCCGAGTGGAGCGCGCGAAGGACCTTGGGCACGTCCGGGCTCCGGAGGCCGCGGATCCGGAGCAGCAGCTCGGCGGCCGGGTCTTCGCCGGTGTCCTCGTCGGGGCCCGCATGGTGGCGTTCGATCTTGTGCGCTCCGATCGTTCGGAGAAGGGTCTCGCGCGTGGTCGAGTCCATCACGTGCGCCAGGTCCAGGCGAACGGCGCGGGAGATGAGGCCGTTGGCCAGCGCCTGGACGTAGCCGCCGTGAAGCCGCAGGGCGACCACCACGCCGCACACGGAGAGCGCCGCGGCGATCGCGAAGAGCACGTTGCCCATGCCCTTGAGCGGCATCGCGAGGACGAGCGCTCCCGCGATCCCCGCTGCGAGCAGGTCGCCCGCGCGCGACGCGCCCACGTCCACCAGCGACTTGATCGAGCGCTTGTCGCGCGAGGGCACCGGCGTGAAGAGCACTTCGTAGCCGCCCCGGTAGAGCGAGTTCGAGAGCACGAAGTCGCTCCCGCGCGCGATTGCGGCGGTGGCCAGGCCGGGGATGGCGATGGCCCCGGCCGAGGTCGCGGCCATCGCGGCGGGAAGGACCGCCGCGGCCCGCGCGGGGCCCAGCTTCTCCAGCGCGACGCGGCTGAGCGCCGCCTGGACGATCACGGTAAGGAGCGAGGCGCCGGTGTAGAAGGCGGCGAAGAAGCGGAGCAGCTGCCCGCCTCCCCCGACCGCGGCGGTGGCGCGCCCCTTCAGCACGAGATCGATCAGCCCCTCGCTGATCGTGACCAAGAGGACCAGCGCGATCAGCCCGCGGATGTAGGACGTGGCGAGTAGGGCGCGGACTCCCGCGGCCGGCGGCGCGCCTTCACGCGGCGCGTCCGGGACGTTCACCACTTCGAGTGAGGATCGAAGGCGGGTCACGCCGGCCGCGCAGACGGCGTGGAACGTGGCGAGCACGGGAAGCATCGCGGTGATGGGGAGCACGTGCCCCACCCGCTCGGCCGCGAGTCCTCCGATCAGTCCCCCGACCGTGCCGGCCGCGGTGACCCGCGCCAGCTCCCGCTTCGCCGAGCGCGGATCGAAGCGCTCGTTCAGGAACGAGTAAAAGCCCGAGACGAGCAGCGCCCCGAAGCAGCCGTAGTGCAGGTAGACGAGCACCGCCGCCACGTGGTGCGACACCAGCGAGACGGCCCAGGCCAGGAGGAGGAGGCCCGCGCTGGCGGCGAAGGCGGCGGGCACCACCCGTTCCGGGCCCCATCGCGTGAGGGCGAGCGTGGAGGCATAGGCGAGCGCGACGGCCAGGACCGACGTGGCCATCATCATGGCGGGCAGCATGGTGACGGGAAAGTTGGTGAGGAAGTAGGCGTCGCGGGTCGCGCGCGCGCCCACCTGGTAGGCGATCATCGCCGTCGCGGTCGCGAGGAGCGCGACGGTGGTGGAGCGCGGCGTTGTTGTCGGCGTGGCCAAGGTCCCAGGATAGCGCCTTGGCGGGTGGGACGGAGCCCTAGAAGTAGCTCGCCGCCGTCAGGGTCAGGCCCGCCATCGGGGTGTCGTTGTTGAAGCGGTCGCGCCGCCACTCGTAGTACCAGCCGAAGCGGATCACCGCGGCGGGATGGGGGCGGAAGTTCAGGCTGGCGCAGAGGCGCGAGCGGGAGTCGCCGGGGATGCGCGCGTCAAAGTCCACCTTGTCGGCCCGGATGCCCGCGCTGAGGCTGGTGCCGTGCCAGGAGTGGAAGAGGGGGGCGCGCAAGAGGCGCGTGGCCTCGACAGACGCACCCCACTGCCGTTGTGCGTAGAGCGCGCGGAGCGCGGGGGGCACGTCGATCAGGGCGCCGCCGGCCTCGGCCGCGAGCTGGAACCCCGCGGCGCGCGTCTCCCCGTCCACGACCACCAGGTGAACGAAGCGCGAGTGATCCACCGTCGCGCCGCCCACCTTCGTCTGGTTGTAGGGGCCGCTCTGCGCCGCGAAGCCGATCTCGGTGTCCACCGACGGCTGGAGCGCGATCCTCCCCGCCACCGCGGGGACGCCGTTTTGGTCGCCGTAGTTATTCCGCCCCGCCGGGAGCCGGGTGCCGCCCGCCGCGCCCATGATCACGCCGTCGTCGAAGCCGGTGACAAGATCGACCTCGTAGGTGAACGGGAACGTGGGGTCGAGATTCCCGAAGCCGCGGATGCCCGCGCCAAGCTCCGCGTTCGGGACGCCGACGAGCTGCGTGGCGACCAGGGAGCGCTCGGCGAACTCGTACAGCGGCGCGTCGTGGTCCAGGTTGGTGCGGCCCAGGGGCGCGAGGAAGATTCCCGCGTGCGCGTCCAGGGCGCGTCCGACGCGGCCGATCAGCTCGGCGCGCTCCAGGACGAAGTCGTCGGCGCCGCGGTCGTAGGCCGCCTGGGCGCCCAGCCGAAACCGGGAGCCGAGCCGCGCGAGGAAGAACCCGTTCGCGCGTCCCACCGAGAACCAGCTTGGATCCGACACGCCGGCGGTCCGGTCATAGCCAAAGCGAAGCTCGCCGTGCCCGCCCCACGCGATCGACTCGAGGCTGCCGTGGTACGGCGCGTAATCCAGGACGGCGGGTGCGGTCGTTTGGTCGGGCGGCTCGACGGGCGCGGGCGGCTTCGCGCGTGTCGCGGCGCGATGGATCGAGGGGTGAGAGACGGCGGGAGTGGTCCCGGCGATCGACGTGCCCCAAGAAAGCGCCAGCACGGCCACCAGTCCGGCTCGAACCACTCGTCGCACGGCCCCAGAGATCGGGACCGCGCACGCCGCTCCTCTCGCCTCGATTCCGCTTCTATCGACACCACTCCTCGGGATCTTTCTCATCGCGACTCCACGAAATCCACGAGTGCCGCCTTGTCCGCGACGGGCATCGCCAGATACGCGTCGCGCGCGGCCGCCGCCTCGCCGTCGTGCAGCCGCACCGCCTCGTCCACGCTGTGCGCGCGGCCGTCGTGCAAGAGGAGCAGCCGCCCGCCCAGGAATTCGCGCGCGATCCGCATCCCCCAGAGCGGCGCCGTCCGCCACTCGTGACCGTCCGCGCTACCGTCGGGACGGTTGTCGGCCAGCGCATCCCCCAGGTCGTGGAGCAGCAGGTCCGAGTAGATCGCCACGTCCCGGTTCGCGAGCGCCTCGATCTCGTGCGGGCCGGTGTGCATCACCGGCACGTGGCACCCCACGCACCGGGCGCCCGCGAACAGCGTCTGCCCCCGCTGCCGCGTCGCGGTCATCTCCCCCGGCGACGGCGGCGCGAGCATGCGCATGTACTGGGACACGTCGTTGATCCGGTTGTCGGGCACTTCGGGCTCGGGCGCGCGATCCACGCCCGGCGCGACCGCGGGCCCCAATGGATTGACGTTCTCCGTCGGGTGGAACGTCGACGTGATCCCCATGTCCTGGTGATACGCCTCGACCACCTGCTGGAACAGGGCCGACACCGACGCCTTCCGTCCGAAGCGCCCCGCGCGAGGCCCGGGGCCCGCGCCCGCCTCGCCGGCGGGCAGGTACGCCGCGGGCGTCACCCAGTTCACGCGCCCCGAGATCCCGTCGCCGTTCGCGTCGCCCGGGTCCGCGTTCGCCGCGATCGCCGAATCGGGGATCGCCTCGATCAGCCCCACGCCGAACACGGGCGGCGGAAGCCGGTACGACACGTCGACGCCCGCGGGGAGCCGCTCCGCGGTCGCGCCGGGCACAGCCTTGTCCTGGATCTGCGGGCCGCCCTCGCCGGGCACGAGGTCCGTGCCGCGGCTGAAGCGGACGAGGATGTTTTCGGGGCGCCCGCGGCCGTCGCCGCTGTGGCACGAGGCGCACGAGACGTTGTTGAAGATGGGCCCCAGCCCCTCGTTGATCGTGAACGACTTTCGGAACTGCGTGTGTCCGTCCTGGAAGTCGCCCAGCTCGCCGTTGGACAGGCCCTCCAGCGGCTGGTCGAAGCGCTCGCCGGGGGCAGGCTCCGTCGTGAGGAGCTTCCCGCAGCCCCAGGAGGAAAAGGCGACGCACGCCGCCAGCGCGATGCCGGCAGCGCAAAATGCAATGCGCAAGTGCGAACGCCATCGAATGGACATTGGAAACGCCGGGCCTCCCCAGGCTGTGGCGATGTTCCAAGTTGGTATCGCAAGAGACGCGCCAGGGGTGGGACGGCTGGGCGTGCGTTATCGGTCCGGAAATTGCGTCCTAGGGGGAAAACCGCGGCGCATCAGGCCCGCGGCCTGGGGGGAACCAAGCCATGACTTCCCGATCGCTGACTTCGCTCGGAATCGCCGCCGCGCTGGTCGCGGCTCTCATCGCCGCATCGTTCCTGGTCGGGGCGCTCACCTCGTCCAAGGCGCACGCCACCGCGCTAACGCCCGCGCGCGGCATGAGCGTCGCGCAGGTTTCCGCGGGCTCGGTGGAGTTCTCGCCCACGGTCTCGTTCACCCACCAGAATTTCAAGCGCGAGGGGTACGGGAATGTGGACCATTTCACGCAGCTCGACGTGCGGCCGACGGTGGGCTTCTGCCTGACCGACCACTACGAAGTGACGGGCGGATTCCTCGCGCGGCACCAGGAAGCCAACGGAACCAAGGACACCGCGCTCGGCGCCACCGCGGGGCTGACCTACAACTTCTCGCGGCACGGCTCGGTGATTCCCTTCGTCAGCCTCGGATTCGGCGCCCTCTTCTACGACGGCTTCACCATGGACCGCACGGCGGTGCTCGCGCCCACGATCGCCGGCGGCGCCCGCGTGCCGGTGGGATCGAAGGCCGCGGTCAACATGAGCCTGGCCTACCAGCACGAGTCGAACGCCGACGGGGAGTTCAACGCCAGCGCCAACCGGATCCTCGCGTCCGTCGGGGTCTCGCTCTTCCCCTGGAGAACGAAGTAGGGCCACAGGGCGCCGGAGCCCGGATTTCGGGCCCCATTTGCCTCCTTGCGTTTCCCGTTGCCAGGTCTACAATTAACCCTCAGTAGATCTACGCAGAGGCTCCAAGGGAACCCGTCGAGGCACCAGGAATGCTCACCTCACGGCCACATCTCGCTACGGGCATTCTCATCTCGATCCTCGCCACCGCGGCCGCGGCTCTGCTTCGGTACTTCCTGGACCCGATGCTCGGGACCGGCGCGCCCTTCACGATCTTCCTCCTCGCCATCGTCGCGAGCGCCTGGTTCGGGGGGCTGTGGCCGGGGCTGCTCGCCGCCGTGCTCGGCGCCATCCTGGGGGATTTCTTCTTCGTCGAGCCAAGGGGCGAGTTCACCCCGTTCACCACAATTCATGCCGTCCAGCTCGGCTCGTACTTCCTGCTCGGTACATCGATCAGCATCGTCAGCCAGCTCTGGCACTTGTCGAGACATCGCCTGGAGCGCACGGTCGCCTCGCTTCGGCTGAACCAGGGTCTGCTTCAGCTGGCCGAGCGCACGGCCGGACTGGGAGTCTGGGAGATCCACGACATGGAGAGCGGCGACGGGCGCTGGTCCGAACGCTGCCACCGTCTCTACGGCACCGATCCCGCCACGTTTTTGCCCTCCCGCTCGCGGGTGCTGGAGCTGATCCACGCGGACGACCGCGAGCGAGTCGTGGGCGCAGGGCGGGAATCGATCGAGACGCACTGCGAGTACGACGTCGAGTTCCGCGTCCACCACCCCGATACTGGCGAGCGGTGGCTGTGGGAGGTGGGCAGCGTGGAATACGGCCCGACGGGGCACCCGCTCCGGATGGCGGGCATCACCGTGGACGCGACCGCGCGCAAGGTCGCCGAGGAGCGGCTGCGGGAGAGCGAGGCGCAATTCCGCGCGATCGCCGACTTTGCCCCCGCCAAGCTGTGGGTCACCGACGCGTCGGGGCGGTGCACGTATTTGAGCCCCAAGTGGTACGCGTTCTCGGGCCGGGCGCCGCGGGAAGATCTGGGACTGGGATGGCAGGACCTCCTTCATCCGGAGGACCGCCCCCGGGTGGAGAAAACGTTCAGCGACGCCAGCAGGGGACGGACCGCGTTCACGATGGACGTCCGGTTTCGCCGCAGCGACGGGCAGTACCGTTGGATGGCCGACGCGGGCACGCCCCGCTTCGACGAAGCCGGCCACTTCATCGGCTACGTGGGCGTGGTCATCGACATCCACGAGCGGAAATCCTTCGAGCAGGAGTTGAAGGAGGCCGATCGGCGGAAGGACGAGTTCTTGGCGACGCTGGCCCATGAGCTTCGGAATCCCTTGGCGCCAATCCGGAACGGCCTCCACCTGATGCGTCTGGCGGAGCGCGACGCGGCGACCGTAGAGCGCGCCCGCGGCATGATCGACCGGCAGGTCGCTCAGATGGTGCGCCTGATCGACGATCTCCTGGACGTCAGCCGGATCACCAGCGGGAAGATCGAGCTGCGGAGGGAGTGGATCAACCTGCGCGACGCGATGCAGAGCGCGGTGGAAACGAGCCGTCCGCTGATCGATTCCCTGGGGCACGAGCTGGTGGTGACGCTGCCGGACGAGCCCATCCTGCTCGACGCCGACTTGACCCGCCTGGCCCAGTCGTTCGCGAACCTCCTCCAGAACGCGGCCAAGTACAGCGAGCCGGGCGGGCGAATCCTCGTGACGGCCCGCAAGGAAGACGGCCGCGCCGTGGTGAGCGTGCGGGACGAGGGAATGGGGATCCCTCCCGAGCTCTTGCCGGCGGTGTTCGACCTGTTCGTGCAGGAGCCGCGCAGCCTGGGGCACGCGCAGGGCGGCCTGGGGATCGGCCTGACCCTGGTGAAGCGCCTTGTGGAGCTGCACGGCGGCTCCGTCGAGGCGCGGAGCGATGGCGTCGGTCGGGGAAGCGAATTCGTCGTCACGCTGCCGTTGGTGGAGCTGCCCGTGGTGGAACGCCCCAGCCGCGTCTCCGCCGAGAATGGAACGCACGGAGCGACGGGCCGCCGCCGGGTGCTGGTCGTGGACGACAACGAGGACTCGGTGGAAAGCCTGGCGATGCTCCTCGCCTACTTCGGGCATGACGTCGAGAAGGCTTCGAACGGGGGGGCCGCGCTCAAGATCGCGGAGCGGTGCCGCCCCGACACGGTCCTGCTGGACCTGGGAATGCCCGGGATGAGCGGCTACGACGTCTGTCGCGCGATCCGGCAGGAGCCGTGGGGAGCCCCGATCACCCTGATCGCGCTGACCGGCTGGGGCCAGGTCGAGGACCGTGAGCGCACGCGCGAGGCGGGCTTCGACCACCACATGGTGAAGCCGGTCGACCCCAACGTTCTCCAGGGCCTCTTGCACCGCCCCGCCGCGCGCGGGCCGGAGGAGCCGGCGCCCGTGTAGCTGGGATTTAGCCCTTGCCAACCTCGGGCACTTACGACAGTCTAAAGCTTCTAAATGGATCCCACCCCCGCCGACAGGATTGCCGAGACGCTCCGGATGCGCGGGCCGCTGACCGCGGCCGACATCGCGGCCGACCATGGTTGCGGGGTCGTGGCCGTGCGTTCACAGCTCCGTAACCTCGAGGCGGCGGGTCTCGTGGCCCGCACCACCGAGCGCCGCCCCATCGGGCGCCCCGTGTCCCGCTACAGGCTGACCGGTGAGGCCGAGAGCCTCTTCCCCAAGCGGTACGACGTCTTCGCGGCGCGACTGACCGAGTCAGTCATCCGCGAGTTCGGCGAGGACGGGCTGAATCGGATCCTGGCCCGCTGGGAAGACGATCTGCACCAACGCTTCGACGCCACCCTTCCGGCGAACCCTTCCGAACGGCTCCAGGCGCTGGCGCGGCACCAGACGGAGAACGGGTTCATGGCGTCGGTGCGCACGGACGAAGACGGCGTCGCGCTGGTCGAGCGGAACTGCCCCATCGTGGCGATCGCCGCGCGCTATCCGCAGATCTGCCGCCACGAGGCCGCGCTCTTCGGGCGGACCCTCAAGTGGAAGACCACGCTCCAGTCCTGCCAGGCGACCGGTGACGCGGTCTGCGTGTTCCAGATCGGCCGGGCGGTGAAGAAGGGGGCGCCCGCCTCCGTGGGCGCGGCGAAGAAGGGGGCCGCCGAGTAATGCCCAAGTTGAAGGTCGCGCTCGCGGGGCGCGAGCAGATCGCCGAAGCCACCTACGCGTTCCGGCTGGATCTCGCGGGCCAGCCGCTCCCCCACAAGGCCGGGCAGACGATCGATCTCACCTTCCCCAACATGCCCTTTCCCGACGAGACCGGAAATCGCCGCACGTTTTCGATCGCGTCCGCGCCCGGGAGCGCCGCGCTCCTGTTCGCGACCCGTTTTCGCGGGAGTGGGTTCAAGCGCTCCCTCATCGAAGCCCCCCTGGGCACCGAGCTGGACCTGGACGGCCCGTACGGCTCCTTCACGCTCCCCGGCAAGTCGACGGACGCCGTGCTCCTCGCGGGAGGGATCGGGATCACGCCGTTCCGGGCGATGGTGGAGGACGTGCGTGAGCGCTCGCTCCAGCACACGCTGACGTTGATCCACTCGAACCGAACCCCCGAAGAGGCGCCCTTTCTACGCGAGCTGATGGCCTGGGCGGGCGGCGCGGAGCGATTCGCCTACATTCCCGCGATGACGCGGTCCGAGGCCGCGAAGCAGCCGTGGCACGGGGAGAAGCGCCGCGTCGACGCGGAGAGCCTCCGGGCCTGGCTGCCCCGCGGGGAGCGGACCGCCACGGTCCACTACGTCGCCGGCCCCGAGGGGTTCGTCCGCGGGGCGGCCGAGGCCCTGAAGGCGGCGGGCGTGGACGAGGACCAGATTCGGACCGAGGAGTTCCCCGGGTACTAGGTCTGGCGTAAGGCCACAATGTATGTTACAATACTAACTTACCTGCGGAAGTCACCGTCGGGACTCATACTCCAGTAAATCCGAAGCATCTTTATTGTGAGGACCCTGCCGTTGAGACGCTCCGTCGTTCCCTTTCTACTGACGTATGGACTGCTCCTTCTCACTGCATGCGGTCAGTCACACGCCGCGCCCCTTTTCTCCTCGAATTTCCTCTCCTTCGACTCCGTGGGTGGCCCATGCACCTCCAGCGCAGTCGGGGATTTGAACGGCGACGGAAGGCCCGATCTCGCCGTGGTGGACGACGACCGGAATGGGTATACCGCGAAGATCGTGATCTTCCTCGGAGATAGTGCCGGGATCCTGCGACGCACATCCATCGCCGTGGTGGCTGAGTACGCCTTCTTTGTCGCGCTCTCAGATCTCAACTCGGACGGAAAGTTGGATCTCCTGGTTGGGGAGAACGATTGGATAACGGTACTGCTCGGGAACGGAGATGGAACCTTCCAGCCTGAAACGAATTTCGATGTCGGCCTCAGTCCAGTCTCAATCGCAATCGGCGACCTCAACGGAGACACACATGGCGATCTGGCGGTTGTTCTTTCCAGCGCCGTGCTGGTGCTGCTTGGGAACGGCGACGGAACGTTTGCGGAGCCGATTGGGGTAGCGTCGGGGGCCAATCCAACTTCAGTTGCGATTGGCGACCTGAATGCGGACGGAAAGGCCGACCTTGCTGTGGCCAACACCAATTCCGGCACCGTCTCGATTCTGCTCGGAAGAGGCGATGGCTCCTTTGAAGCGAATACCGAATTCGGAGCTGGACCCTCCCCCAACGGGATCGCGATTCGAGATTTGAATGGAGATGGCAAACTGGATCTTGCGACCAACTCGTCCTCGAGCATAGCTTCCGTGCTCCTCGGAAACGGGGACGGAACGTTCGCGCCCCAGGCCAACTATGGAACGGGAACCGGGTCCAAATCCATCGCGCTCGGAGACCTGAACGCGGACGGCCATACCGATATCGTCTCGGAAGGCGTGACCGTGCTACTTGGGCATGGCGACGGAACCTTTGAGGTAAAGGGCTTCTTTGACTCTGTTAACCCCCGGGGGAATGCCGTCATCGCGGATTTCAATCTCGATGGAAGGGCCGACGTCGTCGTCACAACTTCACCGGGGGTATCGTTGCTCTTGGGCAACGGCGACGGGTCGCTTGGATCCAATTCGGAGTTCGGGACGGGGGATCGTCCCAGCTCCATTGCGATCGGAGACCTGAACAACGACGGCAGGGCGGATCTGGCTGTGACCAATTCGCTCTCCAACACCGTGTCGGTGCTGCTCGGGCAAGTCGCGCCAATTCTTGGTGGGAAGACTGATTTCGCCACAGGTCTCTCTCCAGCTTCGGTAGCGATCGGTGACGTAAGCGGGGATGGCAAGCTTGATCTTGCGGTAGCGAACACGGGCTCGGGCACAGTTTCCGTCCTTCTTGGAAATGGTGATGGAACGTTCGGCGCACGGAATGATCTCGGAGTCGGTGTCGCGCCTCGATCCGTCGCGATCGGGGACCTGAATGGCGATGGCAAGCTTGACCTCGCTGTCGCGAACACCCTGTCGACCAACATCTCGGTGCTGCTCGGGAACGGTGACGGGACGTTTACGGAGAAGAGGGATTTCTCTACATTTGAAAGACCGCTCGCTGTCGCGATCGGTGATTTGAATTCCGACGGAATCCCGGACCTCGCTGCCGCCAATTCCCTGTTAGCGGTTTTGATCGGTAACGGCGACGGGACCTTTCAGGACTATACGAGCGTCGGGGTCGAAGAATTGCCTGCATCCGTCGCGATTGGAGACATGAACGCGGACGGAAACCTCGATCTCGTCATACCGCTCGATTTCCGACATATCGGCTGGGTTAGCCCATGGGACGCCGAAGTCTGGATACTGCTCGGGTGGGGCGATGGCACGTTCCGTCGTCCCGGGAGCAGCAGCGTTCAGGTGGGTCCCAAACCCGTCTCTGTCGCGATCGAGGACTTGAACGCGGACGGCAAGACTGACCTCGCCGTCGTGAATTCGACCGCAAGGACTGTGTCGGTTCTCCTCGGCAAGGGAGACGGCGGGATGGAGTCGCGAACAGACTTTGGGACGGGGCGAACCCCTCTCGCCGTGGCGATCGGAGATCTGAACGCGGACGGAAGGCCGGATCTCGCGGTGGTGAACTCGGAATCGAACACGCTATCCATACTGCTGAATCAGGGACCGCGTAGGAATCGGGCCCCGGTGGCCCACGCCGGCGGTCCCTACTCGGGTACGGTGGGCATCCCGCTGGAGCTCAACGCAAGCGCATCGTCCGATCCCGACGGCGACGGGCTGACGTACTCGTGGGAGCTTGGAGACGGTGCCACCGGTTCCGGGGTGATGCTGGCCCACACCTACGCCAGCACCGGCTCCTATGGCGTGGTGCTGACGGTTGGCGACGGATCCCTCACCAGTCACGACTCCACGACGGCCTCGATCACGGCCGGACCCCTGCCGGCGCGCGTCTTCTCGAGAGCGAAGGGACGCCTGGCACTGTCGTCCGGAAAGGGATCCTGGACCGTTCAAATCGAGCCGGTCGATCATGCGTTCCTCATCACGGACGTGGATCGGGCGACCGTCACGATGCGGTATGCGGGAGCGGAAGTGCTTGCGAGCGCGAAGAGCACTGAGGTAGCCGTCGACGCTGATGGAAACGGTGTTTCCGAAGTCACGGCTGCTTTCGCGAGAAGCGACCTTCGGGGCCTCTTTGGCACCCTCCCGCGGGGCAAGACCTCCGTCACGGTAGCCGTCGGCGGACGGCTGTCCGGCGGCGGGGAGTTTCGCGGGGAGGTCGCATTCGACGTGATCAAGCCGGCGGGTGAGGTGGCGGCATCCGTGTCGCCAAACCCCCTCAATCCGACCGGTACGATCGCCTTCTACACTCCGAAGCCGGGCCCTTTGCGGGTCACACTGTATGACGTGACCGGGCGGTTGGTCCGAACTCTGGTGGACGCTCAGAACGCCGCTTCCGGGGACCATGAATTGAGGATCGACGGTACGGGCCTTGGCGGCCGGCCGCTGTCCTCAGGGGTCTACTTCTACAGGGTAGAGACAAGCGCCGGAATCGCGACGGGTCGGTTCGCTGTGTTGAAGTAACCCCCTCGCCCCTTCCCGCATCAAAACGGGGCGGTGTTCCGCCCCCCTTCAGAGCCAATTCTCCCGCCGGATCCGGGTCGAAATCGGACCTTGACGAACGCCTCGGGCGCGTCCGTAGGCCTTTTCCTACGCAATAGGTTGGGGTATGATTAAGGGCGGACACAATAGGTAGTGTTTTCTCTCTTGACGTCTATCGGACACCTTCCCGTAACGTGCGCCAGGTTCCGAGAACGGCCCCGGCCCCGGGATGGGTCGGGTAGGGACCGCGGCGGGCCGTGGTCTGACCGAGGGGACAGGCTCAGGAGAGGGGACGCAACATGGTCAGGGATCTGGGTAGTGAGGGAACGGCCGCCGGCGAAGGCATGGCGGTATTGGAAGGAACGGCGGAAATGGGCACGCAGGGAAAGCACGACAGCGGGACGGCCATGAAGGGCCTGCGCTTTCCCCGCATGTACACGCGAGCCGGGGTGAACCCCTACGACGAGGTGGAGTGGGAGCTCCGCACCGCCGTCATCACCAACGAGCACGGGAAGCTGGTCTTTGAGCAGAAGGACGTCGAGTTCCCGAAGTTCTGGTCGCAGATGGCGACGAACGTGGTCGCCTCGAAATACTTCCGCGGGCAGATGGACACCCCGCAGCGCGAGCGCTCGGTCAAGCGGCTGATCGGCCGCGTCGCCACCACCATCGCGGGCTGGGGCCGCGCGCAGGGCTACTTCGTCTCCGAGATGGACGCGCAGGCCTTCGAGGACGAGCTGACCTACCTGTTGCTGCACCAGAAGGCGTCGTTCAATTCGCCCGTCTGGTTCAACTGCGGCGTGGAAACGAAGCCGCAGTGCTCCGCCTGCTTCATCAACTCGGTCGGCGACACGATGGAGGGGATCCTGACCCTGGCGAAGACCGAGGGGCTCCTCTTCAAGTGGGGCTCGGGCACGGGGACCAACTTCTCGTCGTTGCGCTCGTCCCGGGAGCACATCCAGGGCGGCGGCACCGCATCGGGCCCGGTCTCGTTCATGAAGGGCTTCGACGCGTTCGCGGGCGTCATCAAGTCGGGCGGCCGGACGCGCCGCGCGGCGAAGATGGTCATCCTGAACGCCGAGCACCCGGACATCGTCGAGTACATCAAGTGCAAGGCCGAGGAGGAGAAGAAGGCCTGGACGCTGATCGATTCGGGCTACGACCCCTCGCTGAACGGCCCCGCGTACTCGTCGATCTTCTTCCAGAACTCGAACAACTCGGTGCGCGCGTCGGACGAGTTCATGGAGGCGGTCGAGAAGGACCGGCCGTGGACGACCAAGGCCGTCGTGACCGGGAAGCCGGTGGACACGTATCGCGCGCGGGACTTGATGGGGATGATCTGCGAAGCCGCGCACCAGTGCGGCGACCCCGGCCTCCAGTTCGACACCACGATCAACGACTGGCACACCTGCCCCAACACGGCGCGGATCAACGCGAGTAACCCGTGCAGCGAGTACCTCTTCATCGACGATTCCGCCTGCAATCTCGCTTCGCTGAACGTCATGAAGTTCCTGCGCGACGACAAGACCTTCGACACGGCGGGATACAGGCACGCGGCGGCCACGATGCTCACGGCCCAGGAAATCATCGTGGACAACGCGTCCTACCCGACCTCGAAGATCGAGGAGAACAGCCACAACTTCCGCCCTCTCGGGCTGGGCTACGCCAATGTCGGAGCGCTCCTCATGTCCTGGGGGCTTCCCTACGACAGCGACAAGGGACGCGCGGTCGTCGGCGCCCTGACCGCGCTGATCCACGGCGAGGCGTACGCGCAGAGCGCGCGCATTGCCGCCCAGGTCACCGGGCCCTTCCCCGGCTTCGAGAAGAACCGAGAGCCGATGCTGCGCGTGATCAAGAAGCATTGGACCGCGGTGGACCAGATCGATGCCCGCGTGGTGCCCAAGGAGATCATGGACGCGACCCGGGCCGTCTGGCAGGAATGCTGGGACCTGGGCGTGAAGCACGGCTATCGCAACTCGCAGGTCACGGTGATCGCGCCCACGGGGACGATCGCCTTCATGATGGATTGCGACACCACGGGCGTCGAGCCGGACATCGCCCTGGTGAAGTACAAGAAGCTCGCGGGCGGCGGCATGCTGAAGATCGTGAACAACACGGTTCCCGAGGCGCTTCGTCGTCTCGGATATGGGGAGGATGCGGTGAATCGGGTAGTGCGTTTCATCGACGAGCACGAGACGATTGAAGGAGCGCCCGGGCTCAAGGACGAGCACCTCCCTGTGTTTGACTGCGCGTTCACGCCGAAGAACGGTAGCCGCTCGATCCACTACATGGGCCACATCCGGATGATGGAGGCGGTGCAGCCGTTCATCTCCGGCGCCATCTCGAAGACGGTGAACATGCCGGAGAACGCGACTCCCGAGGACGTGTCCGAGGCATACAGGGCAGCGTGGAAGGGCGGGCTGAAGGCGATCGCGATCTACCGCGACGGCTCGAAGCGCAGCCAGCCGCTTTCCACCAGCAAGGAGGACCGCGGGGCGACGAAGCCGAACCTGGCGCTGGTTTCCGCGGGCGCCCCGCTCCCGAAGCGCCGCCGGCTTCCGGACGAGCGGAAGTCGCTCACGCACAAGTTCTCGGTGGCCGGCCACGACGGATACGTCACGGTCGGCATGTACGACGACGGCTCCCCCGGCGAGATCTTCATCGTGATGGCCAAGGCGGGGAGCACCCTCTCGGGCGTCATGGATTCGTTCGCGACGGCCGTGTCGCTGGGGCTGCAGCATGGGGTTCCGCTCGAGCTGTACGTGAGCAAGTTCGCCCACGTCCGCTTCGAGCCGCACGGCTTCACCAAGAACAGCGACATCCCGATCGCGAAATCGATCATCGACTATCTCTTCCGCTGGCTGGGGATCAAGTTCCTCGGGCATGCGCCGGCTTCGGCCACGCACGAGGCGGCGAAGGACGACCCGCTGGAGTCGCACGGAGCCCAGCCGGTGGGCGACAACCAGCTCTCGCTGATCAACGGGGTCAAGAACGGGCACATCGAGGCGCCGATCGAGGACACGACGTTCGTGTCGCAAACCGACGCGCCTCCCTGCACCGACTGCGGCGCCATCATGGTGCGACGCGGGGCGTGCTACTCGTGCTTGAACTGCGGCGCGACGAGCGGCTGCAGCTAGGCTGACGCTGTATCTCGTCGAGGATTTCCGGCGGGGGTGAATGGAGTGCGATGCCCTCGTGCATTTCGATGCGCGAGGGCGTCCGCACATCAGGCCAGATGAAGGATGACGAAACGATCAACTTGCCCCGGGGCAAGTGCGCCAACGAGGCACATCCAACATGCGCTGGCGCATGTTGGTCTTGGCCCCTACTGCCCGGTCGAGCCGCCCATCCGCTCCATCGGAAGCGGCTCCCCCGTGCGCGCGTCGATCCCCTGGCGCTTGGGCACCGGCGTGCGCGTCTGCCGCGGGAGGATGTTGGCCTGCTCGCGATGCTCGCGCAACAGCGTCACGCCAACCGCGGCCATCCACACCTGGAGCGGTAGGCCGACGATGTAACGGCCCACGGGGCCGCGCATGGGGTTCACCGCGCCGCCGATCGTGGTCGCGTTCAGGAACTCGAACGCGTAGAGAATGATCCCGATCGTCGCGACGACGGCTCCGCCGAAGCCGAGCCAGGCTGGCAGGATGCCGCGCGCGTTCGCGGCCATGCCCTCGGCGATCACTGCCGCGAATAGGAGAAGCCCCGCGATCCAGAGCGCGCCCATCTTCCAGAACCAAAACGTATTGAACAGCATCGTCGCGAGTCCCGGATCCACGCCCGCCAGGTTCTTGATGAACGGGTGGAGGAAGAACTCGGCCGAGAGGAACGCGACCCACAACGATCCGGAGATCAACGCGCTCACCATGCCGACCGAGGCCGGGCCGGACGAGCCGCGGAAGTGGAGCAGGAAGCCGAACGCGACGAAGCCGACGGTGGCCAGCACGAAGCCCGCGGCCATCGCGACGTGGAGCCACATCCAGCTCCCGTCACCCTGTTTCACCAGCACTTCCAGCACGCGGTTCGTCTCGTTGGCGGGCGGCAGCTGGGGGAAGACGAGCAGCGAGATGCTGAGGGTGAAGGCGGCCAGCGCGAATGCGATTCCGGCCGTGAGACCCGCGGATCGGACCCGTTCTTCCATCACGTCGGCCATGGAAATCTCCTTTCGTTGCGGCGCCGCGCGGCGGACAAGGCGGCGTCCAGGGCATCCCCTATATCGGCAGCGGGGGGCGCCTGCCTTAGCCACCGGGGAAGCGGCGGCATTGTAACGGTTTTGCTTGATCCAGACGCCCCGGACACGGCATCGTTCCGGCGTGACTCCCCCGAAATCGCGCTCCACGCCTCCTCCGCGGGCGGCTGCCGCGGAGCCCCCCACGCCCTTCGTCACTCCCCAAGGCAGGGCGTTCCACCCCGACCTTCTCGGCATCCTCGCCGCCATCGCGGCCGGGCTTCTCTATATCCCCGCCCTCCAATACGGATGGGTCTGGGACGACGGGACCCTGGCCATGTCGCACGCCACGAAGAGCGCCGCCGAGGGATTCCATCCCGCCGTGTCGGCGCTCTACCGCATGGAGTGGCTGATCGGCGTCGGGAGTCCGGCCCTCTATCACTTCACCAGCGTCCTGCTCCACGCGGCGGCGACCTGGCTGGTCTTCCGCCTGATCTGCGGCGTGGGAGCCGCGCCCGGCATCGCGTTCGGCGCGGCACTGCTATTCGCGGCGCACCCGATCCACGTGGAGGCGGTGGGATACGTGACCGGCCGCCCCGACCTGCTCGCCGCGGTGTGCGCCCTGGGCGCTCTGGTGATTGCGCGGAGCGCACCCGTCTGCGCCCCGGGGGGATGCCGGTGGTGGCGGATCTATCCTGCGTACGCGCTCCTCGCGATCGCGGTGCTCTCGGACGAAGTCGCGCTGGTGACGCCGCTCCTCCTGATCGGCCTGGACCGGTGGGGCTCGCCCCGAATCCCCGCGCGCGGCCGGATCACGATCTACGCCGGGTTCGTGGCGGTGGCGATGGCCGGGCTCTTGGCGCGGATCGGCGCGCACCAGCTCCGCCTGCACGAGCGCCATGACCTCCTCGCCTCCGGCGCGGGAATGTGGGGGCCGGTCCTTGCCGCTTACGAGTACCTGCGCGCCCTGGTCGTGCCCTATCCGCTCGACGCGATGCGCTCGCTCACCGCGGCCGAGGCGGCGTCGGGGACGCTCCGCCTGACCGCGCTCGCCGCATTCGCTGCGCTCGCGCTCCTCGTGTGGTGGCGCCGGAAGGACCCGCTCGCGCGGACGGGAGCGCTGCTCCTGGTCCTGCCGCTCCTTCCCGCGCTTCCGCTCCCCTTCTCGCAGGGCGCGTACGTGGAGGAGCGGGCGGCGTATCTTGCGTCGGTGGGACTGTGCTTCCTGGCGGCCTCGCTCTACGCGTGGATCTCGCCCTCACGGGAGCGCAGGGGAGCGGCTGCCGGCGCCGCGGTCGTCGCGATCCTGGTCGCGGGGATCGCCGCGGCGGGCACGATGAAGCGGCTCCCGGTCTGGAAGGACAACCTGGCGCTCTTGTCCGACGCGCTCCGGCACGACCCCAAGAACCCCGCGGTGCACCTGGCCCTGGCGGACCAGTACACCGCGATGGCCAACTACCTACAGGCGCTCGCTTCGCTGGACCGCGCGGTGGCGCTCGACTCGACCGACGCGGTGTCCTACCACAAGCGGATGCTCCTCTTAAACCGCCTCGGGCGCTATCCCGAGGCCGAGGCGTCGGCGCGGCGGTCGGTCGCGCTGAGTCCGAGGGATGCGATCTACCGGGCCAATCTGGGCGACCTGCTGTTGCGCGAGGGAAAGACGCGGGAAGCCCTGGAAACCACCCGGGCGGCGGTGATGCTGGACTCCACCAACGCCGAGAACTGGTACAACCTCGGGGTGTCGCTGGCGTCCTCCGACAGCCTTCCCCAGGCGATCGGGGCCTACCGGCGCGCGATCGCGATCAACCCTGGGCACTTCCAGGCTATCAATAACCTGGGGGCCTCCCTCGCCTCCTCGGGCCGGATGCAGGAAGCAAGGGATGCCTACGCCAAGGCGGTGGAAGTCCAGCCGATGTCGGTGGAAGCGCGCATGAACCTGGCGCTGGCGTCCCTCCACCTGGGAGACACGCAGACCGCCAGCGCCCAGCGCGCGGTCATCGAGAAGTTGGATCCGGCTTCCGCACAGCAACTTCTCCAGGCCATCAAGCAGATCGAGGCGGCGAAGGGCGGCCCACCGCAGGGCAGGCCACCGACGATACGCCGATGAATCCCCAGCTCGACACCCGCCTCTTCGAGCCCGCCCGGCTCAATCTGCTGATCGGGCTCGCGCTCTTCGTCCTGTTCCTGGTCGTGAACATCGCGCGCGCCCGCGGCGGCGCGGCCATGTTCATCCGCCCCATGGCGGGACTGAAGGCGGTGGAGGAAGCGATCGGCCGCGCGACCGAGATGGGGCGGCCCGTGCTCTACGTTCCGGGACTGGGCGACATGAGCGAGGGAGGAACCCTTGCCTCGATCACCATCCTGAGCCGCGTGGCGCGGCGCACGGCCGAGATGGGATGCGACCTGGAGGTGCCCGGCTACGACCCGGTCGCGACCACCATGATGGAGGGCGCGGCGCGCCAGGCGTACGTGGAAGCGGGACGAGGCGACTCGTTCCGGGCGGGCTCGGTGCACTACGTGAGCGCGCAGCAGTTCGCCTACGTCGCCGCCGTGACCGGCTACATGCTGCGCGAGCGCCCTGCCGCGAACATCTTCATGGGCTCCTTCTACGCCGAGTCGCTCTTCCTGGCCGAGACGGGCAACCTGACCGGCGCCATCCAGATCGCGGGCACGGACCAGGTCACGCAGCTCCCTTTCTTCGTCTGCGCCTGCGACTACGCGCTTCTGGGCGAGGAGCTGTACGCCGCCAGCGCCTACCTGGGCCGCGAGCCGATCCAGCTGGCCACGATCGCCGCGCAGGACTGGGCGAAGGGCCTGGCGGCCGGCATCGTCATCGTCGCTTCCATCCTCACGGCGCTGGGGCACCCCGAAGTGGGCCGCCTCCTCCAGACGCGATGAACCCGCGCAACGTGAGCGCCTGAGCGATGAGAAACGGCCCGTACGTCGTCACGTTCCTGACCGGCGCCCTGATCGTCTCCTTCTTCTTCATCCCCCACCATCGCGCGCAGGAAGCGCAGTCGGTCATTCTCGATTGGTCAAACGTGGTCTACGCGTTCGCCCTGATCCTGGGCTCGGTCACGCTGTGGGCCGGCCACCAGCGGAAAGTCGCGACGCGCGCCCCCGGCTGGGCCTACAGCGTGGTCACCCTGGCGTCCCTGGCCTTCGTCACGATCTGGGGCGTGGCGCAGGGAGTCGAGGAGGGCACCGCGGTGAACGCGTTCTACAACTCGGTCAACTCCCCGCTCGCCTCGACCATGTTCGCGCTCCTCGCCTTCTTCATCGCGTCGGCGGCGTTCCGGGCCTTCCGCGCGCGGAACACCGAGGCGACGCTGCTCCTGGTCACCGCGATCGTGATGATGATCGGGCGCGTCTCCGTGGGTGAGTTCATCTGGCCCGGGTTCCCCAAGCTGACCGAGTGGCTCCTGGACGTTCCCAACCTGGCGGCGAAGCGCGCGGTGGCGATGGGAGTCGGGCTGGGAGCGGTTTCGACGGCGCTCAGGATCATCCTGGGCATCGACCGCACCTACCTGGGGCGCTCGTGAACATCCTCCGCCTGGACCGGCGCGTCATCTTCGTCCTGATCGCATTGGCGACCGCGCTCCCGCTGCTCTTCCCCGTGAATCTGCCGATCTCGGTCTCGCCGCGCGTGAAGGCGGCGTACGACACGGTGGACCGGCTGCCCGCCGGGAGTTACGTGCTCGTATCGCTCGACTACGAGCCCGACATCATGGCGGAGCTTCAGCCGATGTCGATCGCCGTGCTGCGGCACTGCTTCCGGAAGGGGCTGAAGCCGGTTGTCCTCACGCTGTACCCGGCGGCGCCGGGGCTGATCGAGCGGGCGCTGGACGTGGCCTCGAAGGCCGAGGGGAAGAAGCGGAACGAGGACTTCGTGTTCCTCGGCTACAAGTCGGGCAACCAGTCGGTCATCCTGGGGCTGGGCGAGAGCATCCGCACCATGTTCCCCACCGACTTCTGGGGCACCCCGCTCGAGCAGATCCCGATGATGCGCGGCCACAACTCCTACGCCGACTTCCCGCTGGTGATCAATCTCACCGGGTCGTCGATCGCCGATTACTACATACGTATCGCGGCCACGCGCTATCGCCGCCCCCTGGTTCTGGGCGCGACCGCCGTCATGACCAGCGACTACTACCCGTACCTGTCCTCGGGGCAGGTTCAGGGATTGATCGGCGGCATGAAGGGCGCCGCCGAATACGAGCGGCAGATGGGCCTGTTCGGAGACGCGCGGCGCGGCATGGACGCGCAGAGCCTGGTGCACGTGGTGATCGTCCTGCTCGTGATCGTGGGCAACGTGGCGCTATTCCTGAGCGGGGGCATGAGGGGCGGGGCGAGCGGCGGGACGGGCGGCGGGACAGGCGGCGGGATTCGGCGGCCATGAACCTCGACGCCCAGACCTGGATCGCGGCCTTCCTGACGCTCTGCGTCTTCAGCTTCCTCTACCGCGACAATCCGTTCTATCGCTTCGCCGAGCATCTCTTCGTCGGCGCGTCGGCGGGCTACCTGCTGGCCGTGAACTATCAGAACGTGCTCCGGCCGAACCTGATCCGCCCCCTCGCGCAGGGCCACATGATCGCCCTGGTCCCCCTGTTCCTGGGTGTGATCCTCCTGGGCCGGATGTGGAGCCGCACGTCCGGGATCGCGCGCTGGTCGCTCGCCTTCTACGTGGGGATCTATTCGGGGATCGCGATCCCGTCCTACTTCCAGGGGCAGGTTTTCGCGCAGCTCGCGGACGCCGTCAAACCGTTCGCGCCGGGGTGGGGCGCGGTCAACTCGGCGCTGGTCCTGATCGGGTTCTTGACCGTGCTCTCCTACTTCTACTTCTCCCTCCCGCACCGCGGGGTGCACGGGATGTCGGCGCGGGTGGGCATCTGGTTCTTGATGGTCGCGTTCGGGGCTTCCTTCGGCTACACCGTGATGGCGCGAGTTTCCCTGCTCATCTCGCGCGTGCAATTCCTGCTGCGCGACTGGCTGCACTTGATACCCGGCGCGTAGCGGCGCTCACTCTCCCACTCAGATGCCGACATAGACGTCCTCCCCCTCGACCTTCACCTCGAACGTCCGCACGCCGACCACTTCGGTCTCCGGCGACTGACCCGTCTTCACGCTGAATTTCCACCCGTGCCACGGGCAGTGGACGATGTCGCCGGTCAGGTAGCCCTCGCCCAGGTCGCCCCCCATGTGCGGGCACTGGTTCCGGATCGCGTAGATCGTTCCCTCGCATCGGAAGAGGGCGACTTTCAGCTTTCCGGCCCAGACGATGAGGCCCTTGCCTTCCTCCACATTCGCGGCTTTCGCGACCTTCACGAACTCGGGCATGCCGCCGAAGTGTACCGCCTGGCGCCGCAAACGAAAACCGGCGCCCCGTTTCCGGAGCGCCGGCCCATGCCAGTCGTGTATTGAAAAGCAGTGCTAGTGGCTTCCGCAGCCTCCGCCGCTTCCGCCGCAGCCGCACCCGCCGCCGCTCTTCGCGCCGGGCGCCGCGCCTTCGCTCTCTTCGGTCGCGAACGAGGAGCCGCAACCACAGCTCTTCACCGCGTTCGGGTTGTTGATCTTGAAGCCGCCGCCCTGCAGCGAGTCGTCGAAGTCGATCGAGGCGCCCGACAGGAACTGGTGGCTCTGCACGTCCACGATGATCTTCACGCCGCCGGCATCGAAGACCAGGTCGTCGGCCGTGGCGGGCTCATCGGCGATCTGCATGCCGTAGGAAAGGCCCGAGCACCCGCCTCCCGCGACGAAGACCCGCACGCCTTCGAACGTGCCTCCGTTCTGATCCATGATGGTCTTGATCTCCGATGCGGCCTTTTCGCTCAGGGTGATCATTCGAACGGGCTCCTTGGCTCAAAGCAACGGTTTGCGGGAGGGCCACTTAGGGCTTCTCAGGCTTAGACGCCCTCCGCGCCGAAACGGTGCTACCTCTTGTATCGGTAGATGATAGGGCCGGCTTGAGGCCCTGTCAACGCCGCGGCGGACGACGGCCCAGCCCATGTCAACGCCGTGGCGCGTCCGGGGGCCGTCCCTGCTGGAGGATCCGGAGCATGTTCGTTCCGCCCGACCGCGTGGTGGTGCCCGAGATGGCTACCACCCAGTCGCCGCGGCGGAGCATCTTCTTCTGGATCAGGATGCGAAGCCCCGCTTCGGCCATTCCCTCCGCCGTCCGCCAGCGCGGAACGGTGACCGCCACGACGCCCCACGCCAAGGACAGCCGCCTGCATGTGGAGTCGAGCGGGGTCAGCGCGAAGATCCGCGCCTGGGGGCGCGACTTGGAGACGAGCCGGGCCGAGTAGCCGGTGTGCGTGAAGATGACGATCGCGCGCGCGCGGATCTCGCGCGAGGCCTGGTAGGCCGTGTGCGCCAGCGCGTGCGTCGGGGAGACCAGGGCGCTCCCGTCGGAGCGGCGGTTCGTGCGCTTGGTCCCGGCGAATTCGTCGGCCTCCGTCGCGATCCGCGCCATGGTCCGGACGGCGCGGTCGGGAAAGCGGCCCACGGCGGTCTCGGCGCTCAGCATGACCGCGTCGGTGCCGTCGAAGATGGCGTTGGCCACGTCCGAGGCTTCGGCGCGGGTGGGCTTGGACGCGGTCACCATCGATTCCAGCATCTGCGTGGCCGTGATCACGATCACCTCGAGCGCGTTCGCGCGCTCGATGATCCGCTTCTGCAAGATGGGGACGCGCTCGGGCGGGTATTCGACGCCCAGGTCGCCGCGGGCCACCATGACGCCGTCGGCGACCGCGAGAATCTCTTCCAAGTTCTCGATCGCCTCGCGACGCTCGATCTTCGCGATGACCATTGGGGGAGTCTTCGCGCGGCGCAGGAGGCGGCGGAGGCGCAGGATGTCCTCGGCGCTGCGGACGAAGGAGAGGGCGACGAAGTCGACCCCCTGCTCCAGGCCGAACTCGAGATCCCGGCGGTCCTTGTTCGTCATAGACGGCGCGGAGAGGCGAACCCCGGGGAAGTTCACCCCCTTGTGGTCGCTGATCTTCCCACCGATCACCACGCGGCAGCGGAGCCCGGCGGAGGACTTCTTCACCACGCGAAGCTCCACCTTTCCGTCGTCGATCAGGACGCGGTCGTCAACGCTCACGTCCTTCATCAGCCCCGAGTAGAGGATGGGGATCGTCTCGCCGGTGCCCAGGCGGACCTTGTTTGTCAGGACCACCTCGGCCCCGGTCGCCAGCCGGACCGTGCCGCCGTCCAGCTCGCCCACCCGGAGCCGCGGACCCTGCAGATCCAGCAGGATTCCGACGGTGCGGCGCGCGCGGTACGACGCCTGGTGGATGGAGCGGATGGCGCGGCGGTGGTCGGCGTAGGTGCCGTGGGAGAAGTTGATGCGGGCCACATCCATGCCGGCGCGCGTCATGCGCACCAGCACGTTCGGGTCCGCGCTCGCGGGACCCACGGTGGCGATAATCTTGGTGCGGCGCAATCTCTAGCGCGCGCTAGACGGCGAGGGTGGCGAGTACTTCGTCGGCGTGCCCCTCGACCTTGACCCGGCGAAAGACGTTCTCCACCTTCCCCTCGCGGTCGATGACGAACGTCGTCCGCTCGATCCCCCAGAAAGACCGGCCGTACATGTTCTTCTCCTTGTACACGCCGTACTGCCGGGAGACCGCCGCGTCCACGTCGGCGAGGAGCGGGAACGGGAGGTTGTACTTCTGCGCGAATCGCTGGTGGCTCAGTTCGTCGTCCAGGCTGATACCCAGAACGATTCCGTCCTTCAGCTGGATGCGGGGCAGGTTGTCGCGGAAGGCGCAGGCCTCCATGGTGCAGCCCGGCGTATCGTCCTTGGGATAGAAGTAGAGGATCACGCGCTTGCCGCGGAATTCGCGCAGCGAAACCTTGCGGCCCAGCGTGCTCGGAAGATCGAAATCCGGCGCCGGCATTCCCACGGTCAGGTTCTCCCCGGGCCAGTCGGGGCCCCCCTGCTTGGGCCCGCCGCGACGCCTGGGGATGGCCGGGTGCTCCACCGGGGCCTGCGCCGGCGGGGGGCCGACCTCGAACTCCAGGGCGCCCTGCGACCCCGCACGGTTTGGCTTTGCCGCGACCCGCGGCTTGGTTCCCATGGGTGACGCGGCGTGGGCGCGGGGCGCGGGGGCGCCCAAGCGGGCGCCGGGAGCGATCCGCGCCACGGCGGCCGGGTGGGCGGCCGGGGCCTTTTTGGCGGCGCGCTTCGGCGCGGCCTTGCGCTTGGCCGGCTTCTTCCTGGCAGTCGGGCGCCGGGTCGCCAGCTTCTTGGAGGCGGGCTTTCGCTTTAATTTATTGACTGGCTTACGCTTAGTGGACTTGGCGCTCTTTCGAGCGGAGGACTTCCGCGCCATGAGAGTACCTCCCCGATTCAGGGAAACGGACCTCGGCATCGAGCGGCGGTATCCTAACGCCTGTTCCGCCAAGGTGCAAGGCCGGGGAGTGGCCGGGAGCCGCGGACCCGCGGTGGGTCAGGGGTTACCCGCGGACGCGGGAGTAGGTGAAAACCGTCTCGTCGAAGGTGGCTGGAGCGGCCACGTTTTCGAACCGGATCATGACGGGCTTCCCCGCCACCCGGTGCATCAGTGCGAGCTTGACGGGGCCGACCTCGGTCCAGCCCTCCCAGGTCGCGCTGGAGGGGGGAGGCTTCTGCCCCTGGAGCAGCATGTCCCAGTGATCGATCAGATGGGTCTGGCGATTGACGTACAGAGTATAGTGGTCGCCCGGGGTCAGGCCGATCCCGGCGTTGAAGGACACATGGAGCACGTCGAAATCCGCGCCGTCCGGGGTCCGCTGGGTGCTGTCGTGGACCACGCGCACGCCCGGATCGCGCAGCTTGAACGGCATGATGATCCAGTAGGTGTCGTTCACCCAGCGCTCGTAACCCATCTGGATGATGCTCGCGGTGTTCGTGGAGTCGGTGTCGACGATTCCGTCCGTGAACGACTTGCCCTTCTTGTCCTTGAGCGTGAAGATGGCGGTGACCTTCCGCCCCTTGTCGTCCGGACCCTCCACGCGGCAACGCCCATTCTTCTTGTCCCACCAGTGGCTGAACCGGGCTTTCTCCTTTCCGTCGACCACGACCACGAAGTCGAATCGGAAGTAGGGCACGTTGTCCCACGTCTTCTGTCCGCCCATAGCGTCCGTCATCTGGCGGATGACCTCGGCGGAGAGCGAGTCGGCTTCCCCCATGGGCCCGTGGACGCTCGCCGCGGGGGCCGCGGTTTCCGACGCCGGCTGCTTGGATGGAGCGGAGCCGGTGCCGCACCCGGCGAGCAGCGCCACGGCCAGGGCCAAGGGCGACGCGAGTTTTCTCACTGGATCGACCGCAGGGTTTCGAGGAGCTTCTTGTGGTCGGGAAGCGTTCCAATGTCGTGCACTTCGATCCCCCTCAGAATTCCCTGCTTGTCGACGACGAACGTGGCGCGCTCCGATATCCCCTCGGGCCGGAGGATTCCGTACTTCCGGGACACTTCCCCGTGCGGGTAGAAGTCCGCCAGCATCGGATAGTCGATGCCGCCCAGCATCTCTGCCCAGGCGCGATGCGCCGGCGAGGAATCGACGGAGAGCCCGAGCACCTGGGTGTCCAGTCCCTCGAAGGTTTGCAGCTCCTTGTTGTAGCCGGGCATCTGGGTAGAGCAGATCGACGTGAAGGCGAGAGGGTGGAAGACGAGCACGACGTTTTTCTTTCCCCGGAAACCGGAGAGCGTGACGGGGTTGCCGTCCTGGTCCCGAAGGGAGAAGTCAGGAGCCGTATCGCCCACCTTGAGGGTTTCGGTGCTGGCCAACGTGGATTCCATTGCTGTCTCCTTGGAAATCGAACCCGGAGACGTCAGGCCTTTTCCGACTGGACGGTCTCGCGCGCCTCGGACTTCAGCCGCGCCAGAGTCGCCGGGTCGTTCACGCCTTGCTGCGTCTCCTTGGGAATATAGTCGAGGAGGAACTTGAGACCGAGCGCTTCCTTGATGAGCGATCGGGCGACGACCATGCGCTGCACCTGGTTCGTGCCTTCGTAAATCTGGGTGATCTTGGCGTCGCGCATGTACTTCTCGATCGGGTAGTCCCGCATGTAGCCGTACCCGCCGAAGATCTGCACCGCGTCGGTCGTGACCTGCATGGCCGTGTCGGTGGCGAAGAGCTTGCACATGGCCGAGAGCTTGGAGACGTTCGGGGCGTCCGTGTCGACCGCATTCGCGGCGGCGTACACCAGCTGACGCGCCGCCTCGGTCCGCGTGGCCATGTCGGCCAGCATGGCCTGGATCATCTGGAACGAGATGATCGGCGAGCCGAACTGCTCCCGGTGCCCTGCATAGACGGTCGCGTACTCCAGGGCGCCTTGCGCCAGCCCCATCGCCTGCGCCGCAACGCCCGGGCGCGCCTTGTCCAGCGTCGCCATGGCGTGCTTGAACCCGTAGCCGGGGACTTCGCCGAGGAGGTTCTTCGCGGGGATGCGGCAGTTGTCGAAGTGGATCTCGACCACCGGCACGCAGCGGATTCCCATCTTGTCCTCGACCTTCCCGATCCGGAAGCCGGGCATCCCCTTTTCCAGCATGAAGGCGCTGATGCGGCGGGACTTGGAGTTGGGGTCGGTCACGGCGAAGACGGTGTAGATGTCGGCCGCGCCGCCGTTGGTGTTCCACTTCTTTTCCCCGTTCAAGACGTAGCTGTCGCCGTCCTTGACGGCCAGGGCGCGGAGCCCCGCGGCGTCGCTCCCCGCGAACTTCTCGGAGAGGCCGAAGGAGATGAGCTTTTCACCCTTGGCGATGGGGCGGAGGTACTTCTGCTTCTGCTCCTCGGTGCCGCCGACCAGGACCGGGAACGTGCCCAGGGCGTTCACGGCGTACAGAACGCCGACGCCGCCGCAGGCGCGCGACAGCTCCTCGACGCAGATGCAGAGATCGATCACGCCGCCGCCCGAGCCGCCGTACTCCTTGGGGATCCACACCCCCATGAGGCCGGCTTCGGCGATGGCCTGCTTGATCTCCCACGGATATTCCTGCGCCTTGTCGTACTTCGCGGCGAGGGGACGGACGAATTTCTCGGCGACCTCGCGCGCGCGCGCGCGCCACATCAGATTCTGTTCGCTGAGGAATCCGGACAAGGAGGAGCCCCCTCTGGTGATCGTGCCGGCTCCGCGCCACGCGGCGGGGCCCGCGGAAACGGTAATTATCCTAGATGCTGCTGCCGCGTGCCACTCCGAGTTTTCCCCCGCGGCCGGCCGGGTGCGGCACCGGCGGGGCGCGGGCCACGCGGGGTGCCGGGGGTGACGTGCTCGTTTCCCGCCACGTAGAAGCGCCACGGCATCTGGTCCCACGGCGCCGGAGCCGTGTGGCAGCCGATCCGAGCCGAGGTGCCGACGGCCGCGTCGGGCACCGCGTCGCCGGGCTCGATCCACACGTCGGGTCCCCTGAGATCCGCGCGGTTTTGGCGGAGGTCGATCCCGAACGCCTGGGTCAGTCGGGCGGGTCCCGCCGCCAACAGGCGCTCGTCTTCGATCCCGCGCGCTTTCCGCATCCCCTCGATCCCCTCGAGCGGCTCGGCCGCGCGGATCAGGACCGCCGCCGGCTTCCCCTCGGGCTCGGTCACCGCGTTCAGCATGTAGTGCATCCCGTACGTGAGGTAGACGTAGGCAAGGCCGGGCGGGCCGTAGAGGGGATCCGTCCGCTGGGTGCGCCCGGCGCGCGCGTGGCAGGCCTTGTCCTCCTCCCCCACGTAGGCTTCCGTCTCGACGATCCGGCCGCGGAGGATGCCCCCGGGCACGCGCCGCGCGAGGATCGAGCCCAAGAGCTCGCGCGCGACGACCAGCGTGGGCCGGGCGTAGAATGGACGGGAGAGCGGAGGGGGCATGGGCTCGCGATTGGAACATGGGCAAAGTGGCCTTGCAAGTGGGCGGACGAAGGCCTATAAATCGGGGACCTCCCTCGCGTCTCCCCCCCCTGATGTCGTCCCCCCACGTATTCCGTTTCGCGTCGCCGGTGGGGTGCCAACCATGACCCGGGGCCTACGCCTCCTCGCTCTCTCGCTCCTCAGCCTCTTCGTCTCCTTCGCCTCAGCCTCGGCGCAGTACATGTACGTCGACACCAACGGCGATGGGGTCCATTCCGCGGCCGACGCGATCCAGCCCACGGGGACGACCACGCTCGATCTCTGGCTCAAGACGGACGCCGGGAGAGACGGAACTCCCGCGACGTGCGACACCGGGGACGGCGAGCTGACGGTCAACGGTTACGAGTTCATCCTGCATGCCACGAACGGCACCGTCGCGTGGGGCGTGGTGACCAACCGGGCCGCGGCCTTCACGTCACCGGTGCCGGTCGCCTCCGACAACACGGATCTCCACGCCGGCGCCTACGGGGCCACGCTGCCGCCGGGCCTCTACCGTCTCGCTTCCGTGGATGTCGCTCCCGCCTCAGGCACTCCCGCGATCCAGATCGCCACCTCCAGCGCGCTCGCCGGGGCCACCTTCACGGGCTTCGGCTCCCAGTGCTCCGGCTACGACTTCTCGAACACGCTGACCCTGGGCGTCGACTGGTTCGACACGGACGGCGCCGCCTACGGGGGGGCCGCCAACTCGGCGCCGGTCCTCGACCCCATCCCCGATCTCAACGTCGAGGAGACGGCCACGCTGGAGCAGGCTCTCGTCGCGCGCGACGCGGACGGGAATCCCCTCGAGTTCTCGAAGGGGGCCGGCCCTTCATTCATGGCGGTGACCACCGTCGACCCGGGAGCCGGCCTCGCCTCGGGCCTCATCCGTCTCACCCCCGGCTACTCCGACGCCGGGAGCACGATCGCCTCGGTGCAGGTGAGTGACCAGATCGTCGCGTCCAGCGCGAGCTTCCGCGTCACGGTCCTGAACAAAGACCGCGCCCCGTCCATGATCCAACCGGACGACATGGTCGTTTTCAGCGGCGACGTGAAGCGGCAAAACCTGTACGCGACCGATCCCGACGGCGGCCAACTCCACTTCTTCCTGGTTTCGGGCCCCGGCTTCGTCACGGTGACGACGTCGGAGCCGTTCAGTCCGGCAACCGGAATCGTCACGCTCACGCCGGGGCAGTACGACGAGGGAACCCAGAACGTCCTGGTGGCCGCGAGCGACGGCGAGCTTCAAGCGGAGCGAACGTTTTCGGTGCAGGTGTACCGCAATTTCGGCGGAGGCGCGCTCCTCTGCCGGCCCTATGACATGACTGTCGCCGCGGGCAGCCAGGCGGAGCAGGTGCTGATGGTGACGAGCGGGTTCAGCGCTCCGGTCACGTTTTCCCTGGTGGACGCTCCTCCCTTCGCGTCCGTCACGCCCGAGAGCACGACCACCACGCCTCAGACCGCCCTACTCCGGATCGCCCCCTCGACGTCCGACGTGGGCGAGCACTCGGTGACCGTGGACGCCAACTACGGATTTGGGTCCGTCCGGGAAACGTGCCGGATCACGGTCGTCGCGCAGCTCATGCCTCAGGTGCCCAAGCCCGACCTCTTCACGTCGGCCTTCCGCTCCTATGACGTCTGCGACATTCCCCAGGGAGTCATCCTGGCCGACCTCAACCGGGACGGGCGCCTGGACGTGATCACGCCCAACTACGGCTGCGGCATCTCGGTGCTCCTGGGAATCGGGTCGGGCAAATTCGCGGATCGCACGGACGTGCACCTGGACGGCAACCCCAAGGGGATCAGCGTCGCCGACCTGGACGGCGACGGAGACTTGGACGCGGCGGTCTCGATCGGATTCGGGGACCAGATCGCGATCCTGGCTGGCGACGGGCGAGGGGGGTTCACGCAGGTGAACGCGCTCCCCGCGGGTCCGGACGCGGCCTATGCGGCCATCGCGGACCTGAACGGGGACGGCGTCCTGGACGTGGTGGGCGCCGACGAGGCGGGGAACACCATCTCCGCCTACCTGGGCACGGGCGGGATGAGCTTCGGCGCTCGCCACACGTACCCCGCCGGCGCGGCCCCCTGCTACGTCTCGGTCGCCGACGTGAACGGGGACGGCATTCTGGACGCGGCGGCCGCCAATGAGAATTCGGACGCTGTGACGCTGCACATCGGGACGGGCGGCGGAGCCTTCGCACCCGCGGTCTTTCTCTTCACCGCACCCGGCCCGTCCTCGGTCCGGACGGGGGACTTCGACCAGGACGGAAACGTCGACCTGGCCGCTTCGGGATTCCATACGCGGTACTTGACCGTCCTCTTCGGCGACGGGCACGGCGCGTTTCCGCGTCACGTCGACCTGGAGACCGGACTCGCTCCGTGGTCGCTCACGGTGACCGACGTGAACGGAGACGGCCATCTCGACCTGGCCAGCGCGAACACGGGCGACGACGACGTGGGAACGATCCTGGGCAATGGGGACGGCACGTTCCGGACGGTGATCCGATCCGAGACGGGATCGGTCCCCCGCTTCGTCGAGGGAGGCGACCTGGACGGCGATCACCGGACGGACCTCGTCGTCGCGAACGAAGTCGGAGGAACGATCTCGGTGCTGATGGGCCATGGGGACGGAACCTTCGGCTCGTTCGAATCCCTGGGCCGACAGCCTTCTCTGGATCTGGCCGTGGGCGACGTCACCGGGGACGGCCTATCTGACGCCGTTTCCGTGATCCAGGATCCCCCGGCGGTGGAGGTCCGCGCGGGTCAGGGAGACGGCACGTTCGCGTCGCCGATCGCGCTGACCCTCGGCTACGCGCCCATCGCGGTGAAGCTCGCGGACATGAACGGAGACGGCACTGCCGACCTACTCGTGTCGCTGGCGACGGATTCGTGGGCTCTCTACTTCGGAGGCGCCGGCCTTCAGTCCGCACCGATCCTGGTTGGCGCGGGGGGGCATGCCTACCACATCGAAACCGGCGACTGGAACCGGGACGGCAAGCGGGATGTGGCCCTTACGAAGGCGCCGAATCAGGGGGTAACGATTCTCGACGGCGACGGAGCGGGAGGGTTTTCCAACCGGCGCGATATCCAGCTCACCGCGCCCACCGGCTTCGTTACTACCGGAGACTGGGACGGCGACGGAATCCCCGATCTCGCCACGACCATCGGGTCCAAAGGCATCGCCGTGCTCTGGGGCGACGGGACGGGATTCATTCCCGGTCCGGACCTCCCGGCCTTCGAAGGTGCGACCGGCTGCACGTCCGGTGATCTGGACGGAGACGGACGCGCGGAGCTAGTCGTGATCGAGGAAGGGAGCCACGGCGGAATTCAGATTTTCCAGAAGGGGCCCCACGGCAGGGTCGCGATCTACAAGTGGTCGACACGGGACGCGGCGCCTACGCGTACCGTCTATGCGGGAGGCGCCCGGCCGTTTTCCCCGTCGATCGCGGACGTGACCGGGGACGGCCGCCCTGACCTCTTGATCACCGAGCTCGGCGCAGGAGCGGTCGGGGTGCTGCCGGGGCTTCCCGGCGGCGGGTTTTCCGCGCGCCAGGACTACGGCACGGGCGCGTGGCCGGTGACTTCCACGGCCGTGGACGTGAACGGCGACGGCCGTCTCGACGTTCTCGTGTCGAATTACAATTCTCGGACCCTGACGATTCTTCGAAACCTTGGCGCCGCCACGCCGCCGCTCGCGGCGCGCGCCTTCCTGGCGCCGGGCGATCGCACGATCCGCCTCGTTGCCGCCAAGCCAACGATCTGCGTCTACCTGGAGCCCGTCGACCGCTCCTTCGCCCTCGCGGACGTCGATCCGGGCTCGATCCGCATGTCGCGCACGGATTCGAACGCGGATCCGATCGCGGCCACGGCTTCCAAGGGGACGGCTCTGGGAGACGCGGACAAAAACGGGATCGCGGACATGGCGGCGTGCTTCACGCGGGACGGTCTTCGCGCGCTCTTCGCCGACGTGCGTGGTGCCCGGGACGTGCCGGTGACCGTGACCGGGGCGCTGACCACGGGCCGGTCCTTCCGCGCGGACCTGGCGCTCCACGTGATCGCCGCGCCGGGGCGGCCGCCGGTCGTATCGGTGGCGCCCAATCCGTTCAATCCCTCGGGGCTCTTGCTCTTCACGCTCGAGCGCGCGGGGCGTGTCCGGGTGATCGTGTACGACGTTCGGGGGAGAACGGTGGCGCGGGCCTACGAATCGAAGGCCGCGCCGGCCGGCGAGTATCGGATCCCTCTCGGGCGCGGCGCGCCGGGGGGCGCGGACCTGGCCTCGGGAATCTACTTCTATCGCGTCGAGACCCCCGACGGGGCTTCGACGGGGAGATTCGCCGTGCTCAAGTAGCGCGCGCCCGCGTTCGATTGACCGCCCCCCGCGCGCTCCCTACTATCCCCCGATGCCCGCTTCCGACACTCCGGGTACCGGCGGCGCCGGATCGCGCGCGGTCCTCTTCTTCACGGTCTTCATTCACCTGCTCGGGTTCGGGATCATCATCCCGCTACTCCCCTACTACGCCGAGCACTTCGGCGCGAGCGGGCTCACGGTCGGGCTCCTGGGCACGTCGTTCTCGCTCGCGCAGTTCCTCTTCGCGCCGCTCTGGGGGCGGCTCTCCGACCGCATCGGACGCCGCCCCGTCCTTTTAGGCTCCCTGATCCTGACCGGCGTCTCCTATCTGGTCTTCGCCGTCGCCGGCTCGCTCCCGGTGCTCTTCGTGTCGCGCATCTTCGCCGGCATCGCCGGGGCGACGCTCTCCACCGCGCAGGCTTATATCGCCGACACCACCACGCCCGAGAATCGGACGCGAGGCATGGGGCTGATCGGCGCCGCGTTCGGGATGGGGTTCATCTTCGGCCCCGCCATGGGAGGCGTGCTGAGCCGGTGGGGATTCTCGGTGCCGGCCTACGCGGCGGCGGGGCTGGCGGCGGCGGCGTTTCTGTTCGCGGTGGCGCGGCTGCCCGAGTCGCTCCCGCGCGAGGAGCGGGAGGCGGCCTCGCGGCGCCGCGCGCGGGCCTCGTTCCGCGACGCGCTGGGCCGGCCGGTCGTGGGCATCGTGCTCGGCCTCTTCTTCGTCGCGACCCTCTGCTTTTCGGGGATGGAGGCCATCCTCGCCCTTTTCTGCGAGCGCTTCTTCCGCTGGGGCCCGCACCAGATCGGCTACCTCTTCGCTTACGTCGGGGTCGTGGCCGCGCTGATGCAGGCGGGGATCGTGGGCGCCCTGGCGAAGCGCTTCGGCGAGCGGGCGCTGGTGCGCGCGGGGCTCGCGCTGATGGGGGCCGCTTTCGTGGCAGCGGGCCTCGTGCCGCCGCTCGCGCTCTTTCTAGCCACGATGGGCGTGATCGCGGTCGGGAGCGGCCTGATCACGCCGACCTTGTCCTCGCTGGTCTCCCAGGCCACGCCGCCCGACGAGCAGGGCCGGATCCTCGGCGTCTACCAGTCGCTGGGGAGCCTGGGCCGCGCCGTGGGCCCATTCCTGGGCGGGCTCCTCTACGACGTGGTCGGTCCCGGCGCGCCGCTCTGGTCGGCGGGGGCGGTGCTGCTAATGGCGGCGCTGGCGGCCGTGCGAATACCGCTTCGGAAACAACCCCCTTCAGGGGAGGGCTCTGCCGGCCGATAAGCCGGACGTGAGCCTGAAGATCGCTTGGAGCCGGGCCGCCCTTGCGGGCGCCGCCCTCTGGATCGCCGCCCCCGCCACAGCCACGACCGTCCCGCCCGCTACCCCGGAAGAGACGAGCGCCCCGGCGGAGCACAAGTCCTGGTACTCCGCGAGCTACACGGTGATGGTGGCCTCGCGCTACCTGTTCCAGGGGTTGGACTACAGCGGGGGCAAGGCGGTCCTCGAGCCTGAGCTGGATCTTTCGGCGGGTCCCCTGACCGCGAAGGCGTGGGCCAACCACGACCTGGATCGCGGCGTCTCGGACGAGTTCGATTTTTCGCTGGAGCACGGCTGGACAGCGGGCAAAGTCTCGGGCTCCGCCGGGTACACCCACCTTCACTACCCGCATCGCGACGGCTGGGTGCCGTCGCAGGAGTTCTACGCCTCCGTGACGCGGGAGTCGGCCTTGAAGGCCACGCTCTCGGTCCACTACGACTTCGACGCCGGGACCGGAACCTACTCGACGCTCGGATTGAGCCGGAGCGTGGAGCGTCCGTTCGGCACCGTCTCGATCGGCGCGAACTTCTTCCACCAGGCCCGCTACTACGATCTGACCGGTATCCCGGCCGTCGAGCTGAACATGAACCTGAGCCGCTCGATCGGAAAGCTCTCCCTCACACCCTCCGTCTCCCGATTCGTCACCTGGGAAAACGGCGACTTTCGCGGAGCGAACTCCGTGGCCGGCGCCTGGGTCTTCTCCCTCGCCTTCGCGCAGGACCTGTAGCCGCCCCCTCGCGTTTCTTTGCCGTGCCCCCTACCGCCCGATCGCCTTCTTGATGCTCGACCGGAACTTCTCCAGTCCGCCCGCGATCTCGTCCTTGGAGATGATCAGCGGCGGGCGGAACCGGATGGACGTGGCGCCGCAGCCCAGGACCACCACGCCCAGCTCGTAGGCGTTCGCGATCACCTGGTCGCGGAGCTTCCCGTCCCGCAGGTCGAAGGCGCACATGAGGCCCTTGCCGCGCGCGTTCGTCACGTGCTCCGGGAACTCCTTCGCGAGCGACTCGAGCCCGGCCAGGAGCTCGGCGCCGCGCGTCGCGGCGTTCTCGACCAGGCGCTCCTCGGACATGATCTCGAGATAGCGCTGGCTCCGGACCATGTCGACCAGCGTTCCGCCCCACGTGGAGTTGATGCGGCTGGAGACCTGGAAGACGTTGTCCGGCACGTCGTCGATCCGCTTGGTGGAGACGAAGCCGCAGATCTGGGATTTCTTGCCGAAGCCCACCATGTCGGGCGTGACGCCGAAGTGCTCGAACGACCAGAACTTTCCGGTGAGCCCGAAGCCCGCCTGCACCTCGTCGAAGACGAGCATGGCGCCGCGCTCATCCGCGATCCGCCGGAGCTCGCGGAAGAACTCGGGGCGGAAGTGGTTGTCACCGCCCTCGCCCTGGATCGGCTCGATGATGATGGCGGCGATGTCGTCCGCGTTCTGCTCGAAGGCGCGCTCCATCTGCGCGACCGCGAGCGCCTCGCGCTTCTTTACATCCGCCAGCCGGTCCTCGTTCAGCGGGAACTCGACCTTGGGATTGGTGACGCGGGGCCAGTCGAATTTCGGGAAGTAGGCCACCTTGCGAGGGTCGGTGGTGTTGGTGAGCGAGAGCGTGTAGCCGGAGCGGCCGTGGAAGGCCTGCTCGAAGTGGAGAACCTGGGCCCCGCGCTCCTTGCGCCAGCCGCGCGCGAAGTTCTTCCGCACCTTCCAGTCGAACGCCGCCTTGAGCGCGTTCTCGATGCCCAGGGTGCCGCCCGCCACGAAGAAGGAGTGCGTGAACGTGGTCCCCATCGCGTGGCGCGCGAAGGTCTCGACGAACTCGGCCATCTCCGTCGTGTAGACGTCGCTGTTCGTCACGTTGTGGAGCGCCGCCTTCAAGAGCCGCGCCTGGAACTCGGGGGCCATCATACCCGGATGATTCATCCCGACCGGGTTCGAGGCGAAGAACGAGAAGAAGTCCATGAGCGTCTTGTTGGCGCGCGAGTCGTGCAGCCAGACGCCCTTTGACTTGTCGAGGTCGAGGACGAAATCGAAGCCGTCGGCAAGCATGTGCTTGGCCAGCGCGGCGTGCACCTGGTCCGGGGTGATGCGGACCGAAGAGCCTGTGGCGATGGGATTCATGGTCGCTCCTTTCACGTTCATGATTGTCAGGCCACCTTGATCCGGTGCTGCTCCTTGGAGGTCGAGAGCACGATCACCGTGCGCGTCTGCCGGACGCCACGGATCGTGTTCAGGCTCTCGATCAGGAGCCGGCGGAACGCGGCCATATCGGTCACCTTCACCTTGAGGAGCAGCGAGAACTCTCCGGTGATGTGATGGCATTCCAGGACTTCGTCCAGCGCCGAGACCGCCGCGATGAACGCGGCCTCGTACTTCGGATGCTCGACGAAGACCTCGACGAACGCGGTGATGTCGTGTCCCAGCTTCCGATCGTCCAAAAGCGCCACGTAGCCGCGGATGTAGCCGGCTCGCTCGAGCTTCCGGATCCGCTCGTTCACCGACGGGGCCGTCAGGCCGACCGCCTTCGCCACCTCGGCCTGCGAGCGCTTCGCGTTGTCTTGCAAGAGCGCGAGGATCCGCCGGTCGATTGGGTCCAGGCTGCGGCCGTTTTCTAATGCTGTTCGTTCGGTGAGCGCCATGGCCTAATAATATTCGGCTATTTGGCCTGATTAGTCAACATTTGTTTTGTAACGGGCCCGCCGAACCCACGTGCTCCCCGCTTGTGGGGGGAGCGTCCAAAGCAGTACTCTTGTCGGACGCGATCAAATCCCCCCACCGGACTCCAAGGGAGATTCATGAAAAGGCCGCAAACCATAAAAGAGCTTAGAGATAGCGGGTACAAGCCGCGCACGGTGAAGCAGGAGATGCGGTCCAACCTGATCGCGGCAATGGAGCGCGGGGACGACCGCTTTCCCGGAATCGTCGGCTACGACCGCACCGTCATCCCCCAGATCGAGAACGCCATCCTGAGCGGACACGACTTCATCCTGCTCGGGCTTCGCGGCCAGGCGAAGACGCGCCTGTTGCGCAGCCTGGGGCGTTTCCTGGACGAGCACATCCCGGCAATCGACGGCTGCGAGCTGAACGACGATCCGCTGAGCCCGATCTGCCCCGCCTGCAAGCGGCGCGTCGCCGAGCAGGGGGACCAGGTGGCCGTGCGCTGGATCCACCGGGACGAGCGCTACCGCGAAAAGCTGGCCACGCCGGACGTGACCATCGCCGACCTGATCGGGGACATCGACCCGATCAAGGCGGCGAACGAGCGGCGCTCGTACAGCGACCCCGAGGTCATGCACTACGGAATCATCCCGCGCACCAATCGCGGGATCTTCGCGATCAACGAGCTTCCCGACCTGCAGCCGCGCATCCAGGTGGGCCTTCTGAACATTCTCGAGGAGAAGGACATCCAGGTCCGCGGCTTCCCGATCCGGCTGCCGCTGGACATCCAGATCGTCTTCTCGGCGAATCCCGAGGACTACACCAACCGCGGCAACATCATCACGCCCCTCCGCGACCGGATCGCGTCGCAGATCATGACCCACTATCCCTACACGGTCGAAGACGCCATGAAGGTCACCGAGCAGGAGGCGTGGATCAAGCGCGAGGACGGGATCGAGGTCCTGGTCCCCAGCTACATCAAGGAGCTGATCGAGACCGTCGCCATCCAGGCGCGCAAGTCCTCGTACGTGGACCAGTCCAGCGGCGTGAGCGTGCGCATGACGATTGCATTGTTGGAGAATGTGATTTCGAACGCGGAGCGGCGCGCCATCCGCACCAGCGAGCGGCGCCAGGCCGTCCGCATCTGCGACCTCCAGCACGCGCTCTCCTCCATCACGGGGAAGGTCGAGCTGGTCTACGAAGGGGAGCAGGAGGGCGCGGTCGCGGTGGCGAAGCACCTGATCGGAAAAGCGGTGAAGGACATCTTCACCAAGTACTTCCCCGACGCCTACAAGGCCAAGGAAAAGGGGGAGGGGGCCACGTCCGACTACGACCCCATCTTCCGCTGGTTCGCGCAGGGGAAGAAGGTCGAGATCTCGGACGAGCTTCCCACCCGCGAGTTCCACAAGCGGCTGTCGCAGGTGACCGGATTGGAAGAGCTGCCCAAGCGCTATCTCCCGGTGCGCGACCCCGCCGAGGTGCCGACCGCGATGGAGTTCGTGCTGGAGGCGCTCCACCAGAACTCGATCCTGGCAAAGGAGCGCACCGACACGGCCGCCCTCGCCTACTCCGACATGTTCTCGACGATGCTCGGGAAGCCGGAAGAGGCGGAGGACTGATGAAGCCGCTGTCGGCGCCCAGGGCGCCGGGGAGGTAGCCGTGGATTTCCGCTACGCGAGATGGGACGAGCGGTTGATGCAGAACCTCTCGTTCCTGAAGAACCTCCTCTCCCTCTACCACCGTCTGCTCCTCATGACCGACGGCAACGTGGACGAGGCGCTCCGCGCCATGGAGGAGCTGGGGGAGCGCTTCGGCTTCTTCAATCAGAAGTTCTCGCTGGAGGACTTCAAGAAGCACCTGAAAGACGAAGAAGCGATCCGCGACGTGAACGGGAAGACCGTGCTGACGAAGAAGGGCGAGCGGATGATCCGGAAGGATTCCCTCGACCGCATCTTCACGTCGCTCGCGAAGGATTCGGCTGGCGAGCACCGCGTGCCGCGCACGGGGCAGGGCGGCGAGAAGATCACCGAGACCCGCCCCTACGAGTTCGGCGACCCGGTATCGGACATCGACTTCCTCTCGAGCGTGCGGAACTCGATGCGGCGGCAGCGCGGGAGCTTCTCCGACGACGGGCTCCGCCTCACCGAGGACGACCTGGAGGTCTACGAGACCGAGCACCTCTCCTCGTGCGCCACGGTGCTCCTCATCGACGTCAGCCACTCGATGATCCTCTACGGCGAGGACCGGATCACGCCCGCCAAGCAGGCCGCCCTGGCCCTGGCCGAGCTGATCACCACGCAGTACCCCAAGGATTCGCTGTCGGTCGTGTTGTTCGGGGACGACGCGTGGGAGGTGAAGCTGCGGGACATCCCCTACGTGTCCGTGGGTCCCTACCACACGAACACCAAGGCGGGGCTGCAGCTGGCGCAGCAGATCCTGGCGCGGCAGAAGCACGTCAACAAGCAGATCTTCATGATCACCGACGGCAAGCCGTCGGCCATCTTCGAGAACGGCCGCTTCTACAAGAACGCCTTCGGCCTGGACCCCAAGATCGTGAACAAGACGCTGGACGAGGCGGTGCAGTGCCGGAGAAAACGGATCCCCATCACCACGTTCATGGTGACGCAGGATCCGTATCTCGTCCGGTTCGTCGAGCGGTTCACGCAGCTCAACAAGGGGCGGGCCTACTTCTCCGACCTCGAGGACCTGGGCAGCTACCTCTTCGTCGACTTCGCGCAGAACCGGAAGCGGCGGGTGCGCTAAGGGCGCGCCCCACCCGCTCCCGCCCGCCGTTACAGCCCGCCGCTACAGGAAGAATCCCAGCCCGACCTGCAGAGTGAAGAATGCGCTGTCCGGGAGACGGTCGCCCGAGACCGAGTGAAACCGGAAGCCCCCGCCCAGGAGCGTGCTCCTTCCGACCGGACCGGCTAGGCCGGCGCCGAGATTGAACCCAAATGCCGTTTCGTCGTCGGAAAAGTCCACGCCCGGGCCGAACAGATCTTGGACGGTCTCGGAGTGGCGATACATCCCGATGCCCCCTCCGAGCCACGGAACGATTCGCCCGCGGGTGGGAAAGGCGTAGTCGGCGTCGAACGTGACCGGCGTCATCGAGGCGTCGTCGCGCGGGAAGTCGCCGCCGAAATCGTGGTGGGAAATTCCCAACGAGAGCATGACCCTCCGGCTGACTCCGTATCCGATGGACCCGCCGAACCCAAGCCCCGAATTGAAGACGTCCCCGAAGCTTCCGGACGGCGATGAGATGCCAAGGTGCACGGTGGCGATTGTGCGCCCCTCGAGGTTGCGGGGCTGGGCGGCCTCGCGATAGCGGTAGCGCTGCGCATGGGCGGGGCCGGCGGCCGTCAGAAGGCCGGCGGCGAGCAGGATTAGCGGAAGGTTTCGTCGCATGAAAGTACCTCCTCGGGTTTGGGCGAAATCATGTCGATTTCGCGGGCGGGAGTGTACCATGGCCGGTAACGTGGTTTTTTCCCTGGAGGTGCAGATGCTGGAACCTCCGCCGTCCCTCGAGAGCGTCGAGTCCGACTCCTCGCGGGAGGCCCCGCTGTTCGATCCGATGCCGCTCCACCTGGCCTACCAGGCGTGCGAAGCGATCGCGCGGCGCCATTACGAAAATTTCCCGGTGGCCTCTTGGTTTCTGCCCACCGACCGCCGCCAGGCGCTCGCGGCGCTCTACGCCTTCGCGCGAATCGCCGACGACGTGGCCGACGCGCCGCGCCCGCCGGCGGTGCGCCTGGAGCGGCTGGATCAGATCGAAGAGGACCTGGCGCGCGCGCTGGAGGGGTTTCCTCCCGATCCCATCTTCGTCGCCCTGGCGGATGCGCTGGACCGCCACCAGCTTCCGGCCGAGCCGCTCTTCGACATGATCGAGGCGTTCCGGGCGGATGCGCGCGACGCCACCTTCGACACGTGGGACGATCTCCTGGTCTACTGCCGCGGCTCGGCCAACACGGTCGGGCGCCTGGTGCTCGCGCTGTACGATGTCGAGGATCCGGCCGCGCAGAACGAGTCGGACGCCATCTGCACCGCGCTTCAACTCACCAATTTCTGGCAGGACCTGGGGCCGGACCTGGCGCGGGGGCGTCTCTTCATTCCGCTCGACGATCTGGAGCGCTTTGGCCTCCGCCGCGAGGAGCTGGCGGATCCCGCCCGGCGCGAGCCGGTCGGGCGCCTGATCGAGCACGAGTGCCACGCGACCCGGGAGCTCTACGGGCGCGGCCGCGGCATCGCGCGGCGCGTCCCTCTGGGCCTGGCGATCCAGCTCCGCGCCACGATCGCGGGCGGCACGGCCATCCTGCGCGCGGTGCTCCGCCGCGGCCAGGGCGTGATCCACGACCGCCCCTCGATCGGCGGCTTGGCCAAGGCGCGCATCGCGGTCGGGGCGTGCCTGGGATTCGACCGCTGACGTGGAGGCCCTGCACCGCGTGATCCGCCATCGCACCAATTTCGGGGTGGCGTTCGCGCTCTTGCCGCGCCCGCAGCGCGAGGCGATCCGCGCGGTGCACGCCTGGAGTCGCGCGCTGGACGACGGCGTGGACGAGGTGTCCGACGCGGCGATCGCGCGCGAGCGCCTGGCGCTGTTCCGGCGGGAGCTGGGCCTGCTCTACGAGGGCACGCCCGGGGAGCCGCTGACCCTGGCCCTTCGCCCGCACGTCGAGCGGTTCCGCATTCCGCGGCGCTACTTCGACGAGCTGATCAACGGGGTCGAGATGGACCTGCTCCAGAAGCGCTACGGCACCTTCGCCGAGCTCCGCCGCTACTGCTACCGCGTCGCGTCCATCGTCGGGCTGATCTGCCTCCGCATCTTCGGCGAGGCCGAGGAGCGCGGGCGTGAATACGCCGAGAACCTGGGCATGGCCCTCCAGCTCACCAACATCCTGCGCGACGTGGGGAGCGACCTGAAGCGCGGCCGCCTCTACCTTCCGGCGGACGAGCTGGAGCGGTTCGGAGTGAGCGAGGAGGGGCTGCGGCGCCGCGAGCGGAATGGCGCGTTCGTGAGCCTGATGCAATTCCAGGCGGCGCGCGCCCGCTCTTTCTTCCGGGCCGCGGAGCGCGAGGTGGATTCCCTGGACCGGCGGCGGCTTTTGGCCGCGGAGATCATGGCGCGCGTCTACCTCCGCCTCCTGGACCGGATCGAGGCCTCCGGCTTCGACGTGCTGGCGCGCGAGGTGCGGCTCTCCAAGCTCGAGCGGGTGTGGATCGCGGCCTCGACGGCGCTCGCGGTGCGCTCGGCCCGCTGAACCGCCCCGACGCCATTGTCGTGGGCGCGGGATTCGCCGGCGTGGCCGCGGCGACCGCGCTGGCCGAGCGGGGTGCGCGCGTCCTGGTGCTCGAGACGCGCCAGCGTCCGGGCGGGCGCGCCTACTCGTGGAGCGATCCGCGGAGCGGCGAGATCCGCGACAACGGCCAGCACGTGCTCGCGACCTTCTACGACGAGACGCTGAAGCTGCTCCGCCGCATCGGAACCGAGGGCGAGCTGGCCGCCGACCCGGCGTTCCGCGTCCATTTCTGGGAGCGCGGGCGCGGCGAGTACGAGATCCGCTGCCCGCGCCTTCCCGCGCCGCTCCACTGGATCGCGGCGATCGCGACCTGCCCCCGATTCTCTCCGTCCGCGCGGCTCGCGGCGGCGTCCTTGAAGCCCAAGGCCGCGGCGCTCGCGTCGAACGGATCCGATCCCGGTCCGACCGTCGCCGAGTGGCTGGACCGCGAGGTGCGCGATCCCGACCTGGGCGCGGTGCTCGGGCCACTGGCGCTGGCCGCCTTGAACGAGCGCCCCGAGGAGGGCTCGGCGGTGCTCTTCGCCCGCGTGCTCGACCGCCTTCTGGGCGCGCCGGCGGCGAAGAGCGGCTTGGCGCTCGCGCGCCGAGGGCTGGGGGACCTTCTCCGCGGCTACGAGCCGTACGTCGAATCGCGGGGGGGCGCGGTGCGATACCGGGCGACGGTGCTCGGCGTGCGGGTGGAGGCGGGACGCGCGGTGGGCGTGTCGCTGTTGGGGGGCGAGCGCGTCGACGCGCCGCGCGTGCTCCTGGCCGTTCCTCACGAGCGGATCACGTGGCTTCTAAGGCCGGAGCTGGCGCTGCCGTACCGCGAGATCGCCGCGGTGCCGTGGTCCCCGATCGTCTCGACGCTCCACCTGTATGATCGACCGGTGCTCCCCGCCCGCTTCATCGGCATGATCGGCACCCGGACTCAATGGGCCTTTGACCGCGGCTCGGCGGGCCCGGGGGCGTTCGCGGTCGGCACGGTTCGAAGCGCCGCGTTCGCCGACGCGGAGCGGCCGCTGGATACGATCGCCGCCGAGACGGCCGACGACCTGGCCGAGGCGTTCCCCGAGGCGCGGAGCGCCACCCTCCAACGCGCGCGGGTCTACAAGGAGCGGCGGGCGACGATGCGCGCGACTCCCGACACGCAGCGGCTCCGCCCGTCGCAGCGAACGCACGTGGCGGGGCTGTTTTTGGCGGGCGACTGGACCGACACCGGGCTCCCGCCCACGATCGAGAGCGCGGTCCTGAGCGGTCACCGGGCCGCCGAGAAGGCGCGGTGACCGGCTCCGCGCGCCGTCGCGGGGAGCGCGCGGCCGGAGACGCGCTCCTCCGCGGTTCCATCCTCCGGTGGTACCGGAAGCATCGCCGCGATCTTCCGTGGAGGCGGACCCGCGACCCCTACGCGGTCTGGGTGAGCGAGATCATGCTCCAGCAGACGCGCGTCGAGACGGTGATTCCCTTCTACGAGCGCTTCCTCGAGCGCTTTCCCACGGTAGAGTCGCTGGCCCGCGCCCCCGAGGCGGACGTGCTCGCGGCATGGTCGGGGCTGGGCTACTACAGCCGCGCCAGTAGCCTCCGTTCCGCAGCCGCCACCGTCGTGCGCGAGCACGCCGGCCGCCTGCCCGAGGACCCCGCGGCGCTCGGCGCCCTCCCCGGCATCGGCCCGTACACCGCCGCGGCGATCGCGAGCATCGCGTACGACCGGCCCGTGGCCGCGGTGGACGGAAACGTGATCCGCGTGCTGGCGCGAATCGCCGGACTCACCGGGCGGCGCGATTCGCCCGCGCTCAAGGGCGATGTGGCGCGCGTGGCGGAGGGGCTGGCGCGCGGATCCAGTCCCCCCGGTCCGGGCGACTGGACGCAGGCGCTGATGGAGCTGGGCGCCTTGGTCTGCCTGCCGCGGGATCCCCGATGCCACGTCTGCCCGGCCGTAAGGCGATGCGTGGCGCGGGCGAGCGGCGAGCCTTCCCTTTATCCCGGCCCGGCGAAGGCGGCGGCGGCGCCGGCGGTGGCGCGCCACGTTCTCCTGGTCGCGCGCCGCGGCCGGCGGATCCTCGTGGTTCCGTGGGAGGCGCCCCGCGCGGGCACGAAGTCGGGCGCGGCGTGGACCCTTCCCACCGCTTCCGTTTCCGCGCGGGCTGCGAACGCCCGGTCCGCGGCGCGGAAGCTGGCCCGCGCGCTCGTGGGCGGACGCGGAGGCGCGGGCGGTGCCGCCGGCGGGGGCGATCCCGACGTGACCGGGCCGCGCGCCCGATTCCGCCACCGCACCTACTCGCAGAATCTCGACTTCGAGGTCTGGGAGACTTCCGCGCGAGGCGCGGTCCGGCCTCGCGGAGCGGGGCGATGGGTGGATCCCTCCGCGCTGGCCACGCTGCCTCTACGAGCCCCTACGATAAAGGCGCTCAAGCGGTTACAGGCACCATCCAAAGCACACCCTGGCCGCGATTGATGATATAATCATCGCCTGGCGCAACCTGCGGCCGGACTCCCAAATCAAGTCGAGGACCCACCCATGCGCACCTTTGCTCTCCTCGCTCGACTCGGCCGTGCCCTCCTCATCGTCGCCGTGTTCTCGCAAGCTCCGCCACCCGCGGCCGCGGCGCCCCGCTCCGTCGATCCCGCTCTCGGCCACATCGAGCCGGGCACCGCGCTCTCCGACCGCTTCCTCTCCCATGGTCCGAACGGCCAGGTGTTCATCGACCTGATCCTGGAAGGGGACATCGCGCCGGGGCTGCTCCGCTCCCGGGGCATCGAGGTGAACACCGTCACGGGCAAACTCATGACCGCCCGCTGCCCCCTCGGCCTGCTCCAGGCGCTGCTCCAGATGCCCGGGTTGGACCGTGTGAGCGTGGCGGATCGCTGCCAGTCGTATCTCGATAACAGCGCGCTCGACGTCCGCGTCTCCACGCTGCGCACCGTCCCGCCCCCCGCGTTCACCGGGCAGACCGGCGCGGGCGTCGTCGTCGGTGACGTCGACACGGGGGTCGATCTGGCGCATCCCGACTTCCGGAACCCGGACGGAACAACGCGGCTCTTGAGCCTGTGGGACCAGACCGCCACGGCCGGCACCCCGCCGGCGGGATTCACCTACGGGGCGGAGTATTCGGCCGCCACGATCAACGCCGGCTCATCGCCCGAGACCGATACCGATGGCCACGGCACGCACGTGATGGGGATCGCGGCGGGAAACGGGAGCGCGACCGGGAACGCCCGGCCCGCCTACACCTACGTGGGCATGGCCCCCCAGGCGGACATGATCGCCGTGAAGTCCACGTTCGCCACGAGCGCGATCGTCGACGGGGTGAACTACATCTTCCAGAGGGCGGCCGCGCTAGGGAAGCAGGCGGTGGTGAACTTGAGCCTGGGAACCCAGGATGGTCCGCACGACGGGACCTACGGCTTCGACACGATGATCAACGCGCTGACCGGCCCCGGGAAATTGGTCGTCGCGTCCGCGGGGAACGCGGGCTCGGATGATCATCATGGGCGTCTCGACCTGAACGGGACGACGCCGCAGAGCATGACGCTGACCGTGCCCACCTACACGAAGAATCCCGGCACGCAGAACGACTATCTCCTCTTCTCCGGGTGGTACGAGGGGGGCGACGTGGTCTCCATGACGATCGTCACGCCCACCGGCTTCACCATCGGGCCCATCGGCCCCGGCACGCAGAGCACCGGCAACAACACAACCGACGGCTACGTGAACGCCTACAACGCAGTGACCACTCCGGCGAACGGCGACAACGAGATCTACGTCGAGGTCTTCGACGCCCTGTCCAACCGGGCGCCGAGGACCGGCGCCTGGGAGTTCCGGTTCACCCCGATCTCGCTCTCCTCGACGGGCGTCGTGGACATGTACCTCTATGCCGACAACCTGGGGAACGGCTCCGTCCTCTCGCGCTGGGCGCAGGGGCTCGCGTTCGGCGGGGTGGTCGGCTCGCCTGGCTCGGCCGATTCGGTGATCACCGTTGCGGCGCACACCACCAAGGACTGCTGGATCGCGGTCGACGGGAACCAGTACTGCTGGAATCCGAAGCCGCCGCTCAACGCGATCGCATCCTTCTCCAGCCAGGGCCCGCGGCGCGACGGCGCGCAGAAGCCCGATCTGAGCGCGCCCGGCTTCGGCGTGACATCGACCAAGTCGTCCGCATACAACCCGGCCACCGCGCTGATAGCGCAGGACGGCGTGCATCACATCGAGGCCGGCACGAGCATGTCGGCGCCGCACGTGGCGGGAGCGGTGGCGCTGCTCCTCGCGCGCGCGGACTGGACCGGGCAGGGCCCGTCCGCGATCAAGGGACGGCTCCGCTCGACCGCGAGGACCGACGCGTTCACGGGATCGGTGCCGAACGCGACGTGGGGCTACGGCAAGCTCGACATCCAGGCCGCCGCGGCGCCGCTGTTCCTGGCCACGGTTCCCTATCCTCCCAAGGGGGCGCAGATCCCTCCGGGCAAGCCCGACTCGGTGCGGGTGATCGTGGCGGGAGCACCCGCCGACTCGATCGAGCTGGATCTCTCGACCGACGGGGGCGCGACGTATCCCACCCGGCTCGGCTCGCTGTACACGGTCGCCCCGGGGCCGCCGCGCACGCTCACCTACTTCGTGGACGGGTCCATGGTCACGCTGCAGGCGAAGGTGCGCGCCACGGCCCACGCGGGCGCGACGACGGCTTCCGCAACGTCGGACAGCCTCTTCATCATCCAGGCCCCCACCGCGGTTGAGATCGTCGCGACCTCGCCCGCCCCGCGCTTCGCTCTCGAGCGGAATTCGCCCAACCCGTTCAATCCCGCTACCGTGATCCGCTTCGAAGTGGCCGCCGCGGGAAAGACCACGCTGCGGATCTACTCGGCGAGGGGAAGCCTGGTGCGAACGCTGGCCGACGAATGGCTTCCGGCGGGCGGGTATCGCGTGCGCTGGGACGGCAAGGACTCCCGGGGAAATTCGGCGGCTTCGGGTGTCTACTTCTACAAGCTGGAAGAGGGAGGGCGCTCGCTCACCCGGAAGATGAGCCTGCTCAAGTAGCGCGGGAGACGGGGGCGCGCGAGACGGCGGCGGCTAGACCCCGAACGCCTCCGGATCCCAGATCAGGCCCAGCTCCGAGGGCGGGGCCATGTATCCCGCGAGCGCGGACGCCGCGACCACGGCCGGGCTCGCGAGGTAGCCCTCGCCGCCCACGCCCATCCGGTTCTGCCAATTCCGGTTGAACGTCGTGATCGCCCGCTCCCCCGGCTCCAGCGAATCCGGCCCCTGGCCGAAGCAGGGGCCGCACCACGATTCGCGAATCTCGGCGCCCGCCCCGCGCATCACCGACGCGATCGACTCCCCGCCCAGGCGCGGGTCGGGCCGCTCGATCTCCCGCTTCACGGTGCCGCTCCCCGGGAACACGACGAACTCGTGCTTCCCCTTCACGCGGTCGATCCCCAGCGCGCGCGCGCCGCGGAGCACGAGCGCGGCCGCCAGCAGGTCGTCGTAGCCCCCGTTGGTGCAGGAGCCGATCATCGCCTTCTGGAACGTGATCCGCTCGGTCGCGACCTCTTCGGCGGGATAGGCGTTTCCCGGGCTGAACGGCTTCGCGATCATCGGCGCGACCTCGGCCAAATCCAGCGTCTCGTCGATCTCGAAGCGCGCGTCCTCGCCCGGGATGACGCGCGGGTAGCGGAGCTTGAAGCCGCGCGCCGAAAACCAGGCCTCGGTGATCTCGTCATGGGGGAAGATGCCGTTCAGCGCCTCTCCCTCCGCCATCATGTTGGCGATGGTGTTGCGGTAGGGGATCGGGAGCTGGCGGTCCTGGTCGATGAATTCGACGCTCATCCCCTGCGACTGCTTGATGCCCCACCCCTGGAGGAGGCGCAAGACGATGTCCTTGCCGCTCGCCCAGGGCTGGAGCTTCCCGCGGAACACCACGCGCCGCTGCTTCGCCACCGTCACGTAGACGTAGCCGGTCGCCCAGCCGAAGCCGAGCGTAGTGCTCCCCACCCCGATTCCGACCGCGCCATAGGCGCCGTAGGCGCGGCTGTGCGAGTCGGCGCCGGGATAGAAGCCGCCCGGCACGATCAGCCCCTGCTCGGGGAAATAGAAGTGGAAGATGCCGGTCCCGGGCGGTGCGTAGTGGGGCGCCCCGATGCCGTGCCTGGACGCGAACTCGCGCGAGATCGAGGTTTGCTTTTCGTCCGCGTCCTTCCCCGTGAAGACGAAATGGTCGTTGGCGATCGCCGCCAGGCGCGGCTCGGCGCCGGCCTCCGCGGCCCTCCCCACGCTCCCCCCGCTTCCAACGATCTGGCGGAACGTGTGAATGGCGAAGGGCGCGGTGCCGTCGGAGGCGGGAAGGAGGTCCGCGTAGGCCTGGATCGTCGCGCCCGGGCGCACGTCGGCGCGCTTGTCCACGCGGTGCGCCCAGAGGATCTGCTCCGTCGCGGAAAGTCGCGCCGCGGTGATCGGGTCGGGGAACTCGACGGCGGGCGGCTTCCCGCGCGTGGCCGGGTATTCGCGGCGGCCCATGGCGAAGATGCCGCCGCTCCGACGGATTTCCTCCTCCTTCGGGGTGAGCGCCTTCGGCTGGTAGCTTTTTCCGCGCGTCGCGTTCCGGAGCTCGCGCGTCTCCACGTCGAACTCCAGCTCGTCCCCGTCCTGGACGTCCTCCACAGCCTCGACGCTCTGCGCCACGTGCAGTCCCAGATTCAGCGCGTTCCGGCGAAAGATGTCGCCCATGTTCGCGCCGCAGACCACCACCATCTCCAGCCCTGCCTCGTCGGCGATCCCCTTCAGCCCGGCCGGCGACATCTCGCGCGAGGAGCCGATCGCGAAGCGGTCGCCCGCGACCAGGAACGTCTGCCCCGCGCGGACGCGGGCGCGGAAATCGGGCATGAGGTGGCGGAAGGCGCCGGCCTTCCAACGCTCGTCCAGCGTCGCGAGGCTCTCGGAGACGCAGTCCTCGGCCGGGGTGATCTGGTCGGTGTCGATGGCGTCGCGCTTCTTCCCGGGGCGCTTCTGGTCCCAGAAGATCAGCGCCTTGCCCCGGACGACCCGGGAGGTGACGGTGAGATTCACGGCTTCAGTCTAGCGGATCGGAGGAGCCCGCTGTGCCCGGGGTCGTCACCGCCCCTTCCGGATCCCCTCGAGCGCTTCGCGCATCGCCACGCGGGACATATCGAGCGCCTCCTGCTGGAGTGCCGCGGCAACGGCGGCCTCGGCCTTCGGGGACTTGATCTTCCAGAGCGACCACGCCGCGCCGTTCCGGACGCGGAACCAGGGGTCGCGGAGCAGCTCGATCAGGCGGGCCTCGGCGGCCTCGGTGCGGATTCCCAGCTTCCCGATCGCCTTGGTCGCGCCGGCCCGCGCCTCGTTCCGGTACCGGGGGCCGGTGTGCTCCAGGAACACGTCCAGGGCGCGGGCGTCTTTCAAGAGCGCGAGGGCGTCGAAGGCGAGGATCTGGAGCATGTCCCGGTGGCTGGGACGCGGCAGCTCCGCGACGATCCGCTCGAACGCGTCGGAGCGCTTCGCCCTCGCGACCGCGATGAGCGCCCACCCCACGGTGAAGGTGCTGGCGTCCTTGGCGATCGCCCGGCGTAGGATCTTGAGCGCGGCGTCGTCCCCGATCCAGCCCAGCGCCCAGATCGCGGCGCGCCGGACGCGGGTGTGCTCCCGCAGGGCCGAAGCGGCCAGCCGGTCGGCGGTTCCAGGGACGCGCAGACCGATCTCGCCCAGGGACACCGCGGCCGCGGCACGCACCCCCCAGAAGGGGTCGCGCTTCAGGGCCCGGACCAGCCCCGCGACCACGCGCTCGTCGGAGCGCGCGGCCAGCTCGCGCGCGCAGCGGATCCGCTCGAGCGGGAATCCGGAACGCTCCAGTCCGTAGAGCAGCTCTTCGTCGGATCGCGGGAAGTCGAGGAGCTTCATCACGTGGTGCTCGGGGTCCAGCGCGACGTAGCGCGGCCGGGACGGCAGCGGCACCTGGATCGTCTGCCGCTTCTCGAGGACCTCGATGGGGATTCGCCGCGCCTCCGTGCCGGGGCCGCCCGCCACCACCTCCAGGGTCATCGGAATACGGAAGACGGGCGTGAGGCCGTCGACCGGCTGCGTCTGCTCGATCGTGAGCGTGAGGCAGCGCCGGGCGTCGTCCCAATGGCGCTCCACGCGCAGCTCGGGGTGCCCGCCCGCGTGGATCCACTGGTCGAAGAACCACGTCAGATTCTTCCCCGTCTCCTCCTCGCAGGCGCGGCGGAGGTCGGCGGTCTCGACGGGGCCGAACGCGTGGCGGCGCACATAGCGGCGGAGCGATCGCCGCCACGCGGCGTCCCCCAGTACGGCCCGCAGCATGTGGAGGACCAGGGCGCCCTTCTCGTACAGGTGCCGGTCGAAGATCTCGGTGGGGTACTCGTAGCGGCGCTCCACCAGGCGCCGCCGGTACTCGCATCCGTCTTCCACGAGGTAGGAGCACATCTGCTCCAGGCGCCCGAAGTCGGCTTCGTCCTGCCCCGCGTCCGATTCGCGCGTCACGATCTCGGAGTAGGTGGCGAAGCCCTCGTTCAGCCATCCCTCGGACCAGTCGCGGCAGGTGACCAGATCTCCCCACCACTGGTGCGCCAGCTCGTGCGCGACCAGCATGTCGTACCCCTCGTCCAGGGAGTCGCCCGGCATCTCCAGCATCCGGTCGAAGAGGGTCGTCGCGCTGGTGTTCTCCATGCCGCCGTAGACGAAGTCGGGGACGACGGTCTGCGCGTACTTGGTGTAGGGATACGGGTGCCCGAACACGCGGGAGAACACGGCGATCATCCTGGGGGTCTTCCGGAACGCGGCGCGCGCGACGCGCTCTTTCCCGCGCGGCACGTAGACCGGGAGCGGCGTGGTCCCCGCGCGGCCGCGCAGCTCGACGTACTTCCCGACGACGAGCGAGGTGAGGTACGCGGGATGGGTGGTTTCGAGCTTCCAGTTCCAGGTGACGGTTCCGGCGCGCCGGTTCAAGCGCCGCCCGGTCAGGCGTCCGTTCCCGATGACGCGGTATCCCGCCGGCGCGGTGACGGTCTGCTCCCAGGTGGCGCGGCTCTCGGTGCTCTCCAGACACGGCACCCACCAGTGGGTGTCGTCGGCCTGGCCCTGGGTCCAGCCGCCGGGCGTGCGGTCGGGCTCGGCCTCGGTGGGGCCGACGAAATAAAACCCCTTCCGGGGTTTCGCGGCGTAGGCGATCTCGAACGCCGCCTTCTCGCCCACGCGGAGCGCCTTCGGGAGTGTGACGCGGATCGTCTCGCCTTCGAGCACGTACGGGAGGGAGCGCCGCCCCGCGCGCACCGACGAGACGCGAAGCTCCGCCGCGTCCAGGACCGCTTCGCGGAGCCCGTCCCGCAACGACTCCAGGGTGATCGCGACGCGGCCGCGAAGCTCCCGCTGGTCCAGGTCGACGTCCAGCCTCAGGCGATAGTGCCGGACGTGAAATTCGAGGTCGCGGCGCGAGTGATCCGGCCCGCTCCACGGCGACCGGCCGGTCGGCGGGTAGGGGTCGAACGGCGGCGTTTCCATCGCGGCACGGCGGCCCAGAAAGGCCGGATGGTACAGCGGATCACGGATCGTCAACGCCCCTCCACGGTTGGCCGTGCATCGTCCCCGAGTACCGGGTCGGTGTCAAGGCGGCTGGTGGTCTAGTAGAATCCCCCCATGTTGCCCACGTTCCTTGCCATCGCGCGCGTCTTCGCCGGCGCCGCCCTCGAGATCGTCCCCTTCTTCCTGCTCGCGCTGGCGGTGGGGGCCTGGATCGAGGAGTACGTCTCCGAGCGGACGATCGCCCGCTTCCTGACGGGCCGCCGCCCCGGGACGATGCTGCTCGCGTCGGCGACGGGCGCGGTGATCCCGCTCTGCACCTGCGGCATGGTGCCGCTCGCCGTTTCCCTTCGGCGGCGCGGGAGCGATATCAAGCACACCTTCGCCTTCCTGACGGCCGGCGCCTCGGTGAGCGTTCCTGTGCTGTTCTTGACCTGGAAGCTCCTCGGGCTTCGATGGGCCCTCGTCCGGTTTTTGATCTCGATCCTGTTCGGTCTGGCGGTCGGCTATGCCGCCATCGCGGTGCTTCGCCGGGTGGCGGACCGCTCGGCGGGGCTCGCTCCCGGCGGGGGGACGCGCGGCCCGGCCTCGGCTACGCGCCCCGCGCCCCCACCGGCTCCCGAAGACGAGGTAAGCGAGATCTCCGGCCGCTCCCGCCTGGGCTCGGTCATCCGGCGCTTCCGCGGCCAGCTCTGGGAGTACTTCCCGTGGGTGATCGTCAGCCTCGCCGTGGCCGCCGTGGTGGACGTGCTGGTGCCGCGGCACTGGATCCATGTGCTCTACGGCGAGCGCACCGGGGCGGGATCCCTCCTCGCCGCCTTGAGCGGTATTCCCTTCTATTTTTGCTCGGGGGCGGAGCTGCCCCTGGTGCGCGAGCTGTTGCTGAAGGGGATGGGCCCGGGACCGGCCGCGTCCATGCTCCTGTCCGTCCCGATCGTGAACATCCTCACCTTCGGCGTCGTCTCGCGCTGGCTGGGGGCGCGCGGGGCGGTCGCCTATCTCGCGCTCTGCGTCCTTTTCTCGGCGATCCTGGGAGAGCTGACCGGGCTCTTGTGGACGTGGGCCGGCGCCTAGGGCGTCACCCCTTCCGCGGCGGCTGGCTGGGCCGGACCTCCACGCGGCTCATGAGCGACCGGCCCGGGAAGCGGACCAGGTCCAGCACGATCTCGGCGATGTCCTCGGGCTGGATCTTCCAGGCCTTCGCCGGGTCCGGCGCGCTACCCCCGAAATGCGTGTTCACGCTCCCCGGCATGACGTAGCTGACGCGGATCCCGTCGTAGCGGACTTCCTGCATCAAGGCCTCGCTGAATCCGTTCAGTCCGAACTTCGAGGCGTTGTAGGCCGTTGCGGTCGGGAACGCGTTCGTCCCCGCCAGGCTCGAGATGTTCACGATGTGGCCGCCGCCCCGCTTCCGCATCCGGGGAATGGCCGCGCGGGTGCACAGGAAGACGCCGGTCAGGTTGGTCTCGATGACGGCGTTCCACTCCTCCAGCGCCATCTCCTCGACGTTCTTGAATAGCCCGACCCCGGCGTTGTTCACCAGGAAGTCGAGCCCGCCCCACTCGCGGACCGCCGCGTCGAACAGCGCGGCCACCTCCGCCTCGCGGCGCACGTCGCACGCCACACCCACCACGCGCCCGGCGTGTTTTTTCCCGAGGGCCGCGGCCGCCCCGGCGACCTCGCCCGCGTTCCGCGCGGAGATCACGACCTTGGCCCCTTCCGTGAGGAGCGCCGCCGCGATCCCGAATCCGATCCCCTTCGTGCTCCCGGTGACGATCGCCACCTTGTCCTGAATCGCTGCGTTCACGCTCCCTCCACGTTCATGCGCCGTCCAGGGCGGCAAGCCCCTCCTTCAGCGCCTCTTCCAACGGACCCAGCTTCCCGGTGAAGAAGTGGTCCGCGCCGGGAATGATCCGCGTCTCGACCTTGCCGAAGGCGCGGAGCCGCTCCGCCAACCGCTCCACGCTCGCCGGGCTGCCGTACTTGTCCCGCTCTCCCTGAATGATCAGGGTGGGCGCGGGGAGTTTCGTCAGGTGCTCGAACGAACGGTCGTCCACGTTCCGATCCACCGGGACCCCGAGCAGGATCATCCGTTCGACGTTCGGGTCTGTGAGCGCCCACTTGGAGCCGACCCACGAGCCGAAGGAGAATCCCGAAAGCAGGATCGGGGTCAGGCCCGTCTCCCGGCGGACGAATCCCGCCGCGGCGCCCACATCCTCCACCTCTCCGTCCCATCCCGAGTACGAACCCTGGCTGGCTCCGACGCCGCGGAAGTTGAAGCGCAGGGTCGGGTGCCCGGCCTGGTGGAGCACGCGGAAGACCGTGTAGACCACCTTGCTGTGCATCGAGCCGCCGTGCGCCGGGTGGGGATGGAGGATGAGCGCCGGAGCCAGGCCACGCCCCGGATCGTCCCACAGGCCCTCCAGCCGGCCCGCCGATCCGTCGAAATGGACCGGCTTCACGAAACGCGATGCGGACGCCTTCACGGCAGCGAGTCTGTCCGGTATACTGGTGGGGCTCAAGTCGCAAATCCCGCAACGAGGAGGTTTCTGCGTGGCTCTCCGGGCCGACACCGCGACATTTTACGGCCTCAATCGGTCCGACCTCGTCGACATCTACCGCCTGATGCTCCTTTCCCGGCGGATGGACGACGAGGAAATCAAGCTCAAGAAGCAGAACCTCACCTATTTCCAGATTTCCGGCGCCGGGCACGAGGCGATCCTGGTTGCGGCCGGGAAGGCCCTCCGCTCGGGCTACGACTGGTTCTATCCCTACTATCGCGATCGCGCGCTCATGCTCTGCCTGGGGATGACCCCTCTGGAGATGCTCTACGAGGCGGTGGCCGCGAAGGACGATCCGAATTCCGGCGGCCGCCAGATGCCCTGCCACTGGGGGCTCAAGCGCGCGAACGTGGTCTCGCAGTCCAGCCCGACCGGCACCCAGTTCCTCCAGGCCGTCGGGTGCGCGGAGGGAGGGCGGCTCCTCGCCCTGATCAAGGAGGTGAAGGAGGCGCGCCCCTTCCAGAAGGACGAGATCGTCTACGTCTCCGCGGGCGACGGCACCACAAGCGAGGGCGAGTTCTGGGAGGCGATCAACACGGCCGCCACCGCCCAGCTCCCGGTGCTGTTCCTGATCACCGACAACCAGTACGCCATCTCGGTCCCCGTCGAGGCGCAGACACCCGGAGGCGACATCGGCCGCTGCATGAGCGGCGTGCCCGGGCTTCGCGTGATGCGCGTGGACGGCACCGATCCGCTGGAGTCGTTCAAGGCGGTGGTCGAAGCGTCGCACCACCTCCGCGCGGGGCGCGGGCCGGTGCTGCTCCACGCGATGGTGATCCGCCCGTACGGACACTCGATGTCCGACGACGAGGTCTCGTACAAGCCGCCCCAGGAGCGCGAGGCCGAGGCGAAGCGCGATCCCGTGCTCACCTATCCCGAATTCCTGGTGCGCGAGGGACTGGCCACGCGGGAGCAGATCGAGCAGATCCGGAAGGACGTGGAGGCGGAAATCGCCGAGGCTGAGGCGGCCGCGCTCGCGGCGCAAAAGCCCGACCCGGCCACGATCTACGACAACCTCTATTCGCCCACGGTGGACCCGGCCGGCACGGCCTTCGACACCGAGCCGCGCTTCGAGGGACAGCCCGAGACGATGGTGACGCTGATCAACCGCTGCCTCAAGGACGAGATGGCGCGCGACGAGCGGATCGTCCTCTTCGGCGAGGACGTGGCCGACGCGACGCGCGAGCAGGCGCTGAACACGGTGCCCGGCAAGGGGGGCGTGTTCAAGGTGACCTACGGACTGCAAAAACAGTTCGGGAAGCGGCGCGTCTTCAATTCCCCGCTCGCCGAGGCCAACATCGTGGGCCGCGCGATCGGGATGGCCACGCGCGGGATCAAGCCCGTCGTCGAGATCCAGTTCTTCGATTACATCTGGCCCGCGATGATGCAGATCCGAAACGAGCTGACCATGCTCCGGTGGCGGGCGAACGGCGACTTCTCCTGCCCTCTGGTGGTGCGGGTCGCCATCGGCGGATATCTCCAGGGCGGGTCCATCTACCACAGCCAGAGCGGCGAGAGCATCTTCGCGCACATGCCGGGGCTCCGGGTGGTGTTCCCCGCGAACGCGGTGGACGCGAACGGGCTCTTGCGGACGTCGATCCGCTGCGACGATCCGGTCCTCTTCCTGGAGCACAAGCACATCTATCGCCAGCCCTACGCCAAGGGCCCGTATCCCGGTCCCGACTTCATGATCCCGTTCGGGAAGGCGCGCGTGGCGCGCGAGGGCAGCGATGTCTCGGTGATCACGTGGGGCGCGACGGTGAATCGCGCGCTTCTCGCGGCGCAGCGGCTGGAGGTGGAGGGAATTTCCGTCGAGGTGGTGGACATGCGGACGCTGCTCCCGTTCGACCGGGAAGCGATCGCGCGGACCGTCACCAAGACGGCCCGCGCGCTGGTGCTGCACGAGGACGTGTTGACCGGCGGATTCGGGGGCGAGATCGCCGCCATCATCGCCGAGCACCACTTCGAGGCGCTCGACGCGCCGGTGCGCCGCATCGGCGCCGCCGACACGCCCGTCGGCTACGCTCCCGTGCTCGAAGAAGCCATCCTTCCGCAAGTGGATCGCATCACGAGTGCGATCCGGGAGCTTGCCCGCTACTAGAGCTTGGTCTTACAGCTTCGCCGCCAGTACCCCCTCGGACGTGACCGGATCGATGATCGCCTTCACCTCCGAGATCTTGTTGGCCGGAAAGCCGCCGCGCTTCGCGTGCTCCCGAATCATCTCCTCGTTGGGCGCGTTGTAGACGCAGTAGATCTTGTCGCCGGTCACGTAGCTGTGGACCCACTGGATCTTCGGACCCAGCTGATCCAGCACGCTGCACGACTTCTGCGAGATGGCCTGCAGGTCCCCGTGGGAGGTGTTTCCGACCTTGGGGATTTCCCGCTCGATGACGTACTTGGGCATGGCTTTCTCCTTGGTTTGGGGCCGGGGAAGGAGTCTACATCATGGAAAGATACGCGCGCCAGGGACCAACGGCGTCCCGGTATTGCCGTCCCAGCGTCTGCGCGATCTGTCGGAGGTGACCCAGATCGTGGGCGGTCCAGGTGGCCAGGTGCTGCCCCAGCGTGACCGCTCCCAGCTCCGGGTGGCGGCCGCGGCGGGCCAGGTCGGCTGGAGAGAGCGCGAGCGCCCGGAGCGTGGCCACGTTCGCCGCTCGGAGCGACGCGAACTCCTCCAGGAGCGCCTCCATCGTCTTCCCCCGGGAGGCCGAGAACATGGCCTCGCGGTCGAAGGGCGTGAAGGGCTCCGATTCCCCCTTCTCGAGGATGTGCCGCACTCGCGGGATCCAATCGGTCTTCTCGCCGTGGATCAAATGCCCGACCACGTCGAAGGCGCTCCACGTGCCGGGGCCGTCCACGGCCCGCACCCATTCGTCCGGAAGCCCACCGAGGAGCGCGCGCAGCACCACCGGCGTTCGCTCCAGAATCGGGATGGCGAGGTCGAGGGAATAGTTCATCAAAGCCCCCCCGGTGGGAGGTCCGAAGCCAACCTCACTGTTCCGCTCTCGGTGACCACGCGCCCCTCCTCCTCCAGTTTTTCCACATGAGCGCGGAGGGTCTTCGCGGCCAGCGCCGGATCGGCGGCGGGGGTGTCCTCGTAGACTCGCTCCCGGAGGGCTTCTTCCGCCAGCGGCCCGGCCTCCAGCGCTCGTAAGATTCGGCTCTCGCGCATCCGCCGGTGCTCGATCAGCGCGTCCAGGAGCCGCGCCACGCCGCGGTGGGGCGCCCCGTGCCCCGGGATCAGGGCCAGGATTCCCACCCGGCGCAGGCGCTCCAGCGTCTGTACGTACGCGCGCATGTTTCCGTCGGGCGGCGCGATCACCACCGTGCCCAGCCCGGAGACGACGTCGCCCGCGATCAGGGTGCGCGACGTCTCCTCGAAGAACGAAAGGTGGGACCGCGCGTGTCCCGGCGTCGCGAACACGCGCAGGCGGCGCGGGTGGCGGCCCGGAAGCTCGATGCGGTCCCCTTCGGCCAGGACGCGGTCGATCGGGATCCGCTCCGCGATCTCGGCGTGCGCCCAGACCGGCGCCGCGTAGCGGGCGCGCACCGCCTCGACGCCGGCGAGATGGTCGCGGTGGCGGTGCGTGAGAAGGATCGCGACCACGCGGCCGCGCGCCCCCTCGGCCTCCTCGACCACGCGGTCCAGCGCCTCCAGCTCATCGGGGTCGGCGCTTCCCGGATCCACGATCACCACGTCTCCGTCCCCCACCACCACCGCGTTGGTGTGGGTCGCCGGTGGCAACGTTTCGCTCCGGAGCGGGATCATCGTGATCGCGGGGCGCACGTGGACGCGCCGGGAGGGAACGCCGTTCGCCTCCGGAATCTGGTGCAGGCGCGCCGGGAGCCCGTGCGCGCCCTCCGCCAGGATCTGGATCGTGTGGAGCGTTGGCATCGCGAGGACGACCCGGTCCTCGTCCCACAGACGGAGCGCCTCGCGCGGGTCGATCCACTCGCCCGACTCCAGCTCGCCAGGCCACACGTCGGGCTCCAGGGGCTCGGACATCTCGACCAGGAAGAAGTTGGTGTTGAAGCGCGCCCGGCTGAAGTGCGGGGTGATCCATCGGCCGGCCGGGACGTAGGTCGCCGCCTCGAACCGGAGAGCCCAACCCCGCTCGGCCGTCTCCCAGAATGGGGTCTTCCCGTCCAGCACGTCGCGGCGATGGCGGCGCTGCTCCTCGACCGGCGGGTGCTTTCCGGAGAATCCGACCAGGAGGCCGGTCTCCTCGAAGGTCTCGCGCGCGGCGCAGCGCGCCATGGTGAGCAGATCCTGATCCGGGTCGCCGTCCAGGGGGCCGTCTTCCTGCGCGTAGCGCCCGCCCGGAAAGGAGTGGAAGCCCCCCAGGAACGGGTTCGCCTCCGAGCGGCGGACCCAGAGAAGGCGCACCCCGCCGGCGCGGCTGATGAGGATGGCGCTCGCGGCGGGGCGGAGCGCCTCGGCGGCGGTCACTCCACCAGGACCGACGGCAGCGCCTCGCGCAGCGCCCGGATGTGCTCGGGGGTGGTGCCGCAGCAGCCGCCCATCAGCTGGGCTCCGTGCCGGACCCACTCCCCCGCGAAGGAGGCGAAGCGCTCGGGCGTGACCGAAGGGTCGAAGCTCGACGTCCCGCCCGCGCCGGCCGAGCCCGCGTTGGGATAGCAGCCGATCGGAATCTGCGTCGCCCGGCTCATCGTATCCAGACAGGCGGCGGTTTCCGAAAGAGGGGTGCAGTTGACCAGGATCGCGAGGGGCTCCAGCCGCTCCACCGCCCGCACCGCGTCGGCGAGCGATTCGCCGGAAAGGATCGCGCTCCCGCTGGAGCAGACGAAGCTCACGGTGAACGGGAGGCCGGTGCTCCGCGCGGCGCGTCCCGCGGCCATCGCCTCCTCGATCGTGTTCATCGTCTCGAGCAGGATCAGCTCCGCGCCCGCGCGCTTGAGCCGGGCGGCCTGGTCGTCGTGCTCGCGCTCCATCTCGCCGCGCGGGGGCGCGTCGCCGGGGCGGTAGCAATCCTCCAGCGGCCCGAGCGATCCCCCGATCCACACGTCGCGGCCCTGCCCCGCGCCCGCGTGGGTGCGCGCCTCCGCCGCCAGGCGCACCGCCAGGTCGGTGAGCCGATCGGCGTCCGATTCCGGGCGCCCCGCCTTCCGCATGACGCGCGGGGTGGTGCGGAAGGTGGCGGTGGCCAGGACGTCGGCCCCCGCTCGCGCGTACTCCTCGTGCACCTGCCGCACGATGTCGGGAGCGTCGATGAGCGCCTGGGCGCTCCACAGGGGGAGCGGCGTCGCGACGCCGCGGCGTTCGAGCTCGGTGCCCAGCGCGCCGTCCAGGAGGACCAGCTCGCCGCGCACGAGACGCTGATGGATCGGATGGAGTGCCATTTCGAATTCTCGCGAACCGCCCCTTACAGGTGGCGGCTCAGCCTCCCGCGAGCGCCTCGTCGGGGGGATTCAGGCCGTGGAACTGCATCAGCTCCTGGATCACGGCCCGGCGGCGCTTCAAGATCGAGGTCATGGAAGTGTACCCGTAGCGGAGGATCGCCTCGCGCTCCTGGACGCTCATCATATTGTGGAGGAACAGGATCACCTCGCTGGACGAGGGCTCGATCCGGTACATCTTCACCTCCGGGAATTCAGCCTGGTAGCGGCGGATCTCCCCGTCGAGGCGGACCCTCGTCTCGATGCGGGAGGCCTGGTCGTGAATGAACGACATCCCCTTCTCGCGGATGCGCGCCGCCTTTCCGTCGCGACGCGGGATGCAGACCGCCTCCTGGTCGTTCGAGATATTCACGAGCGGATTGATGATCAGGATGGTCGAGGCCCCCGCCTTGATCGCCAGATCCAGGTGGGCCACCTTCCCCGTCGAGCCGTCGATGTAGTCCCGCCCCTCGACCTGGAAGGGGCGGAAGAAGAGCGGAATGGCCGAGGAGGCCGCGATCGCGTGGGAGAGCGGCACGGTCTCGCCCTCCGAGGCCCCGAAGACGCGCCGGGTCCCCAGATCCAGGTCGGTCGCGGGAATGTACAGCTCGCGCTCGATGTCGTCGAACGAATCGGTCTTGCCGTTCGCCTCGAGCACCTTGCAGAAAAACTTCTGGTAGTTGTCGAGAGCGAAGACCCCCGCGGGAAGCCGCGCCTCGACGTAGTGCATGAACTCGAAGGGCGTCGGCCGGATCCCGTGCCGCAGGCAATTCACGAAGTAGCTGGGGACCGAGCCGCCGACGTTGAACGCGGAGAGGAGAATGGCCCAGCGATTCACGTCGTACATGTCGCTGCGCTTGAAATGGAGCGACGGGTCCGAATTGGTGAGCAGCGCCCAGTAGATGCGGCGCACCGGGATCCCCTTGGCCAGAAGCCCCGCCACCGACGCTCCCGCGCTCACGCCGATGTAGATGTCGAATCCGGTGGAGGAGAAATCGAAGCCGAGAAAATCATCGAGGGCGGCGAGGCAGCCGATCTCGTAGTAGGCGCCGGTGAGGCCGCCTCCCGAGAGACTCAATGCGACGCGCTTCCTGCGCGACGAGGGGCCGTCCTTGGCCATCCGCCGCCACGAAACGGGGCCGTCGCCGGCGGGGTTCTCCGTGTCCCCTAGGTCGGAATAGTGTTGGGTCATTGCTCTCGTTCAGGATACCGGAAGAGAGCGTTCACCAGGCGGTCGGAAATGCCGGGGAGAACGAGGTTGAGCCACGCGAGGCCGCGGGTCCAGAACGGTACGTAGACGTCCGCGGGACCCCGTCGCAGGGCGCCCACGATGGCGGCCGCCACCTGATCGGGCCGGAGCACGACGCCGGCCGGGCCCACGCCCAACGCGCGCGCGCGCCCGGCGCGCTCGAGGAACGGCGTCTCGACGGCCGTGGGAAGGAGCAGCGTGACGCGCATGCCGCGGGGGCGAAGCTCGCGGCGCCACGACTCGGTGAGCCCGGCCAGCGCGTACTTGGTCGCGCTGTAGTAGCCGTAGTAGGGAGGAGCGATCCGCGCGGCCAGGGAGGCGACGTTGACGAGAGCGGCGCCGCGCCTCCGGAGGAGCGCCGGGAGCGCGGCCCGCGTCATCCGCACGGTCCCGAGGAGATTGACGTCCAGCTGGCGCCCGATCTCCTCCTCCGTGGCCTCTCGCAGGGTCCTCATGTAGCCGATGCCCGCGTTGTTGACCAGGGCGTCGAGGCCGCCGAACCGCCGCACGCCTTCGTCGACGGCGCGAGCGCAGTCCTCCGCGCGCACCACGTCGCACGCGACCCCGTGGGCCATGCCGCCCGCCGCGGTGATTTCCGCGGCGAGCGCCTGGAGGGGCTGGGCACTGCGGGCGACCAGCACGACCCGCGCGCCCGCGGCGGCCAGCCTGTGCGCCGTGGGCCGCCCGATCCCGCCGGTCGCGCCGGTGAGGAGGACCGTCCTCCCGTTAAGCTCCAACCCGCCGCGTTCCCGCCAGGGCCGGCTCGGCCGCCGTGGCCACGCCGCTCACCGGGGCGGGGGCCCCGTCGGGCCCCAGATACCGCACGAACCAGTCGCGCATGAGATGCATCCGCGCGACGCGGCGCGACGGCGTGCCTTTCCGCGAGAGACCGTGGCTCTCGTCGGGGAACAGCACCATTTCCACCTCGCGGTGAAGCGCCTTCAGCGACTTGTAGAGCATCTCGGCCTCGGTCACGTCGCAGCGCTGGTCCATCAGGCTGTGCGTGATCAGGAGAGGCGTGCGGATGTTTTCGACGTAGTAGAGCGGAGACTGCCGGCGCAGTATCTCGGCGTCCTCCCACGGCTCCGCGCCGAATTCGGGCGTGGCGGCCGGACAAAGGTCGTCTCCCAGGAGAAGGGTCTGGATGGTGGTCACGCAGCGCTGCGTGATCGCGGCCTGGAATCGGTCGGTGTGCGAGACCACCCAGTTCGTCATGTAGCCGCCGTAGCTGCCGCCCGTCACGCCCAGCCGCTCCGGGTCGATGTCGGGGTGGCGCTTCAGCGCGGCGTCCACCACGAGCATCAGGTCGTCGAACGCCGGCGCCGCCCAGTCGTGGACGATCGCCTTGGTGAACGCCTCCCCGTAGCCCTGCGATCCGCGCGGGTTGGAGAAGAGCACGTAGAAGCCGGCGCTCGCGAACATCTGGAACTCGAGGAAGAAGCACGCCCCGTACTGGACGCGCGGGCCGCCGTGGATCTCGAGGATCATCGGCTGCTTCCCGCCGGTCTTCGGTGGAGCCAGAAGCCACGCCTGGACCCGGTGCCCCGACGGCGACGGAACCCACATCTCCTCCGGCTCCGTCAGGGCGAGCGTGGCGAAGAGATCCCGGTTGGGCGTCACCACGTCCGTGAAGCGCTTCGTCCCCGGGTTGAAGCGCGCGACGGTGCCCGCGTCCAGGTGGCCGCAGCGGATCACCGTCAGCTCCTCGGCTTCGCGCCCCCGCTGGACGGTCAGGATCTGGAGCCCGCCCTCGGTGAGGCGCTCGGGCTCGTCGGCTCCGCGCGCGGGAATGCGGTAGAGGTGCGTCGAGCCGAATTCGCTCGCCAGGAAGTAAAGGCTCATGCCGTCCCGCGACCAGACGGGATTTCCACCCGAGTGGAAGTCGCGAAGGTCGCTCCCCACGAGGTCAGCCGCGTAGCGGTCGAAGCGCGGCGTCAAATCGCGCGGCGCTCCGCCGGCCGCGGGAACCGTCCAGAGGTGATAGTTGGGGATTCCCCACCAGTCGTCCGGCCGGTCGTGGCCGACGAATGCGATCGTGGAGCCGTCGGGCGACCAGGATGGGGCCACCGCCATGCCCGGCCCCGGCGTGAGATTCCGGGGCTCTCCGCCCGCCGCGGGCACGACGAAGATGTCGCTCACGGTGTAGGACGAATACTCCTCGTCCTCTTGCCGGTTGGCCGTGAAGGCGAGGGACTTGCCGTCCGGGGACCAGACGGCCGGGCCGTGATCGAACTCGCCGCCGGTCACCGCGAGCGTCTTCCGGGTGGCCAGATCGAGAACGTGAACGTGGCTGCGGGAGCGCGGCAGCCACCCGGTGCCGTCCAGCTTGTAGAGCATCCGCGTGATGTGCCGGAACGTGGGCTCGGGCGCTTCCTTCTTCTCCGCCTTCGCCTCCCGCGCCTTCCGCTCCGGCGTCGAGCCCGGCAAGTGCCCGATCTCCGGCGGATCCGCGGGGCGGAACACGAACGCGATCGACTTCCCGTCCGGCGACCACTCGAGCGACGAGACGTCTCCGTCCACGTCGGTCAGGCGCTCGGCTTCGCCGCCGTCCAGCGGCAGGCGGTAGATCTGCGGCTTCTTGTCGCGCCGGGTGGAGATGAACGCGACCGATTTACCGTCCGGGCCCCAGGCCGCGCCGAAGTTCTTGTGCTCCCCCTGCGTCAGGCGGCGCGGCTCGCCTCCGGCGAGCGGAATCAGCCACAGGTGGGACTCGTATTCGTCCTTCTCCTTGTCGACGGTCTTGATCTCGTAAACGGCGCGGCTCCCGTCCGGCGACGGCGCGACCGCGTCGAGGAATTGGAGCTCGAACAGCACTTCTGGAGTCACCGGACGCTTCGACATGATCGCTCCTCGCTATTTCGTCCCAGTCTTGAAACGGTTGAGCTGCTCGGTCAGGTAGCCGCTGCCCGGCTCGAGGGCCAGGGCCCGCGACTCCACCTCGACGGCCTTGTCGCGATCGCCCATCCGGAAGTGCACCTCGGCCAGCGTATCCAGGATTCCCGTGTTCTGGGGCTCGAGGGCGACGGCCCGCTCCGCGGCCTCGAGCGACTCTTTGAGGTAGACGCCGTTGGTCGCGCAGGTCCACGCCAGCCCGTTCAGGTTGGAGGCGTCGTTCTCGCCGCGCGCCAGGGCGCGCGCCAGCGCCTCACCGACCCGCTCCCGCTCGACGCGCGCCAGATCCTTCTTCCCCTTCTTCTCGTACGCCTCGGCGAAGCGGAGGTGAGCTTCGGCCAGCCGCTGCGATTCCAGGATCCCGAACACTCGCTCCAGCTCGTGGATCGGCTCTTTCGCGTCCTCCACGCGCAGGTCCACGTAGCGCGTGCGGTACTCCGGGAATTCGTCGCTGGGGCGCACCACGATGAGCGCCGCCGACTGCTGCCCGCGCTTGTCGCCGCCCGCCGCCTGCGCGGCGTCGAGCGCGGCGAGGAGCCGCTGCGCCAGCTCCCCCTTGGTCTCGAGGTAGGCCCGTTCCATGCCGGCCACGACGGCCTCGCTCGCGAGGATGTTCCCCTGGATCGAGTAGCCCGGGCCCGTCCGTTGCCCCGCCCACGCGCTGCAGTCCTTGCCGGTGTGCGCGGCGCTTCGTCCCTTGGCGTCCACGATCCCCACTTGCCGGTGCGCGGCGCCCGAGTCGGCCGCGAGCAGGGTCCGCAGGGTCGCGGCCGCGTTCCTCCCGCGCCGCATCAGCTCCAGCCCCTTCGGACCGAACGACTCGTTGGTGTTCGCCTGCGTCGCTATCGCGCCGACGCCCGCCTCCGCCCACGGCACCGCCATGCCCACGCTGAAGGCGCGCGACTGGACCGCCACGCCCAGCTCGTGGGTGGTCGAGTCGTACGCCACGATCGAGAACGTGGCGAACGCGGGTGAGGGCGCGAGCGCCCACGCCATCGCGAGCGCCGGCGCGAGGCGGGCGGCCCGCCGGAGGGTCCCGGTCACTTCTCGTCTCCCCTGAAGCGAACGATCTGGTCTTTCAGGTACTGGCTCTTCGGGTCGATCATGGCGGCGCGCGTTTCCACCTCGACCGCCTTCCGGTTGTTCCCCATCCGGAAGTAGACCTCGCCTAGCGTGTCCAGGATGTCCACGTTCCGCGGTTCGGCCCGCGCGGCCCGCTCCGCGGCCTGACGCGCGCCGTCGAGGAAGATGGCGTTGGTCGCGCACGCCCAGGCCAGCCCGTTCAGCACCGACGCATCCCGTTCATCGCGGGAGAGGGCGCGCTGGAGCGTCTCGCCCACGCGCTCCCGCTCCAGCTTGGCCAGCTCCGGCTTCCCGGCCGCATCAAACTGCGTGGCGTAAAGGAGGTGGGTGTTCGCCAGGTGGAAGCCCTGGTGGATTTCCCAGACGCGCCGAAGCTCCTGGATCGGGGTCTTGTGGTCCTCCACGCGCAGATCGATGTAACGCTCGCGGTACTCGGGGTTGGTGGCGCTGGGCCGCGCCACGATCAGTGCGGCCGACTGCATCCCGCGCTTGTCCCCGCCCGCGGCCTGGGCGGCCTCGAGCGCCGCGATGAGCCGTTCGGCCAGCTCGCCGTGCGTCGCCAGAAACGCCCGGGCCATCCCGTCGACCACGGCCTGCCCAGCGAGGATGTTCCCCTGCACGGCGAAGCCGGGTCCGGTGCGGCCCCCGGCCCAGTCGAGGCAGCGCTTTCCCGTCCAGTTGGCCGCGCGGCCGGCGGCGTCCACGATGCCGAACTGCCGCCCGTCCCACCCCGAATCGGCGGCGGCCATGGCGCGCATGACCTGGGGCGCGGAGAGGCCCGCCCGGAGCATCGCCAGAGCCTGGGGCCCGAGCGAGGGGTTCACGTTCGCCTGCGTGGCGACGGCGCCCACGCCCGCCTCGGCCCAGGGCACCACCCCGCCCACGCTGAAGTACTTGGACTGCACGGCGACGCCCAGCTCCTGGGTGACGCTGTCGAAGGCCACTATGGAGAACGTCCCGGTGATCACGTCCGCGGCGGCGCGGCCCGGCGCCAGCGAAAGGCAGGCGAGCGTCGACGGGATCGCGAGCGCGAGGACCGGCGGAATCGCGAGCGCGAAACCGATCCTGCGCGCGAGTGGCGCGATGCGAAGCGTCATCGAAGGCACCCCCCTCGAGGCGGAATGGAGCGTGGGATACGGAGCCCTTCGAAGGTAGCAAAACGGGGTGGCGATTGCGCCGGGATTTAGGAGCGCGCGGGACGCTCCACGGCCGGGGGCCGGGCGAGGGCGGGGCTTTCTCCAAGAGGGCACGGACGGTGACAGGGAGCCGGGGCGACGGCAGCGTGGTCATGCTTCGCGACCGGAAGCGGGCGTCGGTAGTATCCTAGCCAAACTGAGGGCGCGGCGCTTCTGATGATGACTCTAGCGGGAGGTGGATGATGAGACGACTCGTCGTTGGATTGGGAGCGGCGATCCTGTGTGCCGCCATGGCGCCCGGCGCGGCCCGTGCGGATGCGAAGAAGGTCCCGGACGGGAAGCCGGTCTTCATCAAGTACAAGTGCGGCTCCTGTCACACCATCGAGAGCCAGGGCATCGGAAAGAAGCCGGCGGCGGCGGCCGCGGCGAGGGAGACTCCGGCCCAGGAGGCCGCGGAGGTGAAGCCGGTCGCGAGAAAACCCCCCGACCTCTCGGACGTGGGCGGCGAACGGAACGCGAAGTGGATCGCCGCGTTCATGAAGAAACAAGAAGCCATCGACGGCCGGAAGCACATGAAGCTGTTTCGCGGCACGGACGCGGAGCTGGCCACGCTGGCCGGGTGGCTGGAGACGTTGAAGACCGAGAAGCCGGCCAAAGGGGGCGCGGAGAAGTCTGGTAAGTGATCGTTCTCCTGATCTCCGCGTTCCTCGCTCCGCGACACCCGATTTTGGGGCTTCCCTCCCGCGCGACGAAGGGTCTAGACTTCCGCTAGTTCTCCCCCCGGCACCCCCTCGACTCCCCTCCCGGTTCACGGCGTTCCTCGCCCCCCATCCCATGGAATACAGGGCTCGAGCCGGGCGTAGAAGAGGGTGCGATGAATCCAACGTCCGTCACCCCCTCCCCTTCCGTGAATGGTCCGGTCCGGCCGCCCGGCCGCCGGTACGACTCCCGCTGGTGGCAGATCTGCTGCCTGGGGGGCCTCCTGACCTACGGGCTTTTCCGGCTGCACTTCGACACGCCGGCGATCCAGGTGGCCGCGACGATCGGAACGGCGCTCCTCGCGCAGTGGATCTTCACGCGGTTGTTCCACATCCCCACGTTCGAGTGGAAGAGTGCCTTGATCTCTGGCTTCGGCCTCTGCTTCCTCTTCCGCGCGAACGATTGGCGGCTGGCCGTGCTGTGCGCCGCGATCGCGATCGGGAGCAAGTTCCTGATCCGCTTCCATGGCAAGCACCTCTGGAATCCGACCAATATCGCGCTCGTCGTGATGATGCTGGCCTTCAACCAGGCCTGGGTCTCCCCCGGGCAGTGGGGCAGCGGCCCCACGCTGGCGTACGCCATGGCCATGGCGGGATCGTTCGTGGTGAACCGCTCGGCGCGCAGCGACACGTCGATCGCGTTCATCACGGCCTTCGCCGCCATCCTTGTCGGGCGGTCGCTATGGGTTGGCGAGCCGCTCACGATCCCCGTTCACCGGCTGGAGAACGGCGCGCTCATGATCTTCACCTTCCACATGATCTCCGACCCCAAGACCACGCCCAACACGCGCGCGGGACGGATCCTCTTCGCGTCCCTGGTCGCCATGGGCGCCGGGTTCGTCGCCTTTGGCCTCTTCCGCCCGAACGGCCCGATCTGGGCGCTGGCCGCGCTGGCGCCCATCGTCCCGCTGATCGATCACGTCCTCCCCGGCCCGAAATACGAATGGAAGCGTCCGGTGGTCGGCCCTCTCTGGAAAGGAGATCCACATGAACCGATGGATGCTCGCGCTCACGATCGCGTTGGCCAGCACGCTCTCGGCGCCGGCCGCGCATAGCTTCTGCGGTTTCTACGTCGCGAGCGGCAACGCCAAGCTCTTCAACAAGGCCTCGAAGGTGGTGCTGGTGCGGGACGGCGATCGGACCGTGCTCACCATGGCCAGCGACTTCAAGGGCGACCCCGAGGAGTTCGCGCTGGTCGTGCCCGTGCCGGTGGTGCTGGAGAGAGGACAGATCCACGTCGGCGACCCGAAAGCGGTGGACCACCTGGACGCCTACACCGCGCCGCGGCTGGTGGAGTACTTCGATCCGGATCCGTGCCAGATGCGGGCCATGGGCGAGGCCATGGGGATGCGCAAGATGGCGGTGGCTCCGATGGCGGCTCAAGACGCTGCCCGCGAGCGATCTCTGGGCGTGCGCGTCGAAGCCCGTTACACCGTCGGCGAGTACGACATCCTGATCCTGTCGGCCCGTGAGAGCTCGGGGCTGGAGCAGTGGCTGGAGATCCACGGATATCGCGTTCCCGAAGGCGCGGGGCGCGTGCTCGCGAGCTACCTGCACCAGGGAATGAAGTTCTTCGTCGCGAAGGTGAACCTCGCGGAGAAGGCGAAGCTGGGCTACTCGTATCTCAGGCCGCTCCAGATGGCGTTCGAGTCGCCCAAGTTCATGCTGCCGCTCCGGCTCGGCATGGTGAACGCCGACGGACCGCAAGAGATGTTCGTGTACGCCCTGACGCGGAACGGCCGCGTGGAGACGACGAACTATCGCACCATCCGCCTCCCCTCGGACGCCGAGATCCCCGAGTTCGTGAAGGACGAGTTCCCGGACTTCTACCGGGCGATGTTCGCGGAGCAGCACCGGCAGGCGGGCGGCGACGCGGTCTTTCTCGAGTACGCATGGGACATGTCCTGGTGCGATCCCTGCGCCTCGGATCCGCTCTCGCGCGAGGAGCTGGCCGGCCTGGGGGTGTTCTGGCTCAACACGGGCATCGCGCCGCCGGGACAGCTAGGTATCGTCCCCCCGGGCGCGCCGCAGTTCGTCCCGCCGGGAAACCCGCAGGAGGTGTTCGTCACCCGCCTCCACGTCCGCTATGACGCGAGGCACTTCCCCGAGGACCTGCTCTTCCAGGAAACGGGCGACCGCACCAATTTTCAGGGGCGGTTCGTTATCCATCACCCCTTCCGCGGCCAGAGCGAATGCGACGGAATCGGCGACTATCGGCGCCAGGTGCGGGACCGCCGCGCGAAGGAAGCCGAGACTCTGGCGGACCTGACCGGCTGGGATTTGCGCCGGATCTACCGGAAGATGGGCGGCGAGCAGGCGTGGGCCGATCCGCCGGAGAAGTCGAGGAAGTGGTGGGATTGGATGTGGCAGAAGCAGTAGACGGCGGCCGCCCCCTCCATCGTCCGGCCGGCAGGAGTTGGCGATGGACAAGATCCGGCAGCGCTTCGCGGTGGGTTCCATTCTTCTCGTGATGTTCGCGGCGGCTCTCGCTCTAGCGGGAGCGCCGCGATCCGCGCGCGCCTTTTGCGGCTTCTACGTCGCGACCGGCGACATGCGCATCTACAACCATGCCTCCAAGGTGGTGATCGCCCGGGACGGCGACCGCACCGTCCTCACCATGTCGAGCGATTTCCGCGGCGATCCCAAGGAATTCGCGGTCGTCGTCCCCGTGCCCGTGGTGCTGGAGAAAGGGCAGGTGCACATCGGCGATTCGACGGCCGTGACGCACCTGGACGACTATTCGGTGCCGCGGCTGGTGGAGTACACGGATCCGAATCCGTGTCCGGAGCCTAAGGAGGCTGCCCAGAAGATTTCGGTCGTGGCGGAATTGGGTAGCGGCGAGATTCACTATCGAGGAGGCAAGCTGAGTGAGATCCGGATCTTGGCTCAGTACAAGGTCGACGAATACGACATCCTGATCCTGTCCGCCAAGGAGGGCCGCGCCCTCGGCGAGTGGCTTCGGGCGAACGGCTACACGATGCCTCCTGGGGCGGCTCCAGTACTCTCCTCGTATATCAAGCAGGGGATGTACTTCTTCGTCGCGAAGGTGGACGTGGCCGAGCAGCAGCGACTGGGCTTTGCCTACCTCCGACCCATCCAGGTAGCCTTCGAATCCCCCAAGTTCATGCTCCCGATCCGGCTCGGCATGGTGAACGCCAAGGGGCCACAGGAGATGATCGTGCTCACGCTGACGCGGCGAGGCCGGGTGGAGACGACGAATTATCGGACGGTTCGCATGCCCACGGATTTAGAAGTGCCCGAATTCGTGAAGGGGGAGTTCGTCTCGTTCTACCCGCGCCTCTTCGACACGGTGCGGCGCAAGGAGGGCGAGGGCGTGGTTTTCCAGGAATATGCGTGGGCGATTTCACCGGTCCGCCCCACCTGTGATCCGTGCACGGGACCCAACTTGAGACAGGAGGAGCTGCGCGGCCTGGGAGCGTACTGGTTCGCGCGTCAGGGTCTACCTCAGTCAGACCTATTCCTCACGCGCCTGCACCTCCGCTACGACGCGCGTCATTGGCCGGAGGACCTCTTGCTGCAGGAAACCGGGGACCGCGCAAACTGGCAAGCGCGGTACGTCATCCATCATCCTTATCCCGGCGCCGAGGAATGCCCCGAGAGGAAGCCCTATCTCAAATCCCTCTGGGAACGCCGGAAAAACGAGGCGGCGAACTACGCGATGCTCACTGGCACGGACGAGGGGTCCGTACGCCAGCGCATGGGCGTCCGCGACGACTGGTCCCAGGGCGACGAGGCGCTCAACTGGTGGGAGCGGATCTGGCGGTAGGTCGACCGGGCTCAGGTGGGCAAGTGCCAAAAGTACGGGATGCACGCACGTAATATGAGCCCAATGGAGAGTGCGACCGCCGCGCTTGCCAAGCTACCGAGAATGAAATACTCGGCGAAGTTGCAGGACCAGTTCAGCCGGATATTCCGACCACGACAAGATGGAGTTCATGGGCGGGGTGACGCGGTGCTGGCCCTAACGAGAGTCAGTTTCCACCCGCCCTCCCCCTCTCGATATGCATCCAGGCCGGCAGAAGCCGCCTGTTTGCTTACCGCCTGTTTGGTGACTCCGGTGCGTGCCGCGATGCGAGATTGGGTGCCATTTTCGAGCAAAGCTTCGAGGAGCTCGCGTTGCTTTTCTGTCAGGCGCGAACGAATGTGATGAAGTACGCGCGCGAACCCGTTCAAGATCCGGTCTTCCGATTCGCCAAAGCCCATGAATACGCCTCCGAGCCGCCGACCGGCTCGCGCCTGTGTCAGAGCTTCTCGCGCCGCGTGCCACGCTGGTCCATCCATCCCAATCGCATATTCAGCCGGGCCCGTATGAATGGCACCTCGGCCGATTCCCAACCGGAGGACCGTGTTCGGAAGACCCATTTCCAGGGCTCGGATGAGTTCCGGCAGAACAGCTGGATCCTGGAGGAGGCCCTGAAACTCATCTCCTATGGTTATCAAGAACTTCGCAGCGACCGAGGAGGAGAAACGCTCATTGATCTCCTCAAGACTCCGCCTGATCTGCCCCTGCAGATCGTCCCGCGCCGAGGCTCCCAAACGACGCGAGCCGACAACATCCCCTATGAGACCAACGAATTGTCGTTCCATGCTGTCAACCTATATAGGTTGACTATGCTTTAGTCAACCTTTTATTGTTGACCAATAAGCTACTGTATATCAATTACTTATAGCCGAACAATATCGCTGCCTAGTTGACTTGTGGCCAGTCAACCTAAAAAGGTTGACCATCTCCCCTACAGCCGCTCCAGCCTATCCACGGTCAGTGCGCAGACGCCGAAGTCCTCCTCGACCTTCCCCGTCAGGAGAAACGGCCGGTTGGTGGCCAGCAGGTGGCAGAACCGCTCGTACGCGTCGGGGAAAAACGTCGCGTCGAAGAGCGCCGTCGTGTCCTCGAAGCCCACGAATTCCATCAGCCGGTTGTGCCGGTCGTTGACGAGCTTCGACGTGACGTGCCAGCCCAGCACCTTCACGCGCCGCCCGACGTGGCGGTCGAGGTCGGCGGCCGCGATGACGCCGCGGCCGCGCATGGCCCGCTCGTAGGGCAAGAGCGGGTGCGCGCTGGCCAGGAATCCGAGCGTCTCGACCTCGTGGCGGAGCATCGTCGGAGGGTCATATGCCTCGGCGAGGGGAGCCGCGACCGGGGACGGCGCAAACAAGTCGCCGGTCCCGGTCGCCCGCGGGGCCGCCGCCTCCAGGTACATCTCCCACAGGAGCTGGGCGCGCGGGCGACCCCCCGCGATCGAGTCGCACGCCCCCGCCTTCACGAGAAGCTCGGCATCGCCCGGACGCAGCGCGACCCTCCGCCGCAGGTCGTCGAACGACGCGAACACGCCGGCGCGCGCCCGCGCCTCCAGAAGCCCCGCCACCGCCTCCCCGTGAAGCCCCTTCACCTGCATCAGTCCCATGCGCACTTCGGTCCCGCGCCCCGTGTACTCGCGCGCGCTCGCGTTCACGTCGGGCGGCAGGACGCCGAGTCCCATCCGCTTCGCCTCGGACACGTAGGCGAACGTGTCGTAGTAGCCGCCCTGGTTCGTGATCACGGCCGCGATGAATTCCGCGGGGAAGTGGGCGCGCAGCCACGCGGAGCGGAAGGAGACGAGCGCGTACGAGGCGCTGTGCGGCTTGCAGAAGGAATAGCCGGCGAAGGAGAGGATCATGTCCCACACCTGGTCGATCACCCCGCGCGCGACGCCGCGCGCGGCCGCACCCGCGTAGAAATCGGCCATGTGGGCGCGCAGGGGCCTTGCCGGCCGCTTGTGCCCGAGCGCCTTCCGGATCTGCTCCGCCTGGGCCAGCGACAGCCCCGCCAGCTCCATCGCGACCTTGGTCACGTCCTCCTGGTAGCACATGATCCCGTACGTCTCGTCCAGCGTGTGGCGGAGCGCCGGGTGCAGCGGATCGTACGCGCCCCCGTGCAGGCGGCGCAGATACTCGCGGATGTACGTGTTCGCCGCGGGGCGGATCATGGAGGAGTGGATGACCAGGTGGTCGAAGTCCCCCTTCCCCGCTTTCCGCTGGAGCTGGCGCATGGAGGGGGATTCGGCGTAGAACACGCCGACCGTCTGCCCGGTCGCCATCAACCGCTGCGTCGCGGCATCGTCGATCGGGTTCCACGTGCGCTCGTCCACGCGGTGGCCGGTGTTCCGCTCCATCGCGGCCAGCGCGTCGCGGATCACCGCCAGGGAGCGGTTTCCCAGGAGGTCCATCTTCACCAGCCCGAAGTCCTCGGTCTGGTCCTTCTCCCACTGCACGATCGGGACGCCCTTGGGCGCGATCTCCACCGGCACGTGATTCGCCAGCTCGTCGGGGACCATCACGATCCCGCCGCTGTGCACGGCCAGATGGCGCGGGTGCCCCTCCAGCGCCTCCGCCTGCGCCAGGATCTCGGGCCACGGCGGCTCGAAATCCACGTCGCGGAAGCGCGGGCGCCTCTGCATCCCCTCGATCGGATCCTCCTGCCCCCAGTGGCCCTGGAGCCGCCGGGTCACGTTCACGATCTCGGCCTCGGGGAGCCCGTAGACCTTGGCGATCTCGTGGATCGCGCCCCGCTCCCGGAAGCCGACGTGGTTCGCGACCATCGCGGCCCGGACCGGTGCGCCGTTTTCCGCGAGCACGTCGAGCTGGATCTGGTCGCGCTCGTCCCAGGCAAAGTCCACGTCGATGTCGGGCGGGTCCTTCCGCTCGGGCGAGAGGAATCGCTCGAAGAAGAGATTGTGGCGAACGGGATCCACATGGGTGATGCCGAGCAGATAGGCGACGATGCTGGCCGCGCCCGAGCCGCGGCCGCAGATGCGGGGCGTTCGCGAGGTGATCGCCTCGACGATGAGAAAGTAGTCCGCGAAGCCCTTTTCGCGGATGATCGCCAATTCGCGCGCGAGCCGCTCGCGCACCTCGAGGGGCGGGCGCTTCCCGTAGCGGTGCACGATCCCGGCCTCGCAGCGGGCGCGCAGGACTTCGAACGCGTCGCCGCGCTCCAGGGGATACGACGGGAAAACGGTCCGCCCCATCTCCCAGTCGGCCGCGCACTCCTCGCCCAGGCGCGCCGCGTTCTCCAGCGCCTCGGGCGCGTGGGAGAGCCGCGCCTCCATCTCCTCCGCGGACGCGAACGTGCGCCCGATCTCGGCCAGATCGTCCGCGGGCACGCGCTCGAGCGTGGTGTTCCGGTCGATGGCGCGGAGGACCTGGTGCAGGCGGCGAGACTCGGGGCGGACGAAGTGCACGTCGTTGGTGGCCGCGCAGGGGACGCCGTGCCGCTTCGCCCACGCGCGGAGAGGGCGATCGCCGCGTCCCGGCACCAGCTCGGCGTAGACGGGGAGCGCGTCCCGCAACGCTTCCACGAGCGCCCGGTCTTCGGAGAGCAGCACCAGCCCCTCGGCGTGGCGGCGCACCGCGCGCTCCAGCGTGAACGCCGCGTCCATGTGGCGCGCCGTGATCACGTGGCAGAGCGACGCGTACCCGGCGCGCCCGCGCGCGAGGAGCACCGCGCGGCCCACGCCGCCCGGCGCAGCCGCGGCGGCACCCGCTTCCACGATCTCGGCGCCGGCGATGGGCGTGAGCCCCGTCTCCGCGCAGATGTGCCGGTAGAAGACGAAACCATAGAGCGCGTTCGTGTCGGTCAGGGCGAAGCGGTCCATGCCGCGCTCGCGCGCCGCTTGAGCCAGAGCCTCCAGCGGCTCCGGCCCGCGCATCATCGAGTAGTGGCTATGGACGTGGAGATGGACGAAGCGCGACACCGAGGGCCATCCACGACGCGGGGACGACCGCCCCGGTTCCGAGGCGGGCTCGGACGCGGTCGAGCGCCGCCTCGAACGCGGCGGCGCGCCGCGCGGGCGGCGCCGGCGCACCGAACAGCGCGAGCTGCTCCGCCCGCGTCGCCGCTTCCCAGGCGGCCACGCGCAGGCGCCGCACGCGCACGCGGCGCGTGAGCGCGCGGTCCATCAGCGCCACCGCGGCCGCCTCGAGCTCCCGCTCGCCCGATACTCCTCCCCGCAACACTCGCCGGGCGCGGCCGTGCCGGCCGTCCGCGTAGATCGCCCCGACCTCCAGACGGCATGCGGCCGTGCCGCGCCGGCGAATTCCAACACCCAACTCCATGGCGAGCCGCGCGACGCGCGCGCCCAGCACGCGGCGATCGTTCGTCTCGGCCGCGAGCGTTTCTTCCGCCACCGCGCTCGGTGTCCCGTCCGTGGCCCGGTCCAGAGCTCCCGGCGCCACGTCCATCCCGCGCGCCTCGCGCCACAAGGAGAGCGCCGCGTCGCGCCCCACCGCCGCCGCAAGCTGCGGGATCGAGAGCGCCTGGACGTCGCGCACCTGCCGCACGGCGAGGAGGTCGAGGCGCTCCGCGTGGGCGCGCCCGCGTGCGGTGGGAAGCACACGCGCCCGAAGCGGACCCAGGAAGGCCGCTTCGCTCCCCCCGGGCACGTCCAAGAGCTCTCCGTCGGGCGCGAGCACGTGGGCCGCGATCCCGCTCACCAGCCGCGTCGCCGCGACCCCGAGCGTCGGGTGCAGCCCGAAGCCGCGCTCCACCTCGCGCCCGACGCGCGACGCCCGGTCGCACGCGTCGCCGTGCGTGCGCGAGAGCCCGGTCAGGTCGAGCACGAAGCGCCCCGGCCGGGGCGCGCCGCCCAGGGGCGCGAACGGCAGGAGCCGGCAGCGGATCGAGTCGGAGAGTCCCGCGTAGAGATCGGCGTCGGGCGGAAGCGCGATCAGGTCGCGGCACATCCGGCGCGCCACGACCAGGGGGACGCCGGGCGCCACGCCCCGGGCCAGCGCTTCCCGCGACGCGGCGACCACCCGCGGGCGCGGCGAGTCGTGCGGCGCGAGCGCCACCGGCCTGCCGACGAGTTTGGGGCAGCGCAGCCGCTCGGCCTGGATGGCGAAGGAGTCGATGGCGAGGTGGAGGATGATCGGTTCCATGGCGGCTCTGGGATATGGGGGTTCGATCGTTCGCGGGCCGTCGGCGACCGCCGCTACGCGTACCGCCGCAGGAGGCCCACCAGCACGCCCCGAATCTCGACGCTCTCGGCGGCCACGCGGATCGGCTTCATCGCGGCGTTCGCGGGGCGAAGCTCGACCCAGCGGCCGTCCTGGTAGAAGCGCTTCAGCGTCGCGTCCCCGTCGACGACCGCGACCACCGTCTGCCCGTTCTCCGCGCGGCGCGTCCGGCGCACCACTACGACGTCGCCGTCGTGGATGCCGTCCTCCACCATGGAGTCGCCGCTGATGCGGAGCAAATAGCGGTGGCCGGCTCCCAGGAGCGACGCCGGCACCTCCATCTCCTCCGGCGCCTCGACCGCTTCGATCGGCTGCCCGGCCGCGATGACCCCGAGGAGGGGCAGCGTGTGCACGCCGCTCGGCGTGTCGGCCGCCGCCAGCCAGCGCTTCGCGTTGGGCGGCGCGGGCGCCAGGGCTCCCCTTCGACGGAGCTGCGCGATCAGCTTGGCCACCGCGTTCAGCGATGCGACGCCGAGATGACGACGGATCTCGTCGTACGAGGGCGCGAAGCCGTGTCCTTCCGAAAACTCGGTGATGTAGTCGAAGGCGGCACGTTGCCGCGGCGTGAGCATGGTTACCTTGCTGTGTAGAGCACGGCGCAAGAGCGAACCCCTTCCTTCCATGGCGGGCTCCCGAGGCGGCCGCGTGGCGCCCTGTAGCGGCCGTCCGGGACCCGTTCCCCCAGGCGGTATGCAGCGCCCGGGTAGATAGGGTAGGTGAATAAAAGGTGAAAGTCAAGAGAGATCCGGGATTATGTACTTGACACAAGGTGCTCTCAGGGCGTAGTCTTCTTCTTATGGGAACGGTCTGGACGGACAGTCTTCTTAACGTGTTTGACGACTGCAGGATGGAACAGGCGCTTGACGGCCTCTTGGGTCGTCATGCTCTTTGGATGCTTCTTCTTAGCAGGAGACACGGGTTAATCCTATGAGCGAGAACATTGATCTCCCCCGGTTGATTCAGGAGTTCGGCAGCGAGGACAAGTGCCGGGCGTTCCTCGAAGACCTTCGATGGCCGGATGGCATTGAGTGCCCACGCTGCCAGTCGAAGAAAATCTCCCGCATCGTGAAGCGGCCCCAGTTCGATTGCGACTCATGCCGCTACCAATTCAGCGCGAAGGCTGGGACGGTCTTCAACGACTCGCACCTGCCTTTGTGGAAATGGTTCCTGGCCGTCTACATCATGGTCGAGTCCAAGAAAGGCGTCAGCGCTAACCAGCTCATGCGGATGCTCGGCGTGTCCTACAAGACCGCGTGGTACCTCTGCCATCGGATCCGTCAGGCTATGGCGTTCGGAAACCACGCCGAACCAAAGCTCACGGGCACGGTCGAAATGGACGACACCCGCGTCGGTGGTAAGGCGCAAAAATGGCGCCCCACACCTAAGAAGGCTTACGTCGCCGGAATCGTCGAGCGGGATGGACGGCTCCGTCTCACGGTCGTGTCTGACCTGTCCATTAGCTCGCTCAAGGGCGCGGTCGTCAAGAACGTGAGTAAGGACATTGACCTGATTATCACGGACGAATGGGCAGCTTACGTGAACGCTATTGGCAAGACCTACAAGAAGCGGTTCCAGCGCATCAAGCACAAGAAGGTCTACGCCCGCATGGACCCGATTCTCGGGAACATCAACACCAATTCCATCGAGAATGCCTTCTCGCTCTTGAAGCGCGGCATCATGGGTAGCTGGCACCATATCAGCGCGAAGCATTTGCAAGCGTACCTCGATGAAATGAGCTACCGATTCAGCGAGCGCGACAATCCGCGCCTGTTCGTGGACACGATTGCGAACCTACTCGCGGCGGACCCGATCACGTTCAAGAAACTTACCAAGAAGAAGGCGGCCTAGTCCTTCTGCTCGGCTATGAATTGCTGAAGGCGAGCCGTGCGCGTGTGTAAGCCCGACCAAAGATTCACGTGTGCGCCGGACGTGAGCGAAGTCGCTACCATCGGCAATCCAGCGTGATCTCTGAAACGAGCCACATAGGAAGTCCCGTACTCGCTTATAAGAAAGTTTTCAGTCTCTTCAGCCCACGCATCGACTTCCCCCTTCGGTGGCGGCTCGGATTCATTCATACAGCGCTGCCGTAGATTCTGGCCTTGAACAAGGAACTCACCAAGGCGATCACGTATATCCCTCCCTTTCCTTTTATTGTTCTTCTCGACCTCAAGACTCGCACATTTGTCCTCGATGCTCCTGTATCTGTCATAGTTTGTCTTCATCAAACCCCATGCCATGTATAAAACTATCGGCACCCAAACGTATACCTGCCGGAAGTCGGACCAGTCTCCGGCAGCCATCCTGTCTAACTTGTGACTCATTCCGCTCTTCGCAACGACAACAAAAGCGTAAAACGCCAAGACAAGTAACGTGGTCATGAGCCGTTCAGCGCTTTGGAAAAACAGAGACGGAAGGCATTGAAGCAACGAAAGGTGGTGCCAGAGCACCCGCCAAGCGTAAGGCGCTTCCCTAGACATGCCCGCAAAGTACCCATTTCAGTACCTTGCGTCAAATACATAAGCGCGGAGAGATCCGGGACGGGCCCGGCGACCCGCGTGAACCTGCTACGATTCAGCTATGGCAACGACATCGGCGACGATCTACCGGTCCTTTCGGGACCCGGTGCTCACATTATGGCCGTATCTCTCCCGGCCGGAGCTGCTGGAGCGGTGGCTGGGGTCGGCGGACATCGAAGTGTCCGTGGGGGGCCAGGCGAGGGCCACACTGTGGAACGGCGACAGCGTCGAGGGCGAGGTGCTCGCGGTGGCGCCGCCGAACCGCCTGGAGCTGTCCTGGCGGGCCGAGGGACCCGACACGGAAACGAGCGTCCGGATCGCCCTGGAGCACGCGGGACCGGGGTGCCGCATCCGCGTGGAGCTGGGCGATGCCGCGAGCGATCCCGAGCGGGAGCATGCGCGCCGCTGGTGGCAGGAGGCGCTCCTGGCCCTGCGGACCTCCGTGGTCGAGAACCGCGACGCCCACCAGTGGGGCTCGGGATTGCCGATCGTGCTCAAGGCGCCGCTGGGACGCACGGCCGCCGACATCTGGCCGCTCCTCTCCACCGCGCGCGGGCTGGAGAAGTGGCTCGCGAGCGCCGAGCGGTTCGACGAAGCCGCCGGCGGCTCGTTCCGGTTCACGTCGCGCTTCAAGGGCACCGATGTGATCGAAGAGGGTCGCATCGCGGCGATCGAGCCGGAGCAATTGGTGGCTCTGGACTGGGAGTGGATGGGGCAGGGATGGGATGCTCCGACCCGCGTGGAGATGCGCCTGATGCCGGACGATTCCGGGACGGCGCTCCTCCTCACGCACCGGGGCTTCGATGCGCTGGCTCCGGAGACGCGGCTGGAGGCGAGAAGGAACTACGTGGCGGCGTGGCGTGACGTTCTTCACGACCTGCGCCGCCTGGTGGCGCCGGGCCCGACCAGCTAAACGTCTACACCCGCAGCACGATCTTTCCCACGTTCGCGCGCGACTGCAAGATCCGGTGCGCGGCGCCCACCTCGCCCAGGGCCATGACCCGCCCCGGCTGCGGGGTGATCTCGCCTGCCGCGGCCAGCCCGACCAACTCCTCGAGCACCCGCCGCATCAGGGGACGATTCCGGATCAACTCGCGCATGTTCACGCCGTAGAGTCCCAGGCTCGGCTTCATGAGATCGATGAACGTGAGCCGGGGCGCGCTCAGGACGTAGCCGATGGCGCCCAGGAGATTCCTTCCCGAAATGCCGCTCACGCCCAGGGCCACAACGCGGCCCCCGGGCCGGATCGCGCGCAGTCCGTCGCGGATCGAGGGCCCTCCGACCGAATCGAGCACGATGTCGTAGCCGCGGCCGCCGTAGATGCGCGAGGACATCCGCGCGATCTTGAGCCGCTGCGACTGGACCACGTGTTTCACGCCCTCGGTGATGAGCCGCGCCCGCTTCAGGTGCGTGCCCGCGGAGCCCGACATCTCGAGCCCCGCGCGCCGCGCCAGGTCCACTGCTGCCATGCCCACGCCGCCCGCGGCCGCGTGAATGAAGATGCGCATGCCGGGCTCCACCGGACCGGTGCGGTGGAGCGCGACATAGGCCGTCCCGTAGTTCAGCGGAAGCACCACGGCGGACTGATACGCGAGGGAGTCGGGGATGGGAATCACCTGCTCGGCCGGCACCGCGATCCGCTCGGCGTAGCCGCCGGTGAGGTGGTACGCCAGGACGCGCTGCCCCTCGCGAATCCCGCGCACGCCGTCGCCGATGGCGATCACGTCGCCGCTTGTCTCGTGTCCGGGGATGTAGGGAGGGCGCGGCGCTTCGGGGTTCAACCCCTGGCGCGAGAGGACGTCGGTGAAGTTGACGCCGATCGCGCGCACCTGGATCAGCACTTCTCCGGGAGCAAGCTTCGGATCCGGCGCTTCCCCCGGGCTCAAGGACTCCGGCGGCCCGGGCTTCCGGAAGCTGATGGCGCGCATGGTGCCCGTCACCAGCGTTGTCCCGGCAGCCTCGTGCGGGGCGGACCTGCATGGCGCGCCGGTTTCGCCGGCACCGGCTCCCGCTTCGCCGCGACGCCGCCCCCGCGGATCCGCCGCGACAGCGCCTCGACTTTCCCCTTTACTAAATCTCGGATGCGCCGCACTTCCTCGATCGGCTTCCCCGCCGGGTTCGGGATATCCCAGTCCTCGACGGGGCGCCCCGGATAGACGCAGACCGCCGGGTCGTCGCATCCCATCGAGACGACCAGGTCGGCGCGGGCGAGGACGCTGGCGTCGATGCCGGCGGGGCGTCGCATCTCGATGTCGGCCCCCACCTCGCGCATCACGGTGACCACCTCGGGATGCACGCGGGCGGCGGGCTCGGAGCCCCCCGAACGCACCTCGTGCCCGGGCACCAAGCGTTCGAAGAAGGCGTGCGCCATCTGGCTGCGGCCGGCGTTCTCCCGGCAGAGGAAATAGACGAGCATGCTTCCACTATACCTGATCGCGGAGGCGAACGGCCGTGTCGAAGACGGCGCGCCACATCTCCCGCGTCAGCACGCCGGTGCTCGTGTTCTGCTGGCTGGGATGATACGTGCCGAGCAGCCAGCCTCCCTCGGCGAGCGGGTACGCGGCGCCGTGCCCGAACGCGGCCTTCGGCTTCAGATCCGGAAGGTTCATCCACCGCCGCGCCCGGAGAAACGCCTCGAAACCGATCCGCCCTAGCGCCAAGCGCACGCGCACGCCCGAAAGCGCGCGCATCTCGCGGATCAGGTACTCGCGGCAGCGCTCCGCCTCGATCGGGAGCGGCCGGTTGCCGGGCGGGGCGCAGCGGAGCGCCGCCGTGACGTAGACGCCGGTGAGCGCGAGTCCGTCGTCGCGCGAGACCGACTGGGGCTGGTTCGCCAGCCCCTGCCGATAGAGCTCGCGGAAGAGCCAGTCCCCCGACTTGTCCCCGGTGAAGACCCGCCCCGTCCTGTTCCCGCCGTGCGCCGCGGGGGCCAGTCCGACAATCAGGAGCCAGGCGTGGGGATCGCCGAAGCCGGGCACTGGCTTCCCCCAGTACTCCTGGTCGCGGAAGGCGGCCCGCCGCGTCCGGGCCACCTCCTCGCAGTAGGCGCGGAGACGCGGGCATCGCTCGCACTCGACCACGTCCCCGGCGATCCGTGTCAGGGAATCGCCTGCCCTTGTCGCGGGTTTATGGAGGGGGCCCATCCCCGGATCATACCAACGGCGCCTTGATCGCTTTCCGGCCCCGGGAGACAATGGGCTTCCGGTCCAGGAGGCCGGCCAACCCAGCCATGCAGGCACTACTTCCGCTACTCACAACTCTGTTGCCGGTCCTATACGGGCTGAGCGCAGCCGGTTACGCGCGCGTATATCTGGCGGAGCCGGGCGTTTTGGAGGGAACCCGGGGCCAGAGCGGCGGCCCCTTCCTGCTGCGCGCGGCCGTCGTCGTGCACGTGCTCTACCTCGCGGCTCGCGGCTACATGGAAGGGCACCTCCCCCTGGCGTCGGTCTACGACTTCCTCTCAGCGACGGGCTTCTCGCTGGCTGTGGTCTACCTGTACGTCGAGATGCGTCAGCGGATCCGGACCACCGGGATCTTCGTCATCCCGCTGGTCTTCTTCCTCCAGGTCATCTCCTCCGCGTACGGCGGGAGCACCGCGGCCCTCAAGCCGCCGCTCAAGCCGATCTGGTTCGAGCTCCACACGCTCGCCGCGGTGCTCGGCTACAGCGCGTTCGTGGTCTCGGCCATCTACGGGGTCCTGTTCCTGAAGCTGTATCGCGACATCAAAGCGAACCGCCTTTCCTTCTTCTACGCCCGCATGCCCTCGCTGGAGACGCTGGGCCGCATGAACGTGTCCGCGGCCGGGGCGGGGCTCGTCTTCCTGGCCCTCGCGATCCTCATGGGGATGGGCTGGGCCCGCGTCACCGGGGTGCGGTTCCTTGGCGACCCCAAGACGTGGCTCACCATTGCCGCCTGGATGGTGCTCGGCTTCGCCGTGCTCGCCTACCACCGGCTGGGATGGCGCGGGCCGCGCGCGGTCTACGCTTCGCTCGCGGGCTTCACGACCCTGGTCCTGTCGCGCTTCGCGGTGGACCTCTTCTTCCACTCGTTCCACACCTTCCGCTAGCCGTGGACGCCGCCGCCCCTCTCGACCTTCTCTGCGTCGGCCTGAACCACGAGACCTCTCCGCTCGAGGTGCGGGACGCGCTCGTCATGAACGAGGCCGAGGTGGAGCGCGCGATCCAGGCGCTCCGCGAGCGCGGAGCCGCCGAGGCGCTGGTGCTGTCGACGTGCAACCGCACCGAGGTCTACGCGCGCGGCGCCGCCATCGAGGATCCGCTCGCGTTCGTCGCCGCGCTCTTCCGCGAGATCAAGGGAATGGACCTCACGGGGAAAGAGGGGCGCTTCCTCTACACCTATCGCGAGCCCGAGTCGGTGCGCCACTTCCTCCGCGTGGCCTGCGGGCTGGATTCCCAGGTGCTGGGCGAGCCGCAGATCACGGGGCAAGTAAAGGAGGCCCTATCGGTCGCGGCGAGGTCGGGAGGCTCGGGCCCCGTGATCGACCGTCTGCTCGACGCCGCCCTGCGCGCGGCGAAGCGGGCCCGGAGCGAGACCGCGATCGGCCAGGGGCCTGTCTCCAGCGCGTACGCCGCGGTCGGGCTCGCCGCGAAGGTGATGGGCTCCCTGGCCGAGAAGCGGCTCTTGGTGATCGGAGCGGGAGAGACGGCGGCGCTCGCGGCCGTGCACTTCCGGGACGCCGGCGTCACGCGGATCATGGTGGCGAACCGGGGCCGGGAGCGCGCGGAGGCGTTCGCCAAGGCCCACGGCGCGCGCGTGGTCTCGCTGGAGGCGCTCCCCGTGGTGCTCCCGGGCGCCGACATCGTCGTGAGCGCGACCGCCTCGCCGGGCACGATCGTGCGCGAGGAGATGGTGCGGAGCGCCATGAAGATCCGGAAGAATCGATCCCTCCTCTTCCTCGACCTGGCGGTGCCCCGCGACGTGGACCCCCAGGTTGCGCGCCTCCCGAACGTCTTCCTCCACGACCTGGACGCGCTGGGAGGAATCGTGGCGCAGAGCCTCGCCCACCGCCGCGCTGAGGTCCCCAAGGTGGAGGCGATCGTAGAGGAGGAGCTGGCGCGCTTTCTCCGCTGGCACCGCTCGCTCGCGGTCGTGCCCACCGTCACGGCCTTCCGGACCCGGGTCGAGACGATCGCGAAAGAGGAGCTGGAGCGGCACAAGCCCCGCTTCAAGAGCGAGGACCACGCGTCGCTGGAGGCCCTGGTCCACGGGATCGTCCAGAAGCTGCTCCACCGCCCCACGACCCGTCTCACCCGGGCGGACGAGAAGGACCCCGAGGGGATCGCCCGCATCGACGCGGTGCGCGATCTGTTCGGAATCGACGAGGAGGATTCCGATGCGGATCGGAACCCGCGGTAGCACCCTCGCCCTCGCCCAGAGCAGCCACGTCCGGGTGCGGTTGCCCGGCGGGCCGGACGATCACCACCTGGAGGTGATCGAGACCTCCGGGGACCGAAATCCCATGGCCTCGCTGCGCCGCTTCGGCGGGAAAGGCATTTTCACCAAGGAGATCGAAGAGGCGCTGCTCCTGGGACGGATCGACATGGCGGTCCATTCGCTCAAGGATCTCCCCACCGACATGACGCCGGGGCTCCGGATCGGCGCGCTCCTCGCGCGCGAGGATCCGCGCGACGCTGTGGTCGCGCGGGACAAGACGCCGCTTGCCCAGCTGAAGCGCGGCGCGCGCGTGGGCACCTCGTCGCTCCGGCGGAAGGCGCAGCTTCTGGCGCGCCAGCCCGAGCTTTCCGTGCTCGACCTCCGCGGCAACGTCCCGACGCGGATCGCGCGCGTGGAAGAGGGGCGGTTCGAGGCGGTCGTGGTTGCCGCGGCCGGGCTCCTCCGCCTCCGCCTGATCGACCGCGCGACCGAAATCCTGGATGACGCGTTCATGCTGCCGGCGCCGGGACAGGGCATTCTCGCCGTCCAGATCCGGGAGGACGACGCGGCGGCCGCCGCCGCAGTGGCGCCGCTCCACGATCCGTCCGCCGCCGCCGAGGCCGCCGCCGAGCGCTCGCTCCTCGCCGCCCTGGGGGGCGGGTGCCTGGTTCCGATCGGCGCGCGCGCGCGCGTCGGGAACGGGCGAATCACTCTCGCCGGCTTCGTGGGCCATCCCTCCGGGCGGCCGGCCCTCCGGCGGTCCGCTGAAGGGCGCTCCGATCAGGCGGAGGCGGTGGGACGCGAGTTGGCCGAGGCGTTCCTGCACGAGGGAGCCCGCGCCATCCTGGACAGCGCCCGCGGGGACGAGGTGTTTCCATGACCGAGTCCCGTCCGGTCCTGATCGTGACCCGGCACGAAGCCTCCGACGACGGCGTGGTGCGCGCGGCCGAGGAAGAAGGATGCGAGGTGACGCGCCTCGCGCTGTTCGAAACGCGCCCGGGGACGCAGGCCGCGGCCTTCACCGAATGGCTCGGCGGGCCGGCGGCGGGAACCGCCCTCGCCTGGACCAGCCGGCGCGCCGCCGCGCTTCTCGCGGAGGCGGCGCTTCCCGCGCACCGGGACGTGCTCGAGCGTCTTCCCCTGTTCGCGGTCGGCGAGGAGAGCGCGGGGCCGATCACGGCCTCGGGGCTTCCGGTGTCGGTGCCCCGTACGGGACTGGGCGCGAGCCACCTGGCCGCCCATTTGATCGAGCAGGCGCCCGCGCTGGGCATTCGCCGCGTCGCGTTCCTCCACGGAGACCGCGCGCTCTCCGACCTTCCCGACTCGCTCGCGCGCGCGGGGATCCCCGTGGACCGCTTCGAGGTCTACCGCACGGCGTATCTCCCGGCCGACCCGTCCCCGCTGACCCGCGCGCTCCACGCGCGCCGATCGTGCGTGATCGCCTACTACAGCCCCTCGGCCATCGCGGGGCTGGAGCGGCTGCTCGATGCCGGCGACGGCGAGTCCCTTCACGCGGACGGAGTGGCGCTGGCGCGCGGCGACACCACCTACCAGGCGCTCCTCAGGTGGGGCTACGCCCACGCGCACCGGCCGGTCGGGGACCGCTTCGGGTCCTTCGACGCCTTCGTTCTGGACGCAGTACAATCGGCGGCGAGGAGCCCACAATGACCTTCCCGATGACACGCATGCGGCGCCTGCGCGCCACCCCCGCGCTCCGGGCGATGACCCGCGAGACCGCGCTTTCGGCCACGGACCTGGTCGCGCCTCTCTTCGTCGCGCACGGGGACACGGCGCGCCGCGAGATCGCTTCGATGCCGGGGCACGCCCAACTCTCGGTCAAGGAAGCGGTGCGGGAGGCGAAGGAGCTGGCCGCGCTGGGCGTGGGCGGGCTGATCCTCTTCGGCATTCCGCGCGCCAAGGACGCCGAGGGGAGCGAGGCCTACGCCGCGGACGGGATCGTCCCCCGCGCGCTGACCGCGATCAAGGAAGCGGTGCCCGATATCCTGCTCTGGGCGGACGTCTGCCTCTGCGAGTACACCGACCACGGCCACTGCGGCGTCGTGGTGAACGGCGCGGTCGACAACGACCGCACGCTGCCGCTCCTCTCGCGCGCCGCCGTGGCGTACGCACGCGCCGGCGCCGACCTGATCGCCCCCAGCGACATGATGGACGGGCGCGTCGGCGTGATCCGCGCCGCGCTCGACGAGGCGGGATTCTCCGACACGCCGATCGTCGCCTACTCGGCCAAGTACGCGAGCGCCTTCTACGGGCCCTTTCGCGAGGCGGCGCAGTCGGCGCCGCAGTTCGGCGACCGGAGCGGATACCAGATGGACCCCGCCAACGCCGCCGAGGCGATGCGCGAGGTGGCGCTGGACATCGAGGAAGGGGCCGACATGGTCATGGTGAAGCCCGCGCTTCCCTACCTCGACGTCATCCGGCGCGTGAAGGAGCGTTTCACCGTTCCCGTCGCCGCCTACAACGTCTCGGGCGAGTACTCCATGATCCGCGCCGCGGCGGAGCGGGGATGGATCGACGGCGAGCGCGCCGCGCTCGAGGTGCTGACGTCGATCCGGCGCGCGGGCGCCGACGTCATCCTGACCTACTTCGCGAAGGAAGTCGCGGCGCTCCTGAAACCGAGAAAGCCGTGACCGAGGCGCACTCCGGTTCCGTGGCACGCCCGAAAGTCCACGAGAGCGAGATCCTCATGCGCCGCGCGCAGGGGCTCTTCCCGGGCGGCGTGAACTCGCCGGTGCGCGCGTTCCGCGCCGTGGGCGGGGTGCCGCGCTTCATCGCCTCGGCCAAGGGCGCCACTCTTACCGACGAGGACGGAAACCAGCTCCTCGACTACGTCCTGGGGTGGGGCCCGCTTCTCCTCGGGCACGCGCACCCGGCGGTGACCGCGGCCGTCACACGGCAGGCCGCCCTGGGCATCCTGTACGGCGCGAACACCAAACTCGAGATCGAGCTGGCCGAGCGGGTGCGCCGTTTCTTCCCCGTCGCCGAGCGGATCCGCTTCGTCTCGACCGGGACCGAGGCCACGATGAGTGCCTTGCGCGTGGCGCGAGCCGCCACCGGCCGGAGCCTCTACGTGAAGCTGGACGGCTGCTATCACGGCCACGCCGATCCCTTCCTGATCAAGGCCGGCTCGGGCGTCGCGACGCTCGGCATCCCCGACTCGCCGGGCGTGCCCGACACGACGGCGCGCGAGGCCCGGATCGCCACGTTCAACGATCTCGCATCGGTGGCCGACCACTTCGAGCGCGAGTCCCATGCGATCGCCGCGGTCATCGTGGAGCCCGTGATCGGAAATTACGGCGTGCTCGCGCCCGACCCCGCGTTTCTCTCCGGGCTTCGCGCGCTCTGCGACCTCCACGGCGCGATCCTCATCTTCGACGAGGTGATGAGCGGGTTCCGCGCCGCGCCCGGCGGGGCGACCGAGCGCTACGGGGTCCGCCCCGACCTGATCGCGCTGGGCAAGGTGCTCGGAGGCGGGCTGCCGGTCGCCGCGTTCGGAGGGCGTGCCGCGCTGATGGCGCGCGTCGCGCCCGAGGGACCGGTCTACCAGGCGGGCACCTATGCCGCCCACCCGCTCTCCATGGCGGCCGGGAACGCGGCGCTCGAGGTGCTGGAGCGCGATCCCGACCTCTTCCGCCGCGTGGAGGCCCGGACCGCGCTCCTGGCCGCAGGGCTCCGCGAGATACTGACGCGCCGCCGCGTCCCGGGGACGGTGAACGCGGTGGGCTCGATGTGGACCCTCTTCTTCGGGCCGACACGCGTGGCCACGATGCAGGACGTGCGTTCCGCCGACCGCGAGCGCTACGCCCGCTTCTTCCACGGCATGCTGGAGCGGGGCGTCTATCTTCCGCCGTCGGCGTTCGAGAGCGCGTTCCTCTCCGACGCGCACCAGGACGCCGAGCTGGACCGCACGCTGGACGCGGCCGACGAGGCGGTGGAGGGCCTGGCATGAGCCAGGGCTCGTCGCTCGCTCCCGCGTTTCCGTTTCTCCGCGCCTGCCGCGGAGAACCCAGCCCCGAGACGCCGGTGTGGATCATGCGCCAGGCGGGCCGCTACCTCCCCGAGTACCGCGCGCTCCGGGAGAAGCACGCGTTCCTGGACCTGTGCACGGTCCCCGAGCTGTGCGCGGAGGCCACGTCGCAGCCCATCGACCGCTTCGGCTTCGACGCGGCGATTCTATTCTCGGACATCCTGATCCCCGTGATCGGCCTGGGCGTTCCCGTCGCGTTCAATCCGGGCCCCGTGCTGGAGTGGCGCATCGAGCGGCGCGAGGACATCGCGCGCCTCCGCTGGAGGGGCGCGTCAGAGTCGACCCCGCACGTGAAGCCCGTGATCCGAGCCGTGCGCGAGCGCCTGGGAGGCCGGGTCCCGCTGATCGGGTTCGCGGGGGCGCCCTTCACGGTGGCCTCGTACCTGGTCGAGGACGGGCGCGGCAAGGACCTGATGCGCACGCGGGCGTTTTTGTCGCGCGACCCGGAGTGGTTCGCGCGGCTTCTGGACGCGCTGGTGGAGGCGACGACCGACTACCTGAAGGCCCAGATCGCGGCCGGCGTGGACGCGGTGATGCTCTTCGACACGCAGGCGGGGGTGCTCCCTCCGGGCGAGTTCGGGCGAACGGCAGCGACCGCGGCGGCGCGGGTGCTGGCTGGTCTGCCGCGGACGACTCCCACCATCTACTTCGCGCTGGCCCCCTCGGTGGGTCATCTGGAATCGCTCCGGGCCGTCCGCGCCGACGTCTACGGGCTGGACTATCGAGTCTCGGTGCGGCAGGCCCGCGCCATCCTGGGCGGGAGCCACGGCGTGCAGGGCAACCTGGACCCGGCGGTCCTGGTGGGCCCTCCCGAGGAGATCGTGGTCCAGTCCGAGGCGATCCTCCGGGAAAACGCGGGAAGGCCGGGCTTCATCTTCAACCTGGGGCACGGCATCTGGCCCGAGACGCCCGTCGAGAACGTGGCCCTACTCCTGGCGACCGTCCGGAGATTCCGGGCGCCCGCCGTGGGGATCCCGTGAGCGACCAGCAGCGCGACCCGGAGGGCCGGCCCGCGTCCGCCCGGATCACGGCGGAGCTTTTGGCCACGTACGACCGTCCGGGGCCGCGCTACACGTCGTACCCGACCGCGGTCGAATTCCACGAGGGCTTCGACGCGAAGCGCTATCTGGCGAAGCTCGACGAGGCCGCGGCGACTCCCGAGGCGCCGCTCTCGCTCTACGTCCATCTCCCCTTCTGCCGTGAGCGCTGCAGTTTTTGCGGCTGCAACGTGATCATCACGCAGAAGCCGGGGGTGGCGGACGCCTACCTGGACGATCTGGAGCGCGAGGTGAATCTGGTCGCGGACCGGCTGGGCGGGCGGACTCGGCTGGTGCAATGCCACTGGGGCGGCGGAACGCCCACCTACCTGACGCCCGAGCAGATGCGGCGCGTGTGGGAGATGATCGCGAAGCGCTTCATCTTCGCCCCCGACGCCGAGATCGCGATCGAGGTGGATCCGCGCGTTACCACCAGGCGCCAGGCCGAGCTTCTGCGCGAGCTGGGCTTCAACCGGATTTCGATGGGCGTCCAGGATTTCGATTCCGAGGTCCAGGAGGCCGTGAACCGCTACCAGACGTTCAACCAGACCCGCGATCTTCACCTGTACATGCGCGAGCTGGGATTCGAGTCGATCAACTTCGACTTCATCTACGGGCTGCCACACCAGACCCCCGAGTCGTTCCGGAAGACGATCGAGCTGGCGCTGGAGCTCCGGCCCGACCGCGTCGCGGTCTACTCCTACGCGTTCGTGCCGTGGATCAAGGCGCACCAGAAGGCGATCCGCCCCGAGGATCTCCCGCCGCGAGACGTGAAGCTCCAGCTCTTCGGCATCGCCCACGAGCTGTTCACGGGCGCGGGCTACCAGCAGATCGGCATGGACCACTTCGCCGTCCCGGGCGATTCGCTGGCGGTGGCGGCCCGGGAGCGGTCGCTCTTCCGGAATTTCATGGGCTACACCACGCACCCCGCGCGCGACTACGTCGGCTTCGGCGTTTCCGCGATCGGGGATCTGGGAGGCGCCTTCGCCCAGAACACGAAGAAGCTGAATCGCTACAAGGACGCGCTCGACCAGGGGCTTCCGCCCATCGAGCGCGGCTTCGAGCGGAATCGGGACGACGAGATCCGGCGGGATGTGATCCAGGAGCTGATGTGTAACTTCCACCTGGACATCCCCGCGATCGAATCGCGCTACGGCATCCGGTTCGCCGACTATTTCGCGGACGCGCTGCGGGAGCTGGACGAGGGCCCGGTGCGGCACGGCTTCGTCCGGCGGAGCGAGCGGGAGGTGGAGGTCACGAATGTGGGGCGGCTGTTCGTACGGAACGTCTGCATGGCCTTCGACGCGTATCAGAAGAAGAACGAGGCCGGGAAAAAACCCATCTTCTCGCGCACGGTGTGATGGGCGCGCGCACCCCCGGCACAAAAATCGGAATCCTGCTCCTGAATCTCGGCGGGCCCGACACCCTCGCCGCCGTGCGCCCCTTTCTCATCCGGCTCTTCAGCGACCGAGAGATCATCCGCCTCCCGGGCGGCTTCCTGGGCCAGTGGTTCATCGGCCGGATGATCGCGATGAAGCGGACCCGCGAGGTGCAGGAGAACTACGCGAGGATCGGCGGCGGATCCCCCATCGTCTACTGGAGCACGAAGCAGGGAGAGGGGATCGTGGAGCGGCTTCGCGCGCGCGGCCACGACGTGGAATACGCGCTCGCCATGCGCTACTGGAATCCAGATACCGGGGCCGCGCTCGATCGGCTGGAATCCTTGGGCTGCGAGCGCCTGATCGCGTTCACGCTCTATCCGCACTACTCCATGGCCAGCACCGGCTCGAGCACGGCGGAGCTTCTGCGCGTGATGAAGCGGCGGAAGACGCGGCTCCCCCTGGCGCGGGTGGAGAGCTGGTACAACCACCCCGGCTACCTCGACGCGCTGGCCGCGCGGGTGCGCGCGTCGCTCGAAACCTTCCCCTCCGGGTCTTTGCCCACGCTCCTCTTCTCTCCACACGGGCTCCCCAAGCACTTCATCGACGACGGCGATCCCTACTGCGAGCACATCCGCGTGACGGTGGAAGGCGTGCGCGCCCGGCTCCCCGATCTCCCCTGGGCGCTGGGGTACCAGAGCCGCGTGGGTCCGGTGGAGTGGATCGGGCCGAGCACGGACGAGGTCATCGACCGGCTGGGACGCGAGGGAGTGAAGGACGTGGTGGCGGTGCCGGTCTCGTTCGTCTCGGACCACATCGAGACCCTCTACGAGATCGACATGCTCTACGGGGACCGCGCGAAACGGGCGGGCATCGCGAATTTCCGCCGCCCCGAGGGACTGAACGACTTTCCGCCGTTCCTGGACGCGCTGGCCGACATCGTGGAGCCGGCGCTTACGAGGGACGCGCCGCGCCCTTCGGATGAGGCCTCGCCCATGCACCTCGCCCATCGCTGACCGGATCCTAGGACCGTCCCGTTCAGGGCTTCCGCGCCAGGATCAGCGAGTCCAGCTCGGCGCGGGATAACTCCGCCCGGTTCCCCCGCATCGGCCACGACTGGATCAGCCGGTCCGGCTCGATCCCCTCTTCGGCGAGCGCCTTCATGAAGTTTTCCGCGCGCCGCGTCGCGCGGAGCTTCCCGTCCACCGTCACCCACCCCTGCTCCGTCTCGAACACCAGGCGCTGCTTCGGAAACCAGAAGACCACGAATTCGTCGGTGTGGTCCGACCTCGCCCCGATGTCCACCGCGACGAGACGGTTCGTGGAATCGGCCAGCTCGAAGCGGCGTTGGAACGTGCGGAGGGAAAGCGGCCGCGGAGAGCGGGCCAGGCGGTCCGGCTTCAGGCGGAACGGCCACGCCGCGGACTGACGTACGAAGGCCTCGTTGCCCGGCGTCGTGACGATCATCGCTCCCTCGGCGACGAACGCGCGGACGCCGCCCGCGTAGTGCGGGTGGTAGTGGCTGAACAGAAAATGCCGGATCGGCTTGGACGGCCACTGCCGCTTCGCCAGGTCCACGATCCGCTCCCCGTTCTCGCTCCCCACGGCCGCCTCGAGCACCGCCAGGCGATCGTCGAACTCCACGATCAGCGATCGCGTATCCAGGTCCTCCATGTCCACCGACCAGATCCCCGGCGCGACGGGCGAAAGCGTGGGGGCCGAGCGGATCGAGTCGGAAGGCTCGGCGGGAAGGAACGACGGCGGCAGGAGGAGCAGGGTGTCCCCGTCCACGTCGAGGCGGAAGGAGACGCGGCGCTCGGCCAAGGACCACTGCTGGTCGCGCTCATGAATCACCTGCCGAACTTCCGACGGAGCGGGGCTGTAGACGTACGCGATCCCGTCCCGCACGTCGCCCAGACGCGGATGCGCGCGATTGGTCATGAAGGAGACGATTCCGCCGCCTCCCAGCGTCAGGGCGCTCGCCGCCGGGGAGCGGCCGTCCGCGACGCGCCAGACTCCGTTCTCTCCGCTCCCCGAGGCTCGGAGCGCTCCCGACGCGAGACCGGCCTTGAGCTGCCGCGCGGCCTCCCACGGGAGTCCCGCGAGCACCTGCGCGAGGGCCAGATCGCGCCGGTCCGCGGCGACCGCGCGCCACGCGTCGTCGGGAGCGTCCCGGTGGAGGAGCGTGCCGCGCGTGAAGAGCCAGCTCTCCGGCGTCGAGGTCGTGTCGCTTTCGAGCCAGGTCGTCCAATCCAGGCGCACCGCTCCGCGGCCGTCCGCGAGGTAGCGACGGCGCGAGCGGTACTGGCGTTTCTCTCCGGGCTTTCGGAAATGCGCCTCCAACTCGACCACGCCGTCGTAGCGCGCTTCCACGAGCCGCCCGGCTCCGGGGGCGGGAGCGAGCTTAACGAGAGCGTCGAGCCGCGACGCGAGCGAGGTGGCCGGCGCGGGCCGCGCGCGGGGCGCGGGTGCGGCGGCGACGGCCGTGCCCAGGACGAGCACGGCAAGTGCGGGGAGCTTGCGCCGGACGGAGAGCATTCGCGAACAGACTAGGGCCTGCCGCTCCCGAACGCTACTATCCGCGCCATGCGCGTCGTCGTCGTGGGCGGAGGGATCGCGGGACTCGCCTCGGCATGGGCCATTCGCGCCGAGGCCGCTCGCCGGGCCGAGGCGCTGGAGTTGACGGTGCTCGAGGCCGGGCCGCGCCCCGGCGGCCGGATCCGGACGACGCGCGAGGGCGGCTACCTGGTCGAATGGGCCGCGAACGCCGTGCAGGGGACGGACGGCGCCGCGTGGCGCCTCACCGAGGCCCTCGGCATCGCGAGCCGGCGCGTCCTGGGCCGCCCCGACGCGGCGCGGCGGTACCTGGCGCGCGGCGGACGGCTCCATCGCCTCCCGATGCACCCCGCGGCGCTTTTCGGATTCGGCGGCATCTCCCCCGGAGCACGGCTCCGCGTAGCCATGGAGCCCTTCTTCGCGCGCCGGGCGACGCGCGAGGAGAGCGTCCACGATTTCGCGGCGCGGCATATCGGCGAGGAGGCTGCGGAGGTCCTGGTCGGCGCGGTCGTGCGCGGAGTCTTCGCGGGCGACGCGCGAAAGCTCTCGGTGGACGCGGCCTTCCCCGTCATGCGCGAGATCGAGAAGAAGCACCGCTCGCTCGTGATGGCCCTGATGGGGATGGCGCGTCGCAAGGGCGGCGCCCCCGGCCTCGGCGGGGGAAGTCGCGTGCTCTGGACCTTGACCGAGGGGATGCAATCGCTCCCTGACGCCCTGGCCGATCGCCTGGCGCCCGCGATCCGCCTCGCCTCGCCCGCGCTCGCGGTGGAAAAGGGAGTTGCCGGCTACGCCGTCCGGGTCGCGAGCGGCGAATCGCTCCCCGCGGACGCGGTCGTTCTGGCGATTCCGGCGCGGGCCGCCGCCGCACTCGTCCGGCCCCTGGACGCAGCATGGGCGCGGGAGCTGGCCACCATCGAGTCCGCCGGGCTCGCGGTCGTCGCGCTGGGCTTTCGGCGGGACCGCTTTCGCGCGGCGCCTGACGGCTATGGTTACCTCGTCGCTCCCGGCGAGGACTTGCCTGTCCTGGGCGCGCTCTTCGAGTCGAACCTCTTTCGGGGACGCGCGCCGGAAGGAGAGGTGCTGGTGCGCGTGATGATGGGAGGCACCGACCGCCCAGATCTTGTGACGCGGAGCGACGCCGAGCTCGCGGGGCTTGCGATGGAGGCGCTGGACAAGACGCACGGCCTCGCGAGCGGGCCCGAGCGCACCTGGGTCATTCGCCAGGAGGCGTCCATTCCGCAGTACGCCGTGGGACACGCGACGCTGATGGCCGAACTCGACCGCCGCGCGGCTATGCACCCGGGACTTTTCCTCACCGGGAACGCCTATCGCGGCGTCTCGGTCGCTTCCCTCGCGGAAGACGCCGAGCGGATCGCGGTGCGGGTGGTGGGCGCTCCTGGGGTGGTAGGCGCTCCGCGGGCGGCGGCCGCGGCGCGCTAAGGGCGCTAGGGGCGCTCGCCCCCGTCGGGGCCGTAGAAGATCACCCAGACCACGAGGTCCTCGGTGAACTCCTCGAAGCGGTGCTCCACGCCCGCGGGGACGAAGAGAAAATCGCCGGGCCCGAAGGGCTCGCGCGCCCCGTCGCACAGGAACGTCCCGCTCCCCGACACCACGACATAGACCTCGTCGCGCAGATGCGGCTTCTGCCGGTCGACGCCGCGGGGCGCGTAGACCTCCACCTCCAGCGTGCCGTGCGCGAAGAGCTTCGCGAAGCGCGGCCCGCCCGAAGCGGGGAGCGTCGAGATGGCGTCAGCGAGGGTCAGCCGCTTGCTGCTCATCGACCCGTTACCGCCCCTCGTACTCGCACCGCGCCTCGCACGTCTCGTGCACGGTGATCCTCGTCAGGGAGGGCAGTGCCGGCTTGAGGCGCTCCCACAGCCAGCCCGCCAGCACCTCCGACGTGGCGTTCTCCAGCCCGGGGATCTCGTTCAAGTAGTAGTGGTCCAGCTTCACGCGCACCGGCTCCACCGCGTCCCGGATCACGCCGTAGTCCAGGAACCACCCGGTGGCCGGGTCCACCTCACCCTCGACCGTGACCTCCACGCGGAAGGAGTGCCCGTGGAGCCGACGGCACTTGTGACCTTCGGGCGCGCGGGGCAGGAGGTGGGCCGCCTCGAACGTGAAGTCGCGCGTCAGGCGGACCTTCATCGCGTCGTGCCCATCACCGCGCCGTTCATCAGTGCAGCCCCACGGCCTTGTGCGTCTGGGGAATCACGCGCGCGTCCGGGTAGCGCTCCCAGGGCCACCAGCCGAACACGGCGCGCCCGTCCCCGCTTCCGTGCTCCGGCTGGAGCACGAGCGCCCCCCGGTACCCCAAGCCGTCCAGGATCAGGAGCGCGTCCCGCACGTCCCCCTCCGTCTGGATCACGAACTTGAGCTGCCGCCGCTCCTCCGGAAGCTCGAGCAGGCGGCGGAGCGTCGGGAGCTGCTCCTCCACCAGGTCCCCCTCGAACGTGTGCGCGCTCTCCCCTTTCGGCGAGATGGTCCAGAAGTCGATCCGCGGAAGGAGCGATTCCACAACTCGGGCCCCGCTGGTCTCCACCGACGTCCACCAGCCCGCGGCGCGCAGCTCGTCCAGGAGCCACTCCAGCGACTCGGCCGGGGCGATCAGCGGCTCCCCCCCGGTCAGGCAGAGGCGGCGAACCGAGGGGTACCCCAGCACCCGATCCCGGACCTCCTCCGGCGCCATCATCGTGTATCGGCCGACCCCGCTGGTCGTGAGGGCCTCGGGCTGGTCGCACCAGACGCATCGGAGGGGGCACCCGTACATCCGCACGAAGGCGGTTCGCTCTCCGACGTGAACTCCCTCCCCCTGCACCGAAAGGAAGATCTCGTTCACACGAAAGGGTTTGAGCTGGGTCACCCCCCGATAGTACCGGTTTTGCGTGGGGATTGACCTGCCTGTTGCCCGTTCGTATCATCCCCCCCATGGCCAAGGCGAACTACGGCGACCTGCCGATCAATCACAGCGAGGAGCCGATCCGGCTGTTCAAGTCGGACTATCTCGAGTTCTTCACCCACATCCATCCGGTCGTAGTCCTCCTGCTCTACGTGCCCGTCGTCGCGTTCTTCCTGGTGCGGGCCTTCGCGGAGCGCTCCGGCGGCTCCGTGGCTCCCATTTTCGGGATCTACGTCGTGGGGCTCTTGGTCTGGTCCTTGTCCGAGTACCTGCTCCACCGGTATCTCTTCCACTACGAGCCGACGCATCCCACGCTGAAGTGGGTCTGGTATCTGATCCACGGGGTCCACCACGAGCAGCCCCAGTGCAAGACCCGGCTGGTCATGCCGCCCATCCTGAGCATTCCGCTCGCCTTCCTGTTCTTCGGATTCTTCAAGATCGTCGTGGGCGGGCTGCTCGGCGCTCCGCTCTGGGTGGCGCCTCTCTTCGCCGGCTTCGTCACCGGATACATCTCCTACGACATGCTGCACTACGCGGAGCACCACCTTTCGATGAAGTGGGGCTTTCTGAAGTTCGTGAAGCGGTACCACCTGCTCCACCACTTCAGAACGCCCGAGCACCGGTTCGGCGTCAGCTCTCCTCTCTGGGACTACATCTTCGGCACCCGACCGAAGGGCCGCTGACCACGCCGCGGCGCGCGATCGACACGCCGTGGAGCTGATCGCCGCGATCATCGAGCGGATCCGGCGCGTCGTCGAAACCGTCCAGGACTACGTGCTCTTCTCCTGGGACGCGATCCGCGCCACGTTCTCCCCTCCCTACTACAGCCGCGAATTCATGACCCAGCTCCACTTCGCCCTGGTCGGCTCACTCCTGATCGTGGTGGTCTCCGCGGCGGTCGCGGGGCAGGCGCTGGCCATCCAGCTGGTGCGCGAGCTGGCGAACACGGGCGCGAAGTCGCAGCTGGGCCATTTCATGGTCATCTCGGTCGTCCGCGCCCTCGGACCGGTGCTGACCGGGATGGTCATCGCGTCCCGCATGTCCGCCGGCATCACCGCCGAGCTGGGCGCCATGCGATCGAGCGACCAGATCGACGCCCTGGTGGCGTTCGGCTCCGATCCCATGAAGCGGCTGGTCGTCCCGCGCGTGGCCGCGCTCGTGATCGCGCTCCCCGTCCTCGTCATCATCGGCGATGCCCTCGCGATCATGGGCGGCGGGGTGGTGGGGCTGCAGTACCACCTGCCCATCGAGTCCTACTATTCGGGGGTCTTGAAGTATCTGACCCCAAAGAACATTCTGGTCGGCATGATCAAGCCGTTCATCTTCGCCGTCCTGATCTCGACGGTAGCCTGCTGGCGCGGCTTTCGCACGGCCGGTGGCGCCAAGGGCGTGGGCGTCTCGACCACGGAGTCGGTCGTCATCTCCTCCGTCGGAATCCTGGTTTCGGACGGGGTCTGCACGCGGCTCATCTTCCGCATTTTGGGGTGGTGACGGGTGATCGGCTTCCGGAACGTCTTCTACTCGATCGACGGCCACCGGATCCTCGAGGACATCGCCTTCGAGGTGCCGGCCGGGCAGACCATGGTCATCCTGGGGCCGTCCGGATCGGGGAAGAGCACGGCGCTCCGGCTTCTCCTGGGGCTGGCGCACCCCGACTCGGGAAGCATCGTGGTGGACAATGAGGACATCACCTCCCTGGAGGAGCACCGCCTCCGGCGGGTCCGCCAGCGGATGGGGATGGTGTTTCAACAGGGGGCTCTGTTCGACTCCATGACCGTCGGGGAGAACATCGCCTTCTCCCTCCTCGAGCACGACAACGTGCCCGAGGAAGAGCTGGAGAAGGTGGTGCGCACCCATCTCACGCTGGTCGGGCTGGACCCGGACCTCATCGACCGGATGCCGGATCAATTGTCGGGAGGGATGCAGCGTCGCGTGGCGATCGCGCGCGCGCTGGCGGCTCGCGACCCCCAGATCCTCCTCTACGACGAGCCCACGACCGGGCTCGACCCCCAGAGCGGGGAGCGCATCACCGACCTGATCGTCCAGCTCCGCGACCGGATGCGCAAAACCTCGATTATGGTCACGCACGATATCGCCGATGCATTCAAGGTGGCCGACTGCATGGCGGTGCTGAACGAGGGGCGGCTGGTGTTCAACGGGACGCCGAGGGACCTGGCCCACACGGACGAGCCGTTCATCAACGAATTCCTGGCGCCGTTCCGGAAGGCGGTGCAGACCGCGGCCCGCACGCTGCTCGCGGGACCCGGCGCCCCGCCTCGGACCGCGATCTGACGGGAGGAACTACGTGAAGCGAACCGGACAGGTGCCCTTCATGAAGCTTCATGTCGGCATCCTGACCCTGATCGCCGTGGGGCTTTTGCTCTGGGCCACGTTCCAGTCGGGCAACCTCTACCTGGGCAAGGAAGACCAGATCCACGTCCGCTTCCCCGACGTGGGCGGGCTGGAAGAGGGATCCCCCGTGCGGCTGAACGGCGTCCCCGTCGGCACGGTCCGGAAGATCGAGATGGGGCCGCGCTCGAACTCGCCCGTGGTGGTGATGGGGGTGAAGAAGGGAACGCGCGCGCGCCTCCACGAGGGCGCGTCGGCGAGGATCACGACGGTGGGCTTCCTCTCCGAGCTTTACGTCGCGCTGGACGCCGGGAACGAGGCGTTCCCCGTGATCTCGAACGACGATCAGATCCGCCCTTCGATCATCACCGACCCCCAGGTGCTGATCAGCCGGTTCAACCAGATGGCGGACACCGCCGAGGTGATCCTGTCCAATCTCCACTCCGCAACGCGAGGCTTCGCGAGCGGCCACGGCACGCTGGGCCGCCTGGCCCACGACGAGCGGCTGTACGAGCAGCTGGTGCTGATGAGCGGGAATGCCGCCGAGCTGGCCGCCCATATGTCCGAGACGCAGTCCAAGGTCGCCGACCGGCTGATGTCCCTGGCCGCCTCCCTGGACAGCCTCTCGTGGCGGATGCAGCACGGCGAGGGGAGCCTGGCCCAGCTCATGAACAGCGGGGACCTGCATCGAAATCTGCTCGCGAGCACCGCGCGGATGGATTCGGTGCTCACGCTGATGCAATCGGGGCGCGGCTCGATGGGCCGCCTTCTGGCGGATTCCACGCTCTACGACGACACGCGCCAGCTCATGGGGTCGATGAAGCGGCTGATGGCGGAGATCGAAAAGGACCCGAAGAAGTACTTCAAGTTCAGCGTGTTCTAGGGGCGGCTACAGCCACCCCGCCTCGCGGTACCAGTCCGCGGTGGAGCGGATTCCCCGGGCCAGCGGGACGCGCGGAGCCCAGCCGAGCCGCTCCCGGATCTTCGCCGACGAGCAGACCCAGTTCCCCGCCGAGATCTCCCGCAGTTTTTCCCGGGTGAGGAGCGGCGCTGAACCGGTGACGCGGCCGAAGGCTTCGGCGCCGCGCGCGATCCCCATCATCGCCCACCGGGGGACGGCGAGGCGTACGGTCCAGGTCCCGAGCGCCTCCCGCACCAGGGCCCCCAGCTCATCGTAGTCGGTGCGGTCGGGCTCGGCGGCGAAGAAGATCTCCCCCGCGGCCTCCTCCTTGGAGCACGCGAGCACGACCGCCGAAGCCAGGTCCGCGACATGGATCATGGAGAACGAGCCCCCGCTCCGGAGGACCGGCTGGAGGTGGCGCTTCGCCAGAGCGAACACCTTGAGGATCGCCGTGTCGCGAGGGCCGTAGACCGCGGGCGGGCGGATCACGGTGACCGCCATCCTCTCCCGCTCGCGCAGCACCAGCTCCTCCGCGAGGCGCTTGGTCTCGCCGTACGTGGAGACGGGGCGGGGCGGATCGCCCTCGGAGACGGGACGCCCGTCCCGGCTCACGCCCGCGGCCGCCTGGCTCGAGACGAAGACGAAGCGCTTCACCGACGCCTCGCGCGCGGCCGCCAGGACCCGCCCGGTTCCCGCCACGTTGGACTCGTGGAATTCGGCCCCGTTGCGCGCGCGGATGAGACCCGCCGCGTGAACGACCCAGTCGGCGCCCTCCACCGCGCGGCGGAGGGCCCCGGCATCGCCCAGCGACGCATCCGCGAACTCCACCGGCTTCCCGGCAAGCCAGCGCCGGGACGACGTGCCGCGGACCACGGCGCGGACCCGCGCGCGCCGCAGCAAAAGCTCGTCCACGAGGTGACTTCCGACGAATCCCGAGGCTCCGGTAACGACGGCGAGGGGCGCCGCGACGCCGCTCATCGCGGCGGGTCAGCCGGCGCCGGCGGGCGGCTCACGAGGGGAGCGGCTTCTCGTAGATGCGGTACACGGCGGTCCGGACGCAGCCGTAGGCGCGGATGATGTCGTTGACCGAGTCGTTGTCCTCCAGCGTCCAGCCCACCTCGCACTCGCGATAGTTGCGGCGATGGGCCGCGTGGGTCATGTCCTGGACCAGGAGGGCGCCGATCCCCCGCTTCTGGTATTCGCCCACCACGCCCATGGCCAGGTACCGGCCGACGCGGATGCGCGGCAAGGTCCAGAGGAGGCGGAAGATCCCGAAGGGAAAGAGGCGCCCGCCCACCTTGGCCAGGGCTTCGTTCACGTCCGGCAGGACCATGCCGAAGGCGATCGGCCGGCCGTCGACCTCGGCGAAGCGCACCAGATCGGGGACGATCGCGGGCTTCAGCTGCTTCGCCATGTGGTCGATCTCCGCGTCGGTCATCGGCACGAAGCCCCAGTTTCGCTCCCAGGCCGCGTTGTAGACCGTCTTGACCCGCGCCAGCTCGTCGTCGAAGCGCCGCATGTCGAGGGGGCGCATCACGACGCGCTCCCGACGCGTGACCATCGCGGCAAGGCGCTCGAACTTCTCCGGGGCGCGGGGGGCGACTTTTCCGCGGAACGAGTAGAGGTCCTTCGCCTTCCGGAACCCGGCCGCCTCGACCCATCCCTGGTACTCGGGAACGTTGTACGGCATGAGTAGCGTGGGCCGGTGGGCAAACCCCTCGATCAGGAGCCCGCACTCGTCGTTGGTGGTGAAGTTGAGCGGCCCCCTCATGACCTCGGCGCCCTTCGAGCGGCCCCACGCCTCGGCCGCCTTAAACAGCGCCGCGGCCGCGGCGGACGTGTCCGCCTCGAAGAAACCGAAAGCGGCCTGGCGTTCGCTGTGAAACGCGTCGTGGTTCTTGTCGACGGTGGCCGCGATGCGTCCGACGACGCGGCCGGAATCGGTCGCGAGGTACAGTGCGGCTTCGGCGTGCTCGAAGTAGGGGTTCTTCCCGGGGGTCAGGCGGGCCTTCTCGTCGGACGGGAGCGGCGGCACCCACGTGGGATGGCCGCGATAGCGATGGTATGCGTAGCGGACGAATCGATCCAGGTCGCTGGGGTTTTGGACCGGAACTACGTCCACGGGATCGGGCGGCGGATCAGTCGGCCTGGGAGGCCATCTCCAGCCCGATCTCCTGGCGCACCTCGGAAACGACGCTGAGAATCGTGGCCAGCTGCTCGTCGCTGTGCGTCGCCATGTACGAGGTACGGAGGAGGTCGCGGCCGGGCGGCACCGCCGGGACGAGAATCGCGTTCACGAAGACGCCCCGATCGAAGATCTTCCGCCACGCGTTCATCGTCTTCATCCGCTCGCCGATGAAGATGGGGATGATCGGCGTCCCTTTCCCGGAGCCGATCTCCAGCCCCTGCGCCTTGAATCCGCTCCGCATGGTGTCGGAGATGGCGCGGAGGCGGTCGCGAAGCCCGGGCTCGCTCTCGATCACGTCGAGCGACGCGAGCGCGGCCGCCACGCTGGAGGGCGTCATGCTGGCGCTGAAGATCAGGGCGCGCGCGTGGTGGCGGAGATAGTCCATGACCGCCCGCGGCCCGGCGATGAAGCCGCCGAGCGATGCGAATGACTTGCTGAAGGTCCCCATGACCAGGTCCACCTGGTCCTCCACGCCCTGCGCCTCGCAGGCGCCGGCGCCACGGGCGCCCAGCACGCCGATGCCGTGGGCGTCGTCGACCAGGAGCCGGGCGTTGTACTCCTTCACCAGGCGCACGATGTCCGGGAGCGGGGCGATGTCCCCTTCCATGCTGTAGACGCCGTCCACGATCACCATCTTTCCCGCCTTGGCGGGGACTTTCTCCAGCACGCGCTCGAGGTCGCGGACGTCGTTGTGCCGGAAGCGGCGCACATCGCCGTAGGAGAGCCGCGCGCCGTCCACGATGCAGGCGTGCGCGTCCTTGTCCAGGATGACGGTGTCGCCCTTCTCGATGAGGGCGGAGATCGATCCGAGATTCGTCAGGTACCCGGTCGAATAGACCAGCGCCGCCTCCTTCTTCATGAACTTGGCGAGACGATCCTCGAGCTCGGCGTGCAGCTCGAGGGTGCCGTTCAGGAAGCGGGAGCCGTTGTTGGAGGTGCCGAAGCGGAGAAGGGCGTCCTCGGCCGCGGCCATCACCTTGGGGTGCTTGGTCAAACCGAGGTAATTGTTCGATCCGGCCATGATCAGGCGCTTGCCGTGGATCGTGACCTCGGTCCCGTGATTTTCGGCGATGGGGAGAAAGTATGGGTAGATGCCGGCCCGCTGGGCCATCCGGTGTTCTGTGAACTGCTTACACTTGTCGAAGATGTCCACGTGCACCTTTGATTACGGGGTTTTCCACGTTGATCGTGAGCCGCCGGAGGGCTTTATGGCGAATCAACCGGGAACCCTACAAGTTCCGGGTCCCTTAGTCAACCCGCTCGCTCCGGGTGACGCCCGGCGTCCTATGCGCTAGGGTGTCAGGCGCGATCCGATCCCAACGCAATCCAAGCCTTCGAAAGGAGCTCCCCGTGAACCGGCGGCCCCGCATCCTTCTCGCGGTCCTGGGCACCCTGGCATTCCTGGTGATGGAGAGCGCCCCCGCGGGCGCGACCTTCTCGATCGTGGCTCGCGACCCCGCGACCGGCGACCTGGGGGTGGCGGTCCAGTCGCACTATTTCTCGGTCGGGCCGATCGTGCCCTGGGCCGAGCCTGGCGTGGGCGCCGTGGCCACCCAGTCGCTCGTGGAGGTCGCTTACGGGCCGCGGGGGTTGGAGCTGATGCGGAACGGCAAGTCGGCCAAGGAGGCCCTGAAGAAGCTCCTCGACGATGACAAGTTCTCGGACGTGCGCCAGGTCGCGATGGTGGACGCTCAAGGCGAGGCCGCGGTCCATACCGGGGCCAAGTGCATCCCGGCCGCAGGGGACGCGCTGGGGCCGGCGTTTTCGGCCCAGGCGAATCTCATGTCCAACGACAAGGTCTGGCCCGCCATGGCCCAGGCCTACCAGAACGCGCAGGGGGATTTCCCGGAGCGGCTCCTCCAGGCGCTGGAAGCGGGACAGCGCGCCGGAGGCGATATCCGCGGACAGCAGTCGGCCGCGATGATCATCGTGAAGGGAGAGAAGAGCGACAAGCCGTGGACCGGGCGCCTGCTGGATCTTCGCGTGGAGGACAGCCCCAAGCCAATCGCCGAGCTGCGCCGGCTGGTGGGGCTGTGGCGCGCGTACAAGAAGAGCGACGAGGGGGACGCCTTCATCACGGAGGGCAAGGTGGAGGACGCGCTCGCGGCGTACTCGGAGGCGGCGCGGCTCGCGCCCGGAAACGACGAGCTTCTCTTCTGGCAGGCGGCCACGCTCTGGAAGCTGGGGCGCGAAAAGGATGCCTCTCCCCTCTTCCGGAAAGTGTTCCGGCACGACCGCCGTTGGGTGGAGCTGGTCCCGCGGCTGGTCCCCGCCGGGCTTCTCGCCGACGATCCCGAGTCGATCCGCCGCATCCAATCTCTCGCTCCGGGCGGCCGCCACTCCGGGTAGAATAGGTGCACTAGGGAGCAGGAACTTCCCACTGGCACGTACTCAACGACGCCCGGCGCGGCCGAGGCAGCGGAGGAACAACATGTCGGATCGCACCACCGCTCCGACCGCGACGGCCGGCTCCTCGCCGGTGCCGTACATCCCCGGACTCGACGGAGTCCCGGCTGCGCGGTCGAGCATCTGTTGGATCGACGGCGACCAGGGAGTGCTGGAGTACCGCGGCCTCCCCATCGAGGAGCTGGCGGAGAAGAGCACGTTCGAAGAGACGGCGTACATGCTCCTCTGGGGAAAGCTCCCCAACCGCGCGGAGCTGGAGAAATTCAACCGCGACCTCCGCTCGAACCGGGACGTCCGGTTCCGCCTGATCGACCTTCTGAAGTGCCTCCCCGATACCGGACACCCCATGGAGGCGCTCCAGGCGTCCATCGCGGCTCTCGGGATGTTCTATCCGGATCGGGACCCGATGATCGCGGAGGACCGCTACAACTCCGCGGTCCGGCTGATCGCGAAGACGCCGACCCTGGTCGCGGCCTTCCACCGGCTGAGCCACGGCAAGGACTACATTCCGCCCCGTGACGACCTCTCGCACGCCTCCAACTTCCTGTTCATGCTGACGGGTGAAGAGCCCGAGCAGGACGTCGCGAGGGTCATGGACATCTGCTTCATCCTCCACGCGGAGCACTCGATGAACGCTTCCACGTTCGGAGGGCGCGTCACCGCCTCCACGCTGGCGGATCCCTACACGGTCATTTCCTCGGCCATCGGGGCCTTGACGGGCCCCTTGCACGGCGGGGCGAACGAACAGGTCATCCACATGCTCCAGCAGATCGGCGATGCCGAGAAGGCGCGCCCCTACATCGAGGACCTGATCCGCCGGAAACAGAAGATCATGGGGATCGGGCATCGGATCTATCGCGTGAAGGACCCGCGCGCGCTGATCCTCCAGAAGCTCGCCGGGCAGATGATCGCGAAAGGGGGCGGCGATCCCCTGCTCGCGGTCGCGCAGGAGGTGGAGAAGGTCGTGGCCGAGCACCTCGCGGCCAAGAGGATCTACCCCAACGTCGATTTCTACTCGGGCGTGGTCTACACCGCAATGGGACTGCCGGCGGCGCTCTTCACCCCCATCTTCGCGATCGCCCGCGTCGCCGGGTGGCTGGCGCACTGGCTGGAGCAGATCTCGGACAACCGGATCTACCGGCCGGACCAGATCTACACCGGCCTCCATGCCCAGCCCTACATCCCCATCGAGGAGCGCGTCTAGGGGCTTCCCCCTCCGCACCGATGTGTACGCTGATCGCGGGGGTCGACATCCTCGGCTCCCGCACGCTCGTCCTGGGCGCCAACCGTGACGAATCCCCCCAGCGAGCCTCCGCCGGACCGGGCGTCCTCCGCGAACGGCCGCGTGTGGTCGGGGGCCGGGATCTCGTGGCAGGAGGCACCTGGCTCGCGATCCGCGAGGCGCGCGTGGTGACCGCGCTCATGAACCGCCGCCCCACGGCGGGCGTCGCGACGGCGGGCGTCGCCTCTGCGGGCGCGGCTGTGGGCGCGGCGGGCGCGATCCCTCGCTCCCGCGGGCTCCTCTGCCTCGATGCCGCGGCCCTGGGGCCATCCCCCGACGCGCCCCACACGATTGACCCGGGGACCGGAGAGCGACACGCGGCCCGGCTCCAGGACGCCATCGCCCGGATTACCCGGGACGCCTATGCGGCCTGCACGCTCGTCGGGTTGAGCGTCGATGAGCCGTCATGGGCTCTCTTCGTCGAGGCGGGCGTTCCACCGCGAGTCGCGATGCTGGCGCCGGGGTGGCACGTCCTCACGCACGCGGACGTGGACGACGTGAGGGAGCCGCGCACCGCGTATCTTCGGGGGCGCCTCGAGGGATTCGCGCCGCGGGACGCGGAAGAGGCGCTTTTGGGGATCGCGGATCTCCTCCGCACCCACGTCGATCCGGATCGCGGGATCCCCGGGGTCTGCCTGCACGGCGAGCGATTCCCCACCGTCTCCAGCTCGCTGGTCGCGATCGGAGATCTGGGAGCGCCGCGATACAGGCACTCCGCGGGCCCTCCCTGCACCACGCCGTACGCCGACGTATCGGGTCTCCTGGGAGACGGGGGATCAGGGGGATCGGGGGAACCGGGGGTAGCGGGGCGATGACCGCGAACGGGCACGATTCCGCCATCGTCGCCCGCGATCTCGTGAAGCGCTACGAGGGGACCGAGGCGGTGCGCGGCGTCTCCTTCGCCGTACGGCCCGGCGAGGTCGTCGGGTTTCTGGGCCCGAACGGCGCCGGGAAGACCACGACGGTGCGCATGATCTCCTGCTTCCTTCCGCCGACGTCCGGCACGGCCGAGGTCTTCGGCGTCGACGTGCGCCGGCGTCCACGCGACGTGAAGCGGATGCTCGGCATCTGCCCCCAGGAGGACAACCTCGATCCCGACTTCGACGTGCTCAAGAATCTGCTCGTCTACGGCCGCTACTTCGGAATCCCCGGACCCGAGGTCCGGCGGCGCGCCCTCCCGCTCTTGGAGATGATGGCCCTGTCCGACAAGGCGAAGTCGCCGGTGGCCGCGCTATCGGGCGGGATGAAGCGGCGGCTGATCCTGGCGCGCGCCCTCCTGAACGAGCCGCGAGTGCTCCTCCTGGACGAGCCGACCACCGGGCTCGACCCGCAGGCGCGCCACGCCATCTGGACCCGGGTGCGGGCGCTCCGCGCCACGGGCGTCACCGTGCTCCTCACCACCCACTACATGGAAGAGGCGGCGCAGCTCTGCGACCGCGTGATCATCATGGACGAGGGGCGGATCCTGCTCGAAGGAACCCCCGAGGAGCTGGTCCGCCAGGAAGTGGGACGCACGGTGATCGAAGCGTGGAATTTCAAGCCGGACCTGGCCGCGGCCCTGCGCGACCTGCCTGGGCGCCTGGAGGAGGTGGGCGACCGGCTCTACCTCTACCCGGCCGACGAGGAAGAAGCCAAGCGCCTCTTCGAGTCGCGCTTTCCCGGCCAGGAACATCTGCTCCGCCGCGCCACCCTGGAGGACGTCTTCTTGAAGCGCACCGGCCGGGCGCTCCGGGATTGAGCGGCATGCGCGAAATCCTCCGGAATCTCTCCTTCCAGTCGCTCCGCGTGTGGCAGCGCGACGCGGACGTCTATTTCACGGTCTGGAAGACGGAGTTTCTCCCTCCCCTGCTCGAGCCGATCCTCTACGTCTTTGGATTCGGCCTTGGCCTGGGACAGCTGGTCCACAACGTCCACTACGAGGGGCGCAGCATGCCGTACCTCTCGTTCATGGCCCCCGGAGTGCTCGCCGTGGCCATCATGTTCTGGGCCTTCTTCGAGACCACGTTCTCGTCGTACGTGCGGATGTACTACCAGAAGACGTTCGACGCGATCCTGGCGACCCCGCTCCTGGTCGAGGACGTGATCCTGGGGGAATTGCTCTGGGGGACGTCGAAGGCGATGATCGCCAGCACGATCATGCTCGGGGTGCTGGCCGCGCTGGGCCTGGTCTCGTGGCCCACCGGGCTCCTGGTCATTCCGATCGCGGCGGCGGGCGGCCTCCTCTTCGCCGCGTTCGGGCTGATCATGACCTCGGCGGTCAAGACCATCTCCCAGTTCAACGTGCCGATGTTCGCGTTCATCCTGCCGATGTTCACGTTCGCGGGGACCTTCTTCCCGCTCGACGTCCTGCCCAAGTGGGCGCTGGCGGTGGCCTGGTGTCTACCTCTCACGCACCTCTCGCTCCTGGTGCGATCGGCGGTGCTCGATATGGGCCATCCCATGCTGCCCTTGAGCGCGGCGTACGTGGTCGTGGCGTCTCTGGGTCTCGCGGCGTGGTCCCTGAAGCGGATGAAGAAGAGGCTGATCCAGTAGGCGGGCTCTAAGGCGTGGACGGCTCCTGGGACGTGGGGGGCCGGCTGAGGAGCAGATCCGCCAGCCTTCGCCGCGCGACAGCCGCGAGCGCGGCGTCGCCCCGCGCGAGCGAGATCGCCCGTCGGTAGTGGTTCGCGATGTGCTCGATGGACGCGGGATCGGCCGGGGTCGACAGGCGAGCCCGCTCCGCCTCCGCCAGATACAGCCGGATGCGCGCCGAGTCCGCCCCCGCGCGGTGGGTCTGGTAGACCAGCCGCAGGTCGGGCTCCGCGCGGAGAAGGGCGTCGGGTGGGACCCCATCGTCCCACACGACGGGGAGGCCGTGGTCGCGGAGCACGCGCGCGTACGCCTCGCCGGGGGCCCGATCGGAGGATGGGGGCTCGGCCGTCTGGATGGAGCCGAGCGCCTGAGGCACCGCCTCGCGCGTGGCTGCCCTCATCTTCGCGTTCCCCTCCACGGGAGCGGCCCGATCGCCCATCGCGTCTGCCGCTCCCGGCGAAGGCGCTTGCGCGCTCGGGCTCGGCGTCTCGTTAGAGGCGCCAGCCTCCGACGGCTTCGCTTCGGCGACCTTCTTTTCCTTTGTGGCGGCCCGCTGATCCTTCCGGGCCGGCGCGCCGGACTCGTCCGCGGCACCGGCGGCCGCCGGGACTTGAGCCCTTCCGCGAGCGCGGTTCTTCGCGAGCGCCGCCTCGCGCTCCGCCGCCCGGCTCTTGGCCTTCTTGCCGCTCTCCTTGACCGCCACGGGTCGCGGCGCCCGCACCCACTCTTCGGGGCGGTGCAGGAGCACGACCGCCACCAACGCCACGGCCACCGCCGCCGCGCCGGTGCCGGCGATGCCGATCCACGGAAGCCGGAGGCGTCGCCGCTCGTCCCCGCCTGCGGCCGCGGCGTCGGGGCGTCTGCGGTCCACGTGCGGCGTCCGCTCCGCGGCCAGAGGAGCCGTCTCGGCGCTTCCGCCCGGCGCCGCCACGCGCGCCAGCACCGATTCGGTCATCCGCTCGTAGTACTCCTCCCCCACCGGGTCGGGCAGCATCCGGAGATCCGATTCCAGGCCGGAGACCCGGTTGATCAGCTCGCGGCACTTCGCGCAGGCGAGCACGTGCGCCTCGATCAGCGTGCGCTGATCGGCGGACAGCTCGCCGTCGCGATAGGCGAACAACTCCTCGGGTGTGGGGTGGTGCGCGTCCGGCTTCACGTTCGGCTTCATCGGGATTCCGCTTCCCTCAATTCGCCCAGGATTTCGACCAGGGATTCGCGCGCACGCGCCAGGCGCGACATGACCGTGCCGACGGGGATGGAGAGCGCCTCGGCGATGGCCGCGTACGACAGATCCCCCTCCACGCGGAGCGCCAGGATCGCCCGGTGATCCTCGGAGAGGCGCGCGTAGGCCCGCTCGACCCGCGCCCGCCGTTCCACCGCCGCCGGGTCGTGGGCCGGATCGGCCACCCGCTCCGCGAGGGGCCCGGAGCCGTCCTTGCCTGGCTCGTCCAGCGGCTCGGCGGCCCGGCGCTTCGCGTTCCGGATCCAGGTGAGCGCGGTCCGGGCCACGATCGTGAGAAACCAGGGGCCGAACGGGCGGTCAGGCGCGAAGCGGTCGAGCGCGCGGTACGCCTTGACGTAGCTCTCCTGGAGCACGTCGTCGGCGTCGTCGTGGTTGCGGGTGATCCGCCGCGCAAGGCGGTACCCGCCGCGCTGGGTACGGCGCACCAGCTCGGCAAAGGCGTCCGATTCGCCGTCTTGGATCAGGCGAACGAGCTCGCCGTCGCTCAGCGTGGAGCGGTCGGGACGGGCCTGTGCCATTGGGCGCCGAATGTACTACGCCCCGCCGGGGAAGGATATTCCGAAGAGTGCGATTGTCGGGGGCGGCCGGCCGGGCATAATATGGCGGCATCCAGCGGCTTCCACCTCCCACCTCCGTGGAGCATCCCATGAAACTCGACTCAACCTTCCGGTACCTCGCCGACAATCGCGACCGGCTCGTGGACGAGCTGGTCCAATTCCTCAAGATTCCCAGCATCAGCGCCCACAAGGATCGCGACGCCGACGTGGCCGCTGCCCTGGACTACGACAAGCGGAAACTCGAGTCGCTCGGCTTCAAGACCCAGGTGTGGCCGACGCGCGCGCACGCAGGGCTGTTCGCCGAGAGGATCGAGAACCCGGACCTCCCTACCGTGCTGATCTACGGCCACGTGGACGTCCAGCCGGTCGACCCGCTGGAGTTGTGGGAAACGCCTCCCTTCGAGCCCCGGATCAAGGACGGAAAGATCTGGGCGCGGGGGGCGGACGACAACAAGGGGCAGCACTACGCGCAGATCGCCGGCGTGGAGGCGGCGATCCACGGAGGCGGCGGGCTGCCGGTGAACGTGAAGTTCATCATCGAGAGCGACGAGGAGTACGACGGGGAGGCAATGGCCGCGGAGCTTCCGAAGCACAAGGACCAGCTCAAGTGCGACGCGATCGTGGTTTCCGACTCGAGCATGCCCGACCTGGACCACCCCGCCCTGACGACCTATCTGCGCGGAATTCAGACCTTCGAAGTCACGGTCACCGGCCCCGCGGTCGACAAGCACTCGGGCGAATGGGGCGGGATGCTCTACGAGCCGATCGACGTGCTCCGGTGGGTCGCCCAGAATCTCAAAGACTTCAAGACGGGACGGGTTCTGGTCCCCGGCTTCTACGACGACGTCCTCGTTCCGCCGGCCGGCGAGCGGGCGATGATGAACTCCGCGCCCTGGAACGACGCCGCCAAGGCCCGCGAAATCGGCGTGACGCGCCTCTTCCACGAGGAGGGATTCACGCCGCGGGAATCGGGCGTGATCCGCCCCACGCTCCAGATCAACGGCATCTGGGGGGGGTACACGGGCGCTGGCTTCAAGACAGTGATCGGGAACCAGGCGCACGCCAAGATCAGCACGCGGCTCGTGCACAACCAGGATCCGGAACGGATCGGAGACCTGGTCGAGAAGGCGATCCGGGACCTGGTCGGGGACATGGGAACCGTGACGATCAAGCGGTTCGGGGCCGGGCTGCCGTTCCTGGCCGATCTCGAGAACCCGTACGTACGAGCGGGCTTGAAGGCGCTGGAGTCCGGATTCGGCAAGCCGGCCGTGGTCATGGGGATGGGCGGGTCCATCCCGATCGTGGCGCCCCTGGTCAAGACCACCGGCGCCCCCTGCGTGCTCATGGGTTTCGGTCTCCCGGGGGACAACCTGCACGCGCCCAACGAGCACTTCGCCCTGGACAGCTATTTCGGGGGGGCGCGTTCGGCGGCGGCGTATCTGAACGCCGTGGGAGCGCGCGTGGGAGCCGCATCGCCGCGTTGAGACGCTTCCGTTGGCGCCGAATTTCGGATATGCTGCGCACAGGGGTCGGCTGGGAACGATTCAGCCGACTGCATGGATGTACGCTCTTACGGCCATGGATGGCCGCTGGATGTGCCCACGTCAAGGAAGACGGGGCGTGATCGCGGTTGGGTCCCGAGCTCGCGGTTCTCACCGGCACCCGACTCTGCCCGACCGATGCGACGCGCCCCTTAATTTGTGTTTCGCGGAATCGGCGTGCCCGTAAGGGCCGCCGCTCCGCCGGCGGCTACCCGATGCGGCTACCCGGAGCAACTACAACGAGGTCAGGGTCAGGTCGGTAAAGTCGGCGACGGTATCATCCTCGGTCCAGAGCCCGATGTTTCCCCTCTCGAACCGCTCGTCCCGCAGTTTCATCAGCAGCGCTCCGTCGTAGCGGATTTCCATCACGCTCCCCACGCGGCGCACGGCCAGCGTGTGCCACTCGTCGAGACGTGGGGACTCGATCCGCGCGTACTTGATGTCGCGGCGCCGTCCGTTGATCAGGTAATGGGCGATGAGCTCCCGGCTTTTCCCGCTGACGCGCACCAGGTAGCCGTTCTTCCCCTTGGCGTCGAGCTGGAAGGCGATCCCGACGGAAGGATCGATCTCGCCGGAGCGGATCCGGACCCTCACGCTCATCTCCTGGTCGGCCAGGCTCGGCTTCAGGAACTGGAGCACGTGGAACACGATCCCCTCTTCGGCCTCGAGCTGGCGGATCAGCCGGGTCCCGCTGGTTGAATCCTCGACCACGGCCCACGTTCCACCCGCCGCGCGCGTGAAGGTGGGCGCCAGACCGAGGGTGTCCGCTGCGAGGCTCCACGTGTACTTCTTTCCGGGCAGCGGGTTCTTCGCCGATTGGGCCACCGATGCAGCCGCCATGCCCGCAACGAAGGCCAGGATCAGGACCGCCCGAACGCCGCGACCCGCCCTCAAGCGCACTCCCTGAGTTTCAGGAACAATCCCATCATCGCCTCCGTGTCGCGCTCGCAGTAGGCCCGCAGGCATTCGCGCAGCCGGTCGCGCTCTTCCGGCGGTAAACGCGGGTCGGTGATCGCCGAGAATGCCAGAGCAGCCTGGCTCCCGTCGCGGATGGAGAGATCGTCGTACCCGATCCCCTCCACGACGACGGGGAGAACGTCCTTGATCGAGAACGAGCCGCGAAGCCGCGGATGGTAATAGTGCGAGCGGATCAAGTGCAACAGATCGACGAACCGCGTCTCGACGTGCTCGAGCAGCGGGGCGCTCAAGTCGGAAAGGCCTCCCGCAAGGGCGCGCATGATGTGCTCCTCGAACCCCGAGTACACGACGATCGAGGCGGCTCCGTCGAGGGACCGGAGGAGCGCTTCCGCGAGGGCGCGGCGCGGATCGGTGCGTGAATCGTGCAGGTACTCGCGGTGCACCGATCGGCCGTCGGCCATCAGCACGTGGTCCGACCACTGGAACGGAGTCTGCTGAAACGGACGAGTGCCCGGAATCACGGGCAGCGGGAGGCTGCACGATTCGAAGTCCAGGAAGTGCACCGGGTACGGCAGCGACTTGAGCTCGCGCGAGAGCTCCGGATCGACGAACGGCTCACCCCGGACCAGGCAGTCCCGCACCCGGCGCTGCAACGCGCTCAATCCGTCGAAGTCCTCGGGAATCTCCCGGATGTCCAGGATCCCCAGGGCGCCCAGCTTTCGCCGGAGCAGGGGCGTCATTCGGGGCAGGTCGTCGATCGGGTGCTCGGGTCCGTCGGCGTGGCACGTGGTGTAGAACGGGCAGCGGTGGGGCCGGTCGCAGTGCGAGCCCACGGCGATGTCGGGCGGGTCCAGCCCCCACAGCACCGTTCGCATCGAGGCCACCCGGCCGAGGAGGTCGGGAATCTTGCCGCGCGCCTCGCCCGTGAGCGGGCGGAGGGCGAAGAGCGCCTGGTGGTCGTAGGGTCCCCCCTCCCAAACGTAATCGCCATTCAGGTGAAGGACGCAGACTTGCCGGACGGGAACGCCGGCTCCTTCGGCCACGTACAGCTGGACCGCGATGTCGGGGAGATACTCTTCCTTGACCTGCTTGCTCGACTTCACCTCGACGACGTCCCAGCCGCCGTCGCCGGTCCGGGCCAGGATGTCGATGCGCACGCGGATGTCGGCGAACGTGAATGCTGCCTCGTAGACGGCCGGCACCCCGGGATTCCTCATGGCCTCGCGCGTCGCGCAGGCCGCCTCGTCATGGCGGAGCGGGTCGTCGACCATCAGGGCGCCGCCCGGATACCGCTCCCGCGCCTCGATGCCCACCTGCCGCCCGGCGTCGAAGAGAGCCTGGCGGGACGCGTCGATCGGATCGCGGGTGGAGTGGGCGTAGCAGTCGAAGTAGAGGCGCTTGTGGCACTGGAGTCCCGCCGCGACCCGGGACTTGGAGAGCTGCCTGATGGAAGTACGCGTGGCGGGAGCCGCCTCGCCCCACAGCGGTAGCTGGTTCATGTTCCCCGACGATAGCACGCGAAAAGGCCGGACGCGTACGGGCCCGGGCGAACTAGAGCACGATGTCATACTGGACCCGACGCGCCAGCCGTCCTGAGTATACCGTGACCGGTCCCCTCTGGTGTAGGATGGATGGCGTCCGTGAGCGCAACCCGCGATCCCATCTCGCTTTTCCAGGACTGGCTCGAAGCGGCGAACCACGTCGGCCTCCCCGAGCCTTCTGCCGCCGCGCTCGCCACCGTCGCGCCCGACGGCCGCCCTTCCGTTCGCATGGTGCTCCTCCGCGGCATCGACGAGCGCGGCTTCGTCTTCTTCACCAACCTGACCAGCCGGAAGGGACGCGAGCTTCTGCGGCCGGGCGGGAAGAGCTTCGCATCCCTCTGCTTTTACTGGCCTCCGCTGTCGCGCCAGGTCCGGGTGGAAGGACGCGCCGAGCAAGCCCTGGACGCGGAAGCCGACGCGTACTGGGCCACGCGCCCGCGCGGCCATCAGGTGGCCGCCTATGCGTCGCCGCAGAGCCAGCCGCTGCCCGGCGGGGACGCCGAGCTTGCATCGCTTTACGCGGCATGGGACCGGAAGCTTCCCCCGAAGAACGTGCCTCGCCCGGAGAACTGGTCCGGATTCCGCGTGACCCCCGACACGATCGAGTTCTGGGAGGGGCGCGAGAACCGCCTTCACCGTCGCGTGCTCTACACACGGACGGAGAGCGGGTGGAACGAAACCACGCTAGCCCCGTAGCGCTCCCGGCCGCCGCGGCGTCCGAGGCGCTCCCCATTGCACTACTCGCCCTAGGGATTGCTTCGGCGGCCTCGGACCTGGGGAGCGTGCTCGTGAAGACGCCGTTTCTCCGGAGCGGCGTCACCGCGGGCGACCTCATCGAGGGCACGGGAGTCTACGTCGTGCTCGCGCTCTTCGCCTGGGTGGTTCGCCTGGCCCTGCCCGGCCATGGGCGCCCGGCCGCCCTCGCCGCGATCGCGGCCGTGACGTTCGCCTTCGGGCACGGAATCCACCTGGCCGCCAACTCCATCCACGACTCGCTCCAGCGGGGAAGAATCCCCGATCCGCTGGGTCTGGCCGACTTCTGGGACGAGCACGCCGGCCACTACCTCATCGACTCCGGGCGCATCCTGTTCGCCGCCGCTCTCACGTGGGGGGTCGGCGGTGACGCCCGGGCCGGGCAAGCCGGGACCGGCGGTGGCGCCCGGGCGGGCCGCTCGGGCGATTTCGCCGCGGGCGCGGGCGGGTTCGTGTTCGGCTGGATCCTCTTCGCGGCCTCCGTCGAGGGGCAAACCGTGCCGCTCGTTCTCCCGGCCGCCCTTCTCTACGCGGCGTGGAGCGTGCGCGGGTGGAGAGCGCGCGGCGCGGCCGGGGGCCCGGCCCGGGCAATTCTCCTCTTTCTCGCGACCGCGGCGTGGACGGCGCTTCTCTTCTTCGCGGTGTGGTGGATCTGGCAGCGCGGCTTTCCCGAGTTCACGAAGGTAGGGATCCTGAGATCCGCGACATGACCGCGCCGCGCGCCGGTTGGGCCGCATTCGGACGGGCCGCCCTCCCCGCGCTGCTCGCTCTCGCATGCGGTACCGCGGTCGCCCGCGCGGCGGTGGGCGTCGCCACCGCGGGCGCGTCTGCGGACTCGGCCGGCGCGCCGCCGCCGCGACTCACCTTTCGCCCAACGGCGATTCACGCCCTCGACGGCACGGATCGCCCGGCCGAGATAGGGCGCCTCACCGTTCCCGAGATCCACGCCCATCCCGAGGGGCGTTCGATCGCGATCGCATTCCTCCGGTTGAAGTGCATGTCGCCGAATCCCGCGCCGCCGATCGTCTTCCTGCCGGGCGGCCCGGGCTATCCCGGCACCCTCCTCGCGCGCGCGCCCGCCTATCTCCGCTTCTTCGAGAAGCTGCGCGAGCAGTCGGACGTTTTTGTGCTGGACCAGCGGGGCTCGGGGCTCTCCGAGCCGACCCTCCAGTGCGCGGCGCGTGGCTCCCTTTCGCCCGACGCGTTCGAATCGGAGGCGAAGACCGTGGCAGCGCTGGCCGGCCTGGTCCGCCCCTGCGTGCGGCTGGTGCGCGGGGACGGGATCGCGGTCGAGGCGTTCAACACCGCGGAGAGCGCCGAGGACCTAGAGGACTTGCGCCGCGCGATCGGCGCCGAGCGGCTGCGGCTGATTGGCGCTTCCTACGGCACCGAGCTGGCGCTGGAGATGATCCGCCGGCACGGCGAGCGCGTGGACGCAGCGGTGCTCGCGGGCACTCGCGGGCCCGACATGACGTGGCGGCTCCCATCCATGGGCGACATCCAGCTCCGGCGCTTCGCGGCCCTGGTAGCGGCCGACCCGCGCTGGGGAGCGGAGTTTCCCGATTTCGAGGGGGCGGTGCGGCGGGTGATCGAGGGGCTCTCCTGGCAGCCGGCGACCGTCTGGATCACCGACGCGAAGACCCGCCGGAGGACGCGAGTCCGGTTGGGCGCGATCGGACTGCAGGCCATCCTGGGTTCGGACCTGAGCGACTGGACCCGCGCTCCCCTCCTCCCTGCGACGTTCGCGTCGCTCGCGCGAGGCGACTCCACCCTCTTCGCGCGGCGAGTGGAAGATCTGGTGAACACCACCGCAGCGGGCATCTCCGTGATGCAGGTTGCGACCGACTGCGCCTCGGGCGCCTCTCCCGAGCGGCGCTCCCGCGTCGCGCGGGAGGCCGGGAAATCGCTTCTCGGAAACGTGAAGAACATGCTGGTGAACCCGGCGTTCTGCGATCTGGCGGGGAGCGGGGATCTGGGGCCCGCGTTCCGGGAACCGATCACCTCCTCGACCCGCGCGCTGTTCCTGACGGGAGACATGGACGGAATCACGCCTTCGTTTCAGGCGGAAGAGGTGCGGTGGGGATTTCCGAACGGCGTGCACCTGGTCCTCGAGAACGGCTGGCACGAGACGCTCCCGTTCGTCGAGACGCAGCAGGCGGTCGCCGACTTTTTCGCCGGAAAGGACCTCCGCGGCCGCCGGATCGTCCTTCCCAGGACGAAGTTCCTGTCGGTGGAGGAAGCGAAGGAGTTCACCGCGCCGCGGAAGGAAGGGGACGCTCCGCGGTAGAAAACAGATCGGCCCCGGCGGATCACGCCGGGGCCGGTTGCCCTGCCCTGCTACGCCGTAGGCCTAGCTGCGCGACGCCAGTCTGGGGCCGCGCCGCTCTTCGGCCTGGGCTGCGATCTGGCGCCACAGCGCCCCGGCGTTGGTCTGACGGAGGCGCGCCGTTTCCGTGATCGAATGGAAGGCGAAGACCAGCCCGAGGCCGGTCGCGATCCCCGCCATCAAGTCCCCGCGCGGCGAGCCGGCCGCGGAGAGCCAGGCGAAGACCATCGCGGTCACGACCATCAGATTTCCCAGCACCGCCACCGCCCAGTCGCCCGGAGGATTGAAGCCCGGCACGGCTTCCAGATTGGAGAGGCGGGTGAACCATTGCGGGCCCTGTCCGTTCGACTCGACAAACTCCTTCACGTACCCGGCGACCAGGCGCACTTGCTGGCGCCCGTGGACGGCGGCGTAGAAGCCGAATGCCGCGGCGAAGATGACCGGCAACATGAGGCTCGCGCTCTTCGCCGCGATCCCCCACGAGAGAAGCACCGCGCCCGCGAGACCCGCCGCGGTCCAGCAAACGAGAGCGGTGCGCTCAGCGTCGCGCCCGCGAGCCATCAAAGCTTGGTACTCGACCTGATCCCACTCGGAAAGTCCCGCCATGGCTGTCCCCCTTCGTTGGTCCTATCCCGGATTGAAACGCCCTCCAGCGAACCGTTTCATTTATCGGCACCACCGGTCGCTTTGTTGACAGTGGTGTGGAGCGGGTGTGACGGGAGTGTGACCTCCGAGCATCTCTGGCGCGCTCCGGTCACGTGACACGCGGGGCTCATTCCGCGTTTCGGGATCGTAAATGCTTTCATGGCAGCATCTTGCCATTTCTGGAGCGGTGCGGCACGTGGGTTGCTTTCGTCTGATGAGACGGGCATAGCTACCGCGTTGGCCACGTGTCTCGAAAGGAGCGGCAGATGGTACGGACGAATACGGTGCGCGCGGCGCTGATGGGGCTGGCCGCGGCCACACTTCTCGCAGGGAGCCTCATGGGCCCCGGTGTCGCCGAGGCCAAAGATCACGGCAAGTGGTGGACCCCCCGGCAAGGGCAAGGGGACGGAGGCCGTTGGCAGGGCGCGCGCGGTGAACGTCACGGGCAGGGCGGCGGCGTCAGCAGGCAATGGCGGGCGTGGGGCGGGCAGCGCGTCTACCGCGATCAGGTGGTGATCCGCACCGGGAACCGCGTTCCCCGGTATCGGGCATGGCGCGCCTACTATCGCCCGCAGTACGTGTACTCGCGGCGGATCATCCGCGTGCATCCGGTTCGCTTCCATCTCTCGGCGGCGATCGGCGGCGTCTCGATCCATGGCGGCTACCGTAGCGCGGGCGATTATCAGTACGGCTGCAACTTCTGCGACGCCCGATTCAGCGACTACGACGACTACGCGGCGCACGTCGCGACCTGCCCCTACCGCCCGCACGGGTATCGTGTCGAGTGCAGCGACTGGGACTCCCCGGCGGACGCCGGATGGTGGGACGAGGGCGAATGGCGGGACTACGATGACGGCGGAGCCTACTATCGCGACTCCGGCGACTACCCCGACTACCGCAATTATCATGACTATCACGACAATGAGGGTTCCGGCGACTACGAGGACGACTACTACCGGTAAGCCCTTGGCCGGCCGGGATCCGGAAATCGGGGGAGGCGGAACGTTCCCGCCTCCCCTTGCGTTTTCAACCGAGACGCGTATCGTTGAGCTACGGGCCGGCGGGAAGGCCGGCCACATGCCCCGGAAGCAGGGGCCGGGAGCCTCGGGCTCTCCAAGCGGCCAGCGTGATCTTCGAATCGCGCTGGCTGTACTTTCAGGGGGATCGATGATCCGGTGGACGCTGCGCGCCGCTGCTCTCCTTGTCCCGCTTCTCGCCTCGGTTTCCTGCGGCGAATCCTCCGACAAAAGGCCCACGCCTCCACCCCCCATTTCTCCCGGCAGCTACGCCGCGGCCTTCGTGGTGGGCGGCCTCTCCCAGCCGGTTCAGGTCGCCGCGGCTCCGGGCGACACGTCGAGACTCTTTATCGTCGAGAAGACGGGCGCCATTCGGATCTTGAGCTCGGGGGCGCTCCGACCGCGGCCGTTCCTCGACCTGAGCGCGCGGGTCAGCGGCGGGACCGAGCAGGGGCTCCTGGGACTGGCATTCCATCCCGCGTACGCGACGAACGGGAAGTTCTACGTCGATTACACCGACGTGAGCGGGGACACGCGGGTGGTGGAGTTCCTGGCCTCCGCGAACCCCGACAGCGCGTCGGCGACCGAGAAGGAGATCCTCTTCGTCGACCAGCCCTACCCCAACCACAACGGCGGTCAGCTCGTGTTCGGCCCCGACGGGAAGCTGTACGTCGGCCTGGGCGACGGCGGGAGCGGCGGCGATCCCTTGGGCAACGGCCAGAGCTTGGCGACCCTCCTGGGAAAAATCCTCCGCCTGGACGTGGACGCGGGCTCGCCGTATGCCGTCCCGCCGGATAATCCGTTCGTGTCCCGCGCGGGCGCCCGCGGAGAGATCTGGTCGTACGGGCTCCGGAATCCCTGGCGCTTCTCGTTCGACTGGGAGACCGGCGACATGTGGATCGGAGACGTGGGCCAGGACACGTGGGAAGAAGTGGACCACGAGCCCGCGAGGCAGCCCGGCCGGAACTACGGATGGAATCGAATGGAGGGTACCCACTGCTTCCCGCCCGGTTCCTCGTGCGATCCGGCCGGCCTGACGCTTCCCGTCGCCGAATACGACCACAGCGCGGGCTGCTCGATCACGGGCGGCTTCGTGTACCGCGGCGCCGCGCTACCCGAGCTGCGCGGCACCTATTTCTACGGAGACTACTGCACCGGGCTCGTGCGCAGCATCAGGCTGGTGACCGGCGGGCCGGCCGAGGAGCGCGACTGGACCTCGGCGCTCCGCACGCAGGGCGGCGGCGCCATGGCAGGGCTCTCTTCGTTCGGCGTGGACACCCAAGGGGAGCTCTATCTCGTGCTTCTCGGCGGAGAGGTCTACCGGCTGACGCGCCACCCGTAAGGGACCCGTCCTCACCGGCTCAGAGGCGCGCGCTCCGGCGCTCCAGGAGGAGCACGTCGCGCCACACGGCGCCCATCTTGCCGATCCGCTCGCGGCGGCCGACGTCGCGAAACCCAAGCCGCCGATGGAGCCGGACGCTCGCTTCGTTCTCGGGGAAGATTCCGGCCTGGAGGGTCCAGATGCCGTGGCGCTCGGACTGGTCGATGAGGTCAGCGAGGAGCGACCGCCCCACGCCGCGCCCGCGCGCGTCCCGCCCGACGTAGACGCTCACCTCGCCGACGCCGGCGTATACGCAGCGCCCCGAGACGGGGCTGATGGAAGCCCACCCGAGAACCCGGGCTCCGTCCCGCGCGACCAGCCGGCATTCGGCCCGGTGCGCGGCATCCCACGCTTCCCACGGCGGGACCTCCGTCTCGAAGGTCGCGTTTCCCGTTTCGATTCCCTCGGCGTAGATCCGCCGCACGTGGTCCCAGTCGGCGGGAAGCATCGGCGCGATTTCGATGGAGTGCCCGGCGCGGCTCACGGTTCGCATCGTAGCACGCGGCGCTGAGCGGGCGCCCCTGCCGCCGCCGTCAGGCGATATGGGACCCCGCGGCGTCCAGCACCTCGCGCACCTTGCGCACCAGAACGTCGCGCGAAAACGGCTTCTGGAGGAAGGCAAGCCCCGGCTCCAGGATTCCGTGGCGAGCCACGGCCTCGTCGCTGTAGCCCGACATGAAGAGCACCCGCATCTCGGGCTTCACCTTGGAAACGCGTTCCACGAGCTCGCGGCCGCTCATCCCGGGAAGCACGAGGTCGGTGAGGAGCAGATGGATGTCGTCCTGCTGCTCGCCGATCAGCTTCATGCCCGAGTCGGGGTCGTCGGCCACCAGGACGCGATAGCCGGTCGATTCCAGGATGTCCCGGATCAAGGAGCGGATCATCTCGTCGTCTTCGACGACCAGGATGGTCTCGGTGCCTCCGGGAGCGGGCTCCATCTCCAGCCGCGGCCGATCCGGCTCGGCCACGTCGCCGAAGCGAGGGAAGTAGATCTTGAAGGTGGTTCCCCACCCCGGCTCGCTGTAGACCCAGACGTGCCCGCCGCTCTGTTTCACGATGCCGTACACGGTGGCCAGGCCCAGGCCCGTCCCCCTTCCCGGTTCCTTGGTCGTGAAGAACGGCTCGAAGAGATGCTCCCGCGTGTCGCGGTCCATCCCCACCCCGGTATCCGAAACGCAGATGCGGACGTAGTGCCCGGGCTGCACGTCCACGTAGCCCCGCACCGCCTCTTCGTCCAGCACCACGTTCGCGGTCTCGATCGTGAGCTTCCCCCCGCGGGGCATCGCGTCGCGCGCGTTCACCGCGAGGTTGATCAGCACCTGCTCGACCTGGCCCGCGTCGGCGCGGACGCGGCCCAGATCCGGAGCCAGCTTCAGCTGGATGTCCACGTCCTCCCCGATCAGCCGGCGCAGCATCCGCTCCACGTCCTGTGCGGTGGCGTTCAGGTCCAGGATCCGAGGCTCGATCACCTGCTTCCGGCCGAACGCGAGGAGCTGCCGAGTCAGTCCGGAGGCCCGCTCGGTGGCGCGGAGGATCTCGAGGACCCGGCCCCGCGCGGGGCCAGGCTCGGCCAGATCGGTCAGCACCAGCTCGCCATAGCCGGCGATGACGCTGAGCAGATTGTTGAAGTCGTGGGCGATTCCTCCG